>OMJG01001816.1_pt1 | contig 11511 bp, 5 predicted proteins | sample 1646431 | NCBI WGS metagenome assembly OMJG01 (sample SAMN03771674, study PRJEB25209) | food metagenome | isolation source: Cotija cheese | place: Mexico:Jalisco,Michoacan | collected 2011-12-12 | reverse complement strand
GTTGTGATACAAAAAAACAGATCAAAAATTATTTGAAAAAAATAAAAAAAGTTATTTAGCGGTTTATTTCTTTTTGGGGGAAAAGAAATAACGTGGATGGTAGGATTCGAACCTACACCTCAAAGGATAGAGAATGAACTGTCTGTTAAATCTCAATGAGTCAAAACACCTCGTTCACCCACAAAATAATTAAGTTGTATTAATTAACTATAAATATAGTTTAGCGTAAATCCCTTAAATTTAGCTTAAAAAAGTCTGTAGAATTTATGAAATGTGAGAAAAATTTTTCGTTAAAAAAAGTAAGTAGGTCAAGATAAGGAATCCATTAAACAATCTGATTAAAGTTTGTTATAATGGAGAGAAGACCTTTTTGGAGGAATACGATGAAATTTTTACATACAGCTGATTGGCATATAGGACGTAAATTAAATGGATTCAGTCTACTAGAAGAACAACGAGATGCATTTGAAAAAATGCTACAGGTTGCGACAGAACAAGATGTCGATGCGATTGTTGTCGCAGGAGATTTATACGATCGCTCGATGCCGTCTGTTGAGGCAGTTGAGTTGTTAAATACGATGATGATTGAGATGAATCTGGTGCATCAATTTCCTGTCTTAGCCATTTCAGGCAATCATGACAGTGCGACAAGATTATCAACAGGATCTCCTTGGCTGGAAAAAGAGCAATTCTATTTATACACACAGTTGGAACAATTTTTCTCTCCTGTTGTGGTAGGTGATACACAGTTCTTTTTACTGCCTTACATTGAGCCGGTTCATGCAAGATTGTATTTTAATGACGATACACTAGTGACTATTCCACTTGTTATGGAACGTCTTATGACAGAAGCAAAATCATTATTTCTACCAGATAAATACCATGTGTTAGTTAGCCACTTTTTTGTGACTGGCGCGTGTAAAAGTGAATCTGAGACACCGCTTGAAGTTGGAGGGCTTTCTAGTGTACCAGCTGATATGTTTGAGCTGTTTGACTATGTGGCATTAGGGCATTTGCATGATAAAAATGCATTAAGCAATCAAGCGTTGATTAAATACAGTGGGTCATTACTGAAATACTCATTATCTGAGAGAAATCAGGATAAAGGTGTCCGTGTAGTGACTCTAAAAGATGACGGCGTAGACAGTCAGTTTATTCCAATAGCCCCTTTACGAGATGTGGCCCTTTTACGTGGCGAATTTTCAGAATTAACAGATTATGAGTTCTATCAAGACGTAAATCGTGAAAATTATATTGCAGTTGAGTTAACTGATAAAACGAGTGTGCCAAATGCTTTATCAGAACTTAGACAAATTTATCCACGAATGATTAGTTTAGAACGTATCAGCGAACAAAAAGATATCACGGATGAGCGCTATGACGATATCGAGATAAAAAAAGTCTCCCCAAAAGAAGTCATTGCAAACTACTTTGAAGACGTGACCGATGAATCTCTAACCACAAAGCAACATGAATGGTTAGAAGAAGTATTGATTGATGTAGAGAAAGAAAAATAGGAGGGAGATCATGAAGCCTTTAACATTAACGTTAGAACATTTTGGACCATATGAAGATGAGACGATTGATTTTTCTTCTTTTTACGCACAATCATTGTTTTTAATTTCAGGTAAAACAGGTTCTGGGAAGACAACACTTTTTGATGCGATGAGTTATGCATTATACGGAAATACATCAGGTGACGCTCGTGAAGCAAAAGAAATGCGGTCAAATTTTTCGACGATTGATGATGTGACACGCGTAACATTTGTGTTTGAACATGACAAAAAAACGTATCATATCGTTCGTGAGCCGGAGCAATTACGTAGAAGGTTACGTGGTGAGGGAGAAAAATTAGAAAAAGCCAAATCAGTTTTGACGATTTTTGATGAAGATGGGAAAGAAGAAGCACAGTATACCAAACAAATGGATGTTAACATTCATATCCAAGAGTTATTACAACTTAGTGCAAAACAATTTTCGCAAATCGTGATGTTGCCACAAGGTGATTTTCAACGGTTTCTACAATCTGATAGTGACAATAAAGAAGCTGTCTTACGCCAGTTATTTGATACTTCTAAGTATCAAGAAATCGCTAGAAAGCTTAAAGATAAGAAAAAAGAGCAGTCTAATGAGTTAAAGAAAGAACAACAAAAATTACAAACGCTCTTTGAACAAGTCGAATGGGATGAAGAGTTCCTAGAAACTGTGTCAGGTGATAGGACAATCGAAGAAAAATTAGCGTTATATGATAAACAAAAACAAAAAAAAGAGCAACACATTGCTGATTTAAATGATAATGTGACGTTAGTTAAGAAAGAACGGGATGACCAACTTGCTAGGTTAGAAGTAGCTCGAGCGTTAGAAAAATTATTTGTCGAAAAAGAAGAAACCGAAAAAATGCTAGAGAAACGATTGCTTGAAACAGAGAAAATCAATGACTTGAAACAACGTATGACACGTTTTTTTCAATTAGAACCATTAGAAAAAGTACTGATTGATATCAGCGCTTCTCAGACAAAGCTAGATGAACAAGAGCAACAACAAACGATAACCAAAACAGAACTCCACGAGGTAGAAAAACATTACTTGGAATTAGTTGATAAGAAAAGAGCACTAGATAATCAAGAAACAACGATAAAAGAGCTTGAAACTTATTTGGTGAAATTAGAAGAACGTCTGCCATTATTTGAAGAAGAAGCACAGTTAGTTAAAAAACTAGCAGAGTTAGTCATAGAAGAAGAAAAACAAGCAGTTGAATTAAAAAAGTTTGAAACACATGTTGAAAAAGCTAAGAAAAGCCAAGATGAGTTGCAACAAGCAGTGGATACTATTCCTTCTTTATACAAGGAACTGACTAACTTAAAAGAAAAACAAGTGAAAGAAACAGCATTATTAGACGATGTGACATCTTTTCAAACTTATCTTGGTGAAGAAGAGTCTTTAAAAAAAGAGTATGAAAAACATGAAGAGACACTGTTGTTACGACAAAAAGAATTAGAGGACTTAAAGCTTAAATTAGCAGAGAAAAAAGATTCGTGGGCACGAGGTCAAATTGCTAGATTGAGTTTAGATTTGATAGACGGTGAACCTTGTCCAGTTTGTGGCGCGATTGACCATCCAGAACCTGCTCATGTAACACAACTATCCAAAGAAGAGTTTGATGTCTTAGAACAGGAAATAGAAGGTCTCACAACAAAAGAAGAGCAGTTAGTTCAAGATATCAGTCATCTACAAGCACAAAAAGATGCGATACAAGATAAAGTAACTAGTTTAGTATCCAAACAAACCAGTTTATCAGAGAAAATATCAACTAATGTGGCAGAGGTAGATAAGACACATTGGTTAGAAACAGTGACTAAACAAGTTAAAATAACCACTCAACAAGTGAGTGATTATACACAACAGCTAACAGAACTTGAAGTCAAACAAGAGGAGTTGGAACAAGCTAAGGCTGAGTTAGGTCAGCTTGATAAAAAACGAAGTGAAAGTCAGGTTACTATCCAGCAAATCAAAGAAGAAAAACGATTGTGTCAACATAGTAATGATGAGTTGAAAAAACGTATAGGAACAGATATCACTTCTTTTGAAGAAGCAAAAAAAGAACAGAAAACAATCAAGCAACAAATTGATACTTGGTATGAAGAAAGCAAACAATGTGACAAATCATTATCTGAGATGATGACTGATAAAACGAAATTACAAACAAGGCTAGAGGAATTAGAACATAATAAACAAGTCCTACAAAACGAATTAACCGAACTTGAAAAAAGTAAAATAGCCTTTTTATTTGATTATCAGTGGGATGAAGAGATGCTTCAAACTATCTTAGCCGATAAAGAAAATAAAGTCAGGTATGAAGAAACCATTGCTCAATTTGAAAAAGAAATTTACTCATTAAAAGAAACGTTATCGAGCTTGAAAGATAAAACGAAAGAAGCAGATAAACCAGATTTAACAAAATTAGAGAAACTATACCAAGTAGCAAACCAAAAGTATGAACAAGTGATAGATGATAAACGTCAACAAGAAATTAAATTGGAGAATAACAATAAAACAATTCAAACGATTCAGACATTGATGACAGATATCAAAGAAGATATGCGAGTATTGCATGAGCTGAGTGTGTTATCAGATGTGTTAAATGGAGATAGTGACCATAAATTAAGCATTGAGCGATATGTGTTGCAAAGCTATCTGCGTAAAATTTTGGCCGTTGCAAACCACACATTGAAAAAACTCACACGAGGTCGATATACCTTTGCATTAAGAGATGCTAAACAATCCTCGAAGAAAAAAACAGGTTTAGAAATTGATATTTTTGATGACAATGTGGGGCAACTAAGAGGAGTCAATACTCTGTCAGGTGGCGAGAGTTTTATTGCGTCTCTTACATTAGCATTGGCACTAGCTGAAGTGATTCAAAGTGAAGCAGGCGGTGTGAAAATTGATGCGATGTTTGTTGACGAAGGGTTTGGCTCGCTAGATGAGGAAGCACTTGAAACAGCGATTCGTGCGCTTGAAACAATGGGTGAGAGTAATCGATTGATTGGCATTATTTCTCATGTTAATGAATTAAAAGAAAGAATCCCACAACAATTAAAAATATCAGTGTCTAAAGACAATCGAAGTCATGCGACACCACAGCTAGAATTCACGTAAGGAGTGGTAAAATGAAGTGGTCCATACCGGAAAAAGTAATAGAAGAAGGACGAGAGTGTGCCAAAGAAGGCAGGGTTGTCTCTTGGTCTAAAAATCTAGAAAGACGTGTATGGTACGCTGAAGTCATCGGAAGTGACATGCTTTATGTTGAACTAGACGGAACAGCTAAAGAAGATGATGTATGCCAGTGTATGTATTGGGAACAACATGGTTATTGCAAGCACACAGTAGCAGTAGAACTTGCAATGCGTGAACAAGGGGTATCACGATTTATTCCTCGTACGGAATTAAAAGAAACAGATGCACCAAAAGTTATTTCTCCAGCTGTTGTTTTCACAAAAGGATTTGAACGACTGCAAGAAGCAGAACTTAGAAAACTGATTAGACAAACAGATGATTTGTTTTTAACATATGGAATAGACATTGTCCCAACGTCTGAGTATCATGATGAACAATCCGTTTTGGGACTCCACTTAAGAATCGGAAGACGAGATACACCAAATAAAAAGTATGTTGTAAAAAATATGGATGAATTTTTAGAAGCATATAAACAAGATAGGGAAATTCGGATTAGCACGATTAATTGGAAAGTCGGAGCAACTGCATTTAATTCAGAAGATAATGCATTGATTCGTAGTATGTTGGCTATGAAAGAACAACAAACATTAGTCGTTAATAGTCGCTCACAAGCTAAATCTGTGATTGATAGACGCTATATGATATTAAGTAAGCAAGAAGCACGTGAGTTATTTGATCACTTTAAACATGACAAGTCATTTGTTATAAAAGGGTTTGATACTCAGATTAAACGTGCGGTGATTCATCAAGGGAAGATTCCGTTGACAGTAACTTTATCACCAGTGGGTTTAACGGATTACGAATTGACAATTATTGATCCGTTTATTGTGTTTTTAGAAGAATACCAATGGTTAGTTGGAACAGATGGCTTTTACGAATTAACAGAAGAGCAAGCATCTAGTTATCAAGTATTAACCCAAATGCTGAAACGACTTGATAAGCCAACAATTTACTATACCAAAGATCAGGTGAGTTCACTCTTTTCGTATGTTTTACCTCAACTAGCATTGTTGTGTGACTTTGAATTACCCGAATCATTAGATGATGAGGTATTACGATACCCATTAGATATTAAGTTGTACTTCCACAAAGAAGAGGCATCATTAGTAGTTCGTGTTGATTTTTGTTACGGGGATTATGTCTTTTCAAATGAATCGAAATATAGCACGTCCATCGGTGAAGAAGGTGTCGTGTTACGTGATAAAGTACAAGAGGAACGGCTACTGACACTATTACGTCATTATGGGTACGGAACTTATGCACAAAAATATAGCAAAACTTTTCCAAATGATTTGGAACGTTTTTACTTCTTCACAAGAGAAATTCCAACGTTTGAAACATATACGACTGTGCATCTTTCAGATGATATTAAAGCTTTGTATTTAACAGCAGATGAGCATCAACCAAAAGCTCGTATTATTGAAAATGGGTCATGGTTTGATATCCAATTTGATATTTCATCTGTTGATGAAACAGAAGTCAATGACGTATTAAGTAGTTTAATGCAAAATAAAGAGTATCATCAGCTACGCAATGGTCAGGTGTTGATGCTTGATGATGATGCATATAAAGAAACCAATCAAATGCTACGCTTGTTGCGTGAAGATATTCGTCTAGATGGTAATCGTTTAGAAGTCCCAACGTATCGTAGTTTAGTATTGAGTGAAGCTATGACACAGTTATCAGATGTTGAGACGAGTGATTATTTTGAAACGATGGTTGACGAGTTGACCCATCCTGAAAAGGTTGAAGTTTCTTTACCGAATAAATTAAATGCCACGTTACGTGACTATCAAATCACGGGATTTAAATGGTTTAAAACACTTAGTAAGTATCATTTTGGTGGCATATTAGCTGATGATATGGGGTTAGGTAAAACCATTCAGACTATTGCGTATTTACTGTCAGAAAAAGAAGATGGCGAATTAACAAAACCAAGTGTCATCGTAGCTCCAGCTAGTTTGTTGTATAATTGGCAACTTGAGTTAGAAAAATTTGCACCAAGTTTAAAATCTAAGTTGATTATCGGTGGAAAAGAAGAGAGAAACGAACGAATTGCGTCACTTGATGATGTTGATGTGGCGATTATTTCTTATTCAACGTTACGTCAAGATAGTACAGAATTTAGAAAAATTGATTGTCACAGTGTGATTTTAGATGAAGCACAAATGGTGAAAAATTCGACAACAAAAACGTTCCAATCAATATCTGGATTAAAATCAGATCGCGTATTTGCTTTAAGTGGGACGCCAATTGAAAATAGATTAGAAGAATTATGGTCATTATTTAAATTATTGATGCCGGGATTTTTCCCACCAAAACGTCGGTTTAAGCAGCTTGAAACAACTGAAGTTGCCACAATGATTAAGCCTTTTGTATTACGTCGAGTGAAAAAAGAAGTCTTACAAGATTTACCAGATAAAGTGGAAACAGATCGATATTCTCAATTAACAGAGGAACAAAAAACCGTGTACGTGGCTTATTTAAAACAAATTCAAGAATCTATGTCACAGCTTAATGAAAAAGATTTCAACAAACAACGTATGTCAATTTTAGCTGGTATTACTCGGCTGCGTCAGATTTGTTGTCATCCAGGATTATTCATTGATGGTTACACAGGTGGTTCGGGAAAAATGGATCAAGCACTTGATTTGATTGAACAAGCCAAAAGTAATGGTCGACGCGTATTGTTATTTTCTCAATTTACTGGAATGCTAAGCATTTTAGAAGATGAGTTAGCAAAAAGAGACGTTGGCACGTTTTACTTGCGTGGTAGTACACCGGTGAAAGAGCGTCAAGAATTAGTGGAGCGATTTAATCGTGGCGAAAAAGATGTTTTCTTGATTTCACTTAAAGCTGGTGGAACAGGATTAAACCTTACAGGAGCAGATACGGTCATTTTATATGATTTATGGTGGAATCCAGCAGTTGAGGAACAAGCAACGGGTCGAGCTCACCGTATAGGTCAAACAAAAAAAGTAGAAGTATGGCGATTATTAGCTGAAGGCACCATTGAAGAACGAATGAATCAACTTCAATTAGAAAAGAAAGCCTTGTTCCAAAAAGTCCTTCATTCAGAAGATGCACCAGAATTGTCATCAATGACGATGGATGATATTAAACATATTTTAGCCATTGGTGATGAGGATTAACATGAAAGGCCACTCTTTCATGTTTTTCTTTTTGTATGTTATAGTTTATTTTACAGCATTTATTTAGGAGGAGTTAGATGGTAAAACGATTCTTTTCGTATTATCGACCGTATAAAGCATTATTCATTGTCGATTTTACAGGTGCAATTATCGCAGCATTACTTGAATTATCATTTCCGGTTATTGTTAATCAAGTGATTGATAAAATTATGCCGTTAAAAAATATTCGCTTGATTTTATTAGTCAGTGCGGCATTGTTTGGATTTTATGTCATCAATACCACATTACAGTATGTCGTGGTTTATTTTGGACATAAGTTAGGGGTTAATATCGAAACGGATATGCGTAATGAGTTATTTACGCACTTGCAAAAACAACCTTACGATTATTATGACAACCAAAAAACAGGAAAGTTGATGACACGTTTAACGAGTGATTTATTTGAAATTTCAGAACTGGCTCATCATGGACCAGAAGATGTGTTCATCACGATTATGACACTTGTAGGGGCATTTTTATTGATGTTTCAAATTCATCCTCAACTAGCTTTTGCGACAGCTGTGATGGTGCCTTTCATTACGATTGCATTAGTCTTTTTCAATAAAAAAATGACAAAAGTCAATACAACGATTTATGAAAATCTTGGTGAATTTAACGCAGGAATTGAAGCCAGTGTGAGTGGAATTCGTGTGACGCAAGCTTTTGCCAATGAAGAACATGAGGTCACTCGGTTTGCCGGACTAAATGAATTATATCGTCAATCAAAACTAGCTTTTTATAAAACGATGGCAGTGAGTTCATCATATAACTATTTGATGATTCGGTTGATTAATTTATTTGCTTTATTATTTGGGTCTTATTACACGATACGTGGGGACATAACCAATGGGAATTTCGTTGGGTTTATCTTGTTATCAAATGTGTTTGCTAGACCAATTGAGAAAATCAATATTATGATTGAGAGTTATCCAAAAGGGTTTGCCGGATTCAAGCGATTTGTTGAAGAGATTGACAAAGAGCCCTCTATCCAAGATAGTGACACGGCAGTTGAATTAAAACCAGTGACAGGAAACATTGAATACAGAGATGTTTCATTTAGCTACAGTGATGGCACGCAAGTATTTGATAACTTATCTTTAGATATAAAATCAGGGGAAACAGTGGCTTTTGTTGGGCCAAGTGGGGCAGGGAAAACAACCTTATGCCATTTATTACCACGTTTTTATGATATTGATAGTGGTGATATTTTGATTGATGGTCAAAACATTCAAGATGTTACATTAAAATCATTGCGTGAACAAATTGGATTAGTACAACAAGATGTCTTTTTATTTCCAGGAACGATTAAGGAAAATATTTTATATGGAAAATTAGATGCAACAGAAGAAGATGTGTTAGAGGCCGTGAAACTCGCTCATTTAGAACAAGTTATAGATGGCTTGCCTGATGGGTTAGACACAGTCATCGGCGAACGTGGTGTGAGATTATCAGGCGGACAGAAACAACGTGTGGCGATTGCTCGTATGTTTTTAAAGAATCCACCAATTTTAATTTTAGATGAAGCCACATCAGCTCTTGATACAGAAACAGAACAAGTGATTCAAGAGTCACTAGGTTCACTGGCTAAAGGACGCACGACTCTGATCATCGCACACCGTTTAGCGACAATTAAGGATGCAACTCGCATTGTTGTCATTGATACAACAGGTATCGTTGAAAGTGGCACACATGAAGAGTTAACGCAAAAACAAGGAGCATATAAAAAATTATATGACGCACAATTTAGAAACTAATGAAAAGCCAAGAGTCATGTTACTCTTGGCTTTTTTATGTGCTTGGTTTATAGGATAAAATATACCTACTAATAAAAATGGTACCTAAAAAGGCTATAGCCGAATTACATCAAGCATTATACTAAAATTTATAATCTATTGTTTAGATTGGATACTTTATTATTTCCTTTTTTTAATACTTGGCACGTTTATAGTGAATGATTTAGTTATATGTTTAAGTTTAACTTTTTAGCTACACGTTCTCCGTAGTCTTTATCCACTTTGTAGAATTGCGCCACTTGACGTTTTTTGATTTCTTCATTTTCAACAAGTGATAGCGATGCAACGATGTTATCGGTTAAACGCTCTTTTTCTTCTTCAGAAAAAATATTGTACAAGATGCCAGGTTGAGTATAAAAATCATCATTATAACTATAATTACCTACTTCGCCTGTGACTTCGTAATTCGTAGATTTAGCTTGTTTATCTTCTATTGTTCTATCAAAGCTGTTTGGCTCATAATTTATGCTTCCGTTTACATTTTTATACGCCATAGCACCATCTTGTTGATGATTGTGAACGGTTGCTTTTGGCATGTTTATTGGAAGTTGAGCACTATTAGCACCAACACGGTACCTATGAGCATCTCCATATGCAAATAAACGACCTTGTAATAATTTGTCAGGTGATACATCAATACCAGGTACAGTGTTACCAGGAGAGAATGTGGCTTGTTCTACTTCAGAAAAGTAATTTTCCGGGTTACGATTTAATGTCATGACTCCAACTTCAACGAGAGGATAAGTTTTTTGCGATACAGTTTTTGTGACATCAAATAGAGTCTCTTTCATATTTAGTCCGTCTTCAAAAGGAATGATTTGAACATAGAGTGTCCAAGAAGGAAAGTCATCATGTTTGATAGCATTTGATAAATCTTCAATATGATAATCTGGATTTTCACCCGCTAATTTTGCAGCTAATGAAGAATCTAAGTTTTTGACACCTTGGTTTGTTCTAAAATGGTATTTAATAAAATATTTTTCACCTGTTTGATTTACCCAAGTATATGTATGACTGCCGTAACCATGCATATGACGAAACGTTGCAGGAATACCACGATCACTCATTAAAATAGTCACTTGGTGTAATGATTCTGGCGAAAGAGACCAAAAATCCCACATAGCAGTCGGGCTTTTTAGATGGGTTCTTGGATCGCGTTTTTGTGTATGTATAAAATCTGGAAATTTTAGAGGATCACGGATAAAAAAGATTGGTGTATTATTTCCTACTAAATCATAATTTCCTTCTTCCGTATAAAATTTAATTGCAAAACCTCTAGGATCACGTAATGTATCAGCAGCACCTAATTCTCCAGCTACAGTTGATAATCTGATAAACATGTCTGTTTCTTTACCAACTTCTGATAAAAAATTTGCTTTTGTATAATGAGAAACATCATTTGTTACTTTAAAAATACCGTGAGCACCCGCTCCTTTTGCGTGGACAACACGTTCAGGAACACGTTCTCGGTTGAAATGTGCTAATTTTTCTAATAAATGAACATCTTGAATTAAGACAGGACCAAATTCCCCTGCAGTTAAGGAATTTTGATTATCTCCAACATGTGCCCCATGAGGAGTAGTTAAGTAATTTTCATTCATTTCAATGCCCCCCTTCTTATTTCTTAACGCTAATACTATGTACAAGTAAAAAGAATGTCAAAGATTCTAACTTACGATGATATAATTTGTTGTTCATAACCATTAGAAATAGGAAATAATGAAGTAATTAAATCATTATTGTTTTTATAGGTTGAGAAATAAAAAAACCTTGAATGGCTTAACCATTCA
>OMJG01001815.1_pt1 | contig 11513 bp, 6 predicted proteins | sample 1646431 | NCBI WGS metagenome assembly OMJG01 (sample SAMN03771674, study PRJEB25209) | food metagenome | isolation source: Cotija cheese | place: Mexico:Jalisco,Michoacan | collected 2011-12-12 | reverse complement strand
TCTGATCGAGGGACACACCAGAGACCTCGTCGAAGCAGACGACGTCATATTGCGCGACCAAGCCACGTTGACCAGTCGCGTTGTTGACGAACATGCGAGCAACAGTCGCTTTTCCACCCGAAATCAGGTGAGCGTATGGCGAGACCTGTTGATAGAGGTGCGATTTACCGGTGCCACGGGGACCGAGCTCGACCATGTTGTAGTTGCGCTGAACAAACGGAACCATTCGCAGAAGCAGAACATCCTGCTGGCGGTCTGTGAGCTGCTCAGGCTCGAAACCAACAGATCGAAGGAGCAGATGCTTCCACTGCTCAGTGGTAAACCGGGAACGTCCCTCCGCAAGGTGGGAAAGCGAGTTACGAGTGGAGAGCTGGATGGGACGCAACCCGCCGATGGCGAAAGGCTTTCCGTTGTTCTCTTCTGCAATGGCAGCGTCATAATACAGGTCAACCTCAGCGTAGAACCCGCCAGTGAGCATGCGTTCGTTGTCCCGTACCACGGCGTCATCGATCCGGACATCTCGCAGTCCAAGGCTTGGCAATTCCGCGAGATATGAGTTTGACTTCGCATCGAGGCGGGCCTTAACAAGGTCAATGAGTTTGACAGTCATGCGTTCACGTGCGCGTGACTTAAACAGTTCTTCTTCCCCAGCTCGTACCGTGCGGTCCGCGAGGAGACGCCGCACGACCTGAAGGCCTTCTTCGATCTCCTCCTGATCAGTGGTGGCACAGTAGCGCCCAATAAGGAATTCACCGACGTATGTCGGGACTGGATACGCGCCTTTGAACTGTTGCGCGAGATCCTTGCGCACGACGTAACCTTCATACACTGAGGCCGCGGTCGCATCAATCTCATCCAACGTTGTCGCCTCTGTCATTCGACACCTCCTACGGTCGTTTGAGCTTGGGCTAGGACCTGCCCGCTTGGACTGAGCAGCACGACCCACACTGAAACACCCTGAGACGCACGATCCTCATCGACAAGAATCTTTACCTCGCCCGCTTCTACTGAAGCCTTTGGCCCACCCACAACGCTCGACATATCAGCCGGGTGAAGACGAATCTCGGCAGTCATCTCAGTCTCAACAGGGAAGTAGTCGACGCGGCATCGCTGGCCCGTCCACCGGATACCATCAATCCGAACTTGCGAGGCAGCACTGCCGCCCTGGGTGACCGTCACCACTGGAATCACACACTCTTGAAGACTGAGACCGCCGTGTTCATAGAGCCGTCCCGCCTCGAACGCGCCCGCACCAGGGGCACTAGCCATATCAACCGAGGAGTCCCACGTCCAAGGAATAGTGGGAAAGTCTGGGCGTGAGGCTGCTGCCTTCAGCCGCGCTACACGCGGTTTGCGTGCCGCATCACCTTCAGTGATCTGCAACGGCAGCGTCACTTTTGGCGCTGGTAAGCCCGGCAAGAGGAAGCCGTGGTCAGTGAGGATGACTACCTTTCGCCAGCCCCCGTCGAGGAGCCCCCGGACGCGTTCGGCGATGAGGTCAACCTGATGGTCGACGAGGTCGGCGAGAGCGTGGCCTTGAGAATGGCCGAGTGAGTCAATCGAGTTCGTTTGCGTCCACGCCTTGCCGTTCGGGTCTCCGATGTCGGCAGCGTCCCATTCGAGGAACTGAACGCTTGCGCTCGTGAGCGCCGAGCGCAGGACTGCGCCCTTGAGGGAGCGACCTTGATCATCCGCGGCGTCAAAGGCCGTGCCACCACATGGGGTGATTGCGATAGGGGCGACCGCCGGCTGACCGGTCGGCGTGACGGTGGGGTATGCGGCCAGCCGCGAACCAACGGAAACGACGAGCGGCGATAGCCGCTTGGCCAGACGCGTGGCAAGGTCGAAGCGCAGCGCATCGACGTAGACGACGACGGTTCCCTCGTCGATGTCGAGTCCCGTCTCTCCGCTGTAGCCAGCAACCGCAGCCTGCTGGAATGCCCGTGCCGACTCCTCAACCCATGGGTCATAGATCGCGCCGAGCGCATGAGCGACCGCAGACTTGTCCTGTGCAGCCTTGGTCACCGCGATCGCCCGCAGTTCGAGGTCGTCGATCACGTGGCCTTCGTCGCTGTACCAGGCGATCTGTGTGTTGAGGTCCGTCACTGTCGGAGCGGTCGTCACGCGGTCTGCCAGCTCGGCGAGGTGGCCGACAGCCCGGGCGAGTGGCGCCTGGCCGAGAGCGGCCCAAACGTTGTCTTCTCGCGACGTGTTTGCAGCAGCGAGTTCTTTAACGCGACCACGCGGGTCGCAGTGAACGGCCAATGCTTCCAGCGCGGACCTGAGGGCATCCTCCTCGTCCCGGTTCCATGAAGGCCACGAGTCGGGGTGTGGGTCGACATCACCAAAGAGCGGTGGCGCGGTGGGCCGTGCTTGGTCGAGCAAGACAGGGAGGTTCGGATAACGGCTCGGGTTCTCCGCAAACCGTTGCCAGACAGCTCCCCACTCGCCAGTTCGGCCGCCGAGCTTACTGGCTGCAGTGAGCGCGCCGTCCTTGCCGGGGTCGAAGGCATAGACGGATTTACAGGACGCAACGAGAGCCTGCCACTGCGCACCTTCAAGCGAGCCCCTTACCGCGTCTGGGTCGTTCATCCACTCGAGGAGGGTGCGAATCGTGTCATCGAGCACAAGGTGGTGCAGACGAGACGAATCGAGACGCCCCATACGTTTAAGATCGTCGATGTCCTCGAAGAGAAACCTGGCCAACACCTGAGCAAGGGCTGCCTTCGTCGCGCTGTCGCTCGCGATGTCGAGATCTGCCCCCTGCTTCGAGCCGAGGAACGAGTGAGGGGTCCACGGGCCCTGGCCGTATGCAGAAGGCCACCAGTTTGAGCGGACGGCCACCTCGGCCAGCGGCGCGAGCGAGTCATCGATCGCCGCTGCATCGGCCATGGAGCTTCTACTGATACCAGGCAAGTAGATCACCCACGGGTCGCGCTCGTCTCGTTCGGCGAGATGAGGTGGTAGTTCCACTGATTCCGACGAGGCAAGAACTGCTCTAAGCCAAAGCGCAGGACCCTGTGCAGCCGCTGGGTCGTAATCTCCGAGTACGAGGATGGGCACTACCTCTTGGAGGTTACGAATCACTGGTTCCCACGTGCGCGCAGGGTCGGCCCACAGAACAGCCGCAGGCGCCGAGGCGGAAGCACCATTGAAGTTTGCTGCCCCACGCAAGGAGTTTGCAATCACCGCACGAACGACTGTCACTTGGTTCCCTCCGCTTCCCGCCTTGCCGCGCGCCGCTCGTCCAGCGTCGGGTGCAGATCATTGATCCGCTCAGAACCATCGGGGTTTTTCCCGCGGTCCTTCTTCCAGTGCACGTTGACCTTCGAACGGAGCACCCCAGCAGTCACAAAAGGACGGATGTTGAGGCGCACGCCGTCGTCAAGGTCAGGTTCCCAGCAGATCGGCTGCTCGGCCATGGACTTCCACCGGACATAAACGTCGTAGGGCGGCGCGCCTTCGAGAATCAACTTCAGCCGACGTTGGAGATCCTCCGCCGCTGCCAGACGCGCATCCGCTCCCGCGCGCTCGGCACGGACCTCATGCTTCTGTCGATCGATCCACGCACCGAGGGACGTGAAGGTCAACTTCTCCAGCGTGCGCCGATCGAGCTTATGATAGTTGACAATCGCCGAGAATCCATCCTTGCGCCCATCCCAGATGTGCCACAAGAACGGCCGGTTATCAAAGACCTTTACATGCTCGGCGAAGAAGTGATCACGAAGCCAGTCGTCGAGCTTGCCGTTCTTTCCGCCAGCCTTGACAACCAGCTTCCGCTCACTGGCGCTGGACCAGTCACCCCCGTACGCAACGGCAAGAAGTTCCCGCAACCGCGTGACAAGGTCAGGTTCGCCAGGCAGTGGGACCAGCGCCACTATGCCGTCGGCGTCCACCAACGCCTCCAAGGGACTCGAACTTTGGTTGGGCCAGCGGAATCCGAGGAGTAAAGCGACCGCCACCTGGAGAGGGTGGTCCGAACTGGCGGTATCCGCAGAAAACGTCCATTGGGTCGGATCGTCCACAGGGGGCACGAGAATCGCACCCGTCCCTTCGGCTACCCGACGCCAGTGTTCTCGATCAAACGGAACCTTGATCAAATAACCGGGACCAACTACAACTTTGGAGTTCACCCGACGTACTGCCTCCGCGTACTCCGGCGTCTGGAGATACTGCCAGACTGCGCCCAAGTCATCCGGGTTCAACGGTATGACAGGTGCAGAGGCATCATTGAACATCTCACCGTTGTATAGCGTCACTCGCAGGCTCGATTGGCCGACGAGTACCCCTCGTTTGCCAAGTATCGACGCCGGATTGTAATTGTGCGCCCGGGATTCCTGGAGCGCACCACTGCCTGAATCCCAGCGGAGGAAGTATTGCCGACCGGTACTCGGTCCGGTGTCGGTAGGTGCGGTGACATACTTCTCCCATACCGACGGGTCGCCAGTGACCTCCCAGAAGTGGAGAACATACCGTGATGTATCCATCGTGACGAGTCCCTGCCAACTCGTCGCATAACCCGAAAGAAGGCTCTTACCGAGAGTGCTTGCATCAAGAACAGATCCTGGATTCTTTCGCAGGTCCTCAAATGGAACGAGGTCGAGGCGGCCGACTCTCAAGACCGCTGCTTTCTCCTCCGCCGTTTTCGCCTGCCGTCCGTCAACGAACATCATCTCCTGCGGAATCCCGCCAGAGATCAGCACCAACGCGGACTGTACGACTTGACCAGTAATCGTTTGGAAGGCACCATAGCCGAGGGGAGCAACCGCATTCCACCGCCAGTGATGCAAGAGATGCACACGCAGCGGATTGAACGACTTTAGGAACAGCCAGTTCATTGGCATAACCACGGCTATCGTGCCCGTGGCCCCAGGAAGGAACCGCTCAAGCATTGCTGTAGCGAGTTCAGTACTTGATCGCGGGAACCGATCCGCGATGAAGTCTGCCGTGGCCTCGTCCATCCTTTGTGTGCTCAGGTACGGGGGGTTGGTCGCGACCAGCGTGTAGTTTCGACCAAGGAGGTCAGCCGCTTGCATGACATTATCAGCAACATGCCCGAGAACTGTGGCGTCCTGTTGTTCTTCTCGGAGCGCCGTCGCGAGCAGGCTGCGCACTCGTTCCGCAGAGACCCCGATCGTAAGATCGCGACCGAACAGCCCATCGCGGTGTTCAGTTGGGCGCGGATCAATCAGAGACCCCAAGCTGTCGGCGTTGCGAAATAGCGCGTGCAGGCCACGCATGGCCTTGCGCAGTTCAGCGTCATCACCTGCGAGCAACTCCCAATCCTGCAACGCACCGCGGACAGGCACACCTGAGCAAGCGATCTGCGGCGCAGGAAGCTCGCGGAATCCACCCTGTTTCCAAGCCTCCAGCGCCACGTTGAAAGTCGCGATCTGAGTGCAGCGCGGGTCGAGTTCGAGCCCGTGGAGGTTGTCGCGGAGGACAGCATCCTGTGCCTCAGATGGAGTGAGGCCCTCCTCCTCGGCACGCATGCGCCAGAGCATGCCGAACATCGCGACAAGAAAGTGCCCAGAACCGCAACACGGGTCCATCACTGTCACGTCGGCGGTGCGATCAGGCCATTCGCTGAACGAACCAGCGGCAGGAGTGTCATCGTCATTGCGGCGCAGATACTCCCAGTCGTCGACGAGTGGGGAATTCGGGTGTCGTGCGGCCCACCATGCGCCCAGTGAGTTCTCCAGGAGGAAGCGCACCATGTAGTTCTCGGTGAACAGCTGCGTGACGGGCGAAAGGTCGGCCCCGCCGATCTTGACACCTGATTCATTGACGCGTTTCTTCTCGGCCGTCTGCCAGAACTGATACACCCAGCCGAGCGCGTCCTCCGTCGTGAACATCTCAGGCGGAATGTCAAGCAGGAGGTGCTCCAGCGCGGTACGGTGTTCGGCGGCGAACCTGACTTGTACCGCGGGGTCGGTGAGGCGGAACACGCCAGGCAGGATCTCGGAGGCGAACCGTGCGGCAACGGCCCACGCATCCGACTCACCGAGGTCGGACGCGAGGTCGCTACAGTCCTCCAGAGAAAGTGGGATATCGCGGTACTCCGGATGCCGGAGCAGGCCATTGACTTCGAGGAATCGGGCGAACAGCAACCGATGCCACTGTTCGTAGGCGACATCATGCACCAGGTTGGTCAGCGGTGCGCCCGCGCGTGCGGTGTCATCCCCGAGTTGCCGCGCCTTGTCACGGAGCGCGAGTCGGAGCTTGTTCTGCTCGTCATTCAAGTAGCCAGGACGACTCGGCTCGCCGACCGCGAGAGCGCGCAGAGCATCCTCGGCAGCGCGTTGCGCGGCCTCGCGAGCGCGCTGTGTCTGGGCGTCGAGAAAGCGTCGCTGGTCGGAGTTGAGGACTGTGGTCGTTTCCGTCGTCATGGTCATCCCTTCACCACCACGGTGTCGTTACCGCTGGTCAGAGCATCGAGAAGCTGCACCCGTAGGGCCTCGATGTACCGCTCGACCTCCTCGGTGCTGCTGAGGCTTGCCGTCGAGACCCGCACTGTGGTCGTTCTTGCCGCAGGCACCGAGAGCTGAATAGCTGCCTCCAGCGCCCGCGAGAACCGTTGCGGGATGGCGTCAAGTTCAGCGGTCCACCCTTGGAGCGGCCGAGCCTGCGCCGCCATCAAGACGGCAGCCGCATCTGCGAGGTTGGGCTCCACCTCGGTGCCAAGATGGTATTCCGTGAGGAGAGCCTCGCGCTGCGCATCGTTGAGAGCCTTCCATGCGGTCTCGTGTTCGAGGCTTCCGGCAGCATTCACGCGGGCATCGCGCAAGGCAACTGCCGCTTCGTGGATAGCATCGCGCAGTGCGTCGGCGAGATCGTTGACGATCGGGGCGATTGGATCGGCGTCGGTGAGGAGATCTCGACTTGCGGCCAGCGCGTCGAGCCGCTCTCGGGCCGACGAAGCGGGTTCCAGTCCCGCGGCTGATGACGCAAGCGAACGCGCGAGTTCGAACGAAGGCATCCGGCTCTTGCGCCGCTGTTCGAGGTGCCCGAGCCGGTCATAGAGAGTCGCGAGGTCGTCCTTTGCTGCCAAGAGGGCGTGTACGCGGCCATTTCCCGACGTACCCACGATCACCTTGATCTTGTCTGGCACAGTGATGTCAGGCAGCGGAGGAGGCCCGCTCACCCCTTTCGCTCGGTCGACGAGCGACTGGACGGCCTGTTCGACAGCCGAAGCAAGTCCGTCGTTATCGGTCGAGAAGCCGAGGCTGCCCAGCAGCTGACGTGCCTGGATCTTCTCGGCAGGCTTGAGCACCGCGACCTCGCGGAAAAGCTTCACATTGCCGAGACGGGTCTGCTTGAGCACATCGGCCGTAGTCGCATCGCTCCCGTTGAGCGTCGCACGGATCACTCCTGTGTCGAGGAGTACACCGAGGGAGGCCATGAGCGCGTCACGCGGCCAGCCGAACGGCTTGGATGTGACGGCCTTCTCGACGTCACTCGCGGACGTGCCTGCCGGTCCGACGTTGTTGAGGATCTCCTTGACTACCCGGTGCTGCTCGGGGTCACCGTCGTACTGGACAGCCCTGAGCGCATCCACCGCCGACCCGCTCTTGACCCTAGCAATCACCTGCGGCCACCGGTTGTCGTCGGCCTCAGCGAACCGCGGAAACAGGCGGCTTGCGGCGGACTGTGCGCCGCCCTCGATCCGCTCGCGCAAAGTGAATCCACTGGGGGCCGTACCACCCCCGAGGAGCACACTCGCCTTGGAGATCACGTCATGGACATAGACACTTACTTGGTCTGTAGCGCGGTTGAGACGGGTTTGCATCGCGCTTCGGGCCTGTCTACCCTCTTCATCTTGCGGGATTCCCTGTTGGTCGATCACGCGCTGCGCGGCGATCTTGTTGCGAATCGCTGCCAGGAAGGAGGGAGCCTGGACGCGAGGAAGATGGATCAAGACAATCGGCGACTCGACGCCTAGGCTGTGCGCCGCCTCGTCGAACTGCTTCGCGGTTATGCCTTCATCCCACTCGGATCGGAGCCACACCGGGATCGCATCGGATTCCGGCGGAAGCGAAGCATCCGCGTGCAGCGCTAGCTTACGCGATACCTTGGCACGTCCCTGCTGGATGGTCGCAGGCAGAGCCCGGCTGACCTCGGCGAGCAACAGCGAGTCGCGCTCTGTGCTCACCTCACTGTCGGTCACCTGCGCGTGGTGTCGGCGAAGAGCCGCATCCCACTCACGACCAGCCTTGGTCTGGAGCCGATACTCGTCGCCATCGTGCTGGAGCACACCCTCGTCGACGAGAGCCTGCAGCACGACCGGCACCTGCTGCCGGAGAAGGGAGCCGTCATGGGCAAGGTCCTCGACTAGGAGGTCGACGAGATGGTCTGCCGTCGCGCGCACACCAATGTCTGCGTGGCCGGTCGTTGGGAGCAGCCCAATCAGGTGGATGAGGCCCAGGATGCGGCCGCGCAACGGATCTTGCACACCCTGCTCATGGATCAGTGTCTGTGTCTCTTTGAGGAGTAGCCCGGCTCCATTGAGGTCTTCGTTCTTCTGCGTATAGAGGAAATCAGCACCAACCACAGTGCCCTCGGGCTCTGGCGCGACCTTGCGATTGGCCTCATGTACGATCCGAAGTTGAGAGCGCAACTGTCCAGCGCGACCTGAATCGGCTTGGCGGAGGACATTCTCCCAGAATCGGCGTCGTTCCGGGAGCAGCGGGTATTCGTCGACAAGATCCTTGTCATCCGCAGCTGTGTGTTGAATCTTGCTTCCGATGAGCTGTCGAGAAATCTCTCCAGACACCGACGCAAGGATGTTTTCAAGCTCAGGCTTCTTTGCTGATTCCTTGCTGAGTAACACGCGGCGGACGACGGCGTCAACGTCCTGATTCTTGAGTACGACTTTGACCGTGAATCGGTCTTGGATTTTCTGAAGCGTCGCGTCGGCGGTCAACTCTTGCTGACCCGTAGCAACAAGGAGCACACGACCATCGAGATCACGGGACACCGACTCGACGAGGGTCTGCACCTCCATGGCGCGCCCACCATCACCGCTAATGTACTGCTGGACCTCATCAAGCACGATCAGCGACGGCGGTACCTGCCCGTTGCCAACATATTCAAGGACCTTCTTGAGCAGCGTGACCGTCTCATCGGTCGAGAAGTATCGCGTATCCGACGGAAATTGGTTGCGAAGCGCAGCTCGCACATCCTTGGCTGACGCAGCGAATTCCGGGTTCTCCGCCAGGATTGCGTTGGCGAGCAGAGTACTCAAGTTATACTCGTTCAACTCTTCAATGAAATCGCCACCATGGGCCGTGATGTACTCCCGCACTGCGTCGAGGTGCCCGCTCCCAGCCAGCCACAGGGCCACTTGGGCAGGTGCGACACGCGAAGGAAGTCCGGCAGCCCCCAGGACGATGGAGAGGACCGAGTTCAGGGAGTCGCCACTACGATCAAGCGTGCCTGCGGCCGCCCACGGGCTGGCGCCATCGCGGCGACCAAGCGTCGTTAGTTCTGTCAGCTGATCGCGTATGCCCTGTGAAACATCTGCCAGCCCCCGCGCGGTTGCCCCGTTCGGGAACTTCGTGTCGGCCCATAGGTGTTGAAGCACGCGAACGAGGTGGGACTTGCCACTGCCATAGAAGCCCGACACCCACACGGCGGGCTGGGTCGTCCTGTCCCGGTGGCCAAGGTATGAGTCGACGACGCGCTCCAAGCCATGCTCGTATTCGCCCTCGCAGACGAAACTCTCCAGCTCGTACTTAAGTACGTCCCATTGGTTGGAATCCTCTGGACGATCGACGTTGGTGACCCCATCGTTGGGGATCTCAAAGCTGAGCGGGGGCCGGATGAATAGCTCGTTGTTGATCGTCATGCGAGATCCCTCTGTGAATCGATGACGCGCGCACGATAGTTGAAGCCATCGCGGGCGTCGAGTAGACGGAATGAATTGTTCTCAGGGTCATGAAGCCCTGGGAAGAGAACAAGGAGACGACCTGTGATAGCCGAGTCGACAGATTTGATCACACTCGACGCACGCAGGAAAGGAAAGATTGAAGCTATCCCCACCAGTGCTACAACCGCATTCGGCGATGCAATCTCCAAAGTGTGACGAATCCGTGCAACGAGCGTCGCCTCAAACTGGTCGAGGATCGACGCAGTGAGGTCCGTTGGTTCCTCATAGAATGCCTCGGCATACTTGTGTGAAGACAGCCATTTTCCGAAGTCGTCGGTAATATCCAGAACGATCCACTCCCGGTTGGCCTGAGTTGTTGCCAGATCCAGACTGGGCAGACTGTGCCGAACTTGACGCTCCAAGTCAGGCGGGTAGACAAGCATCCAGACACGCTCACCGCCGGAGACGTTGGCTTCCCATGTGAGAGACAACTCGGCCTTATATGCGTCAACCAAGTCAGACACGCGGCTCATGCGGCATCTCCAAGCGCGGGGAACGACACCTCGACCACATTGCCTGCGACAAGGAGGTCAAGGAGACCCTGCATGTGGGCATCGCGGAGCGCCTCCAGAGACCGTCCCGGTGTGATCTCAAGGATCTGTGACCACGGGTTATCGAGGACGCCAAGCCCACGCCCACCAGCGAGATATCCAAGATATGCAGCATATGCGATAGCTGCTGGGTGAGCTGTCACACTGGTTCTTACCTTCTTTGTACGCCCTGTCAGGTGTCCAGTTTGAGTCCAGCAAGCCCCAGTGTTGCGGCCAGTCTTTCCAAGCGTTGACTCAGACATCTCATCACCAAACTCGTAGGCAACCGCAGCCGTAAGATCAGCCGAGGTCACACTCGAACCCGCCGGAAGGTCTGCGATGGCAGCGAATGATGCACGTAGAATCTCATCTCGCGTAAACGCCAACAATCCCGCGAGAAGAGGACGCAACAAAGGATCAATCTCCCAAAAGTGCCGCAGTGCCGCAAACTCTGGACGAGTCGGGTCAAGAAGATACAGTTCACGCAAATGGCGATATGACCGTTTCCGGCCCGTTTGCGTCGGCCGACCAAGCACGTTCTCGTCCACTATGGACGCGCGATACTGCTCAGCTGGCGCGTTTGAAGGAACCTCGCGTAGCAGCTCAACCAGGTGGGGAACGCCAATCGTGTGGCTCGCGGTTGTCCGCAACGTTCCGAGGATGAAGCCCTGCCCGGCGTTTGGACTCGCTACCATCCAGCATTCCCTCCTCGACGGATGCGCCGTTCATCTGCTCTTCGCTGTTCCACTGTTGTGCGCTCAAACTTTGTGGCTGTGTTCGTAGGGCTCATTGATTTGAGAGACTTCGGAATCTCAGGTGTCATGAGTCCTCTTTTCTTGTGTTCTCGTACTTGGGTCGGCCGAGCGAACCCAGTCGTCGACTTCGCTGGCCTGGAACTTCCAGAGGCGGCCGATCTTGTGGGCGGGCATGTCCTTCTCGGCGATCCACGTGTAGATGGTGTCCTTGGTGACGCCGAGATGAGCTGCGATGTCGTCTGCGGACAGCCACGGCTCGGTCACGTTGGTCCTCCCTCAACGGTGCGGGCCCCACCGGTT
>OMJG01001814.1_pt1 | contig 11517 bp, 9 predicted proteins | sample 1646431 | NCBI WGS metagenome assembly OMJG01 (sample SAMN03771674, study PRJEB25209) | food metagenome | isolation source: Cotija cheese | place: Mexico:Jalisco,Michoacan | collected 2011-12-12 | reverse complement strand
GGGACTTGGCCCGGTCCACGAGCTTGCGGGTCTCGAACTGCTCCTTGAGGTCGGTGACCTCGTGCTCCAGGGCCTTGATCTGCTCGTACCGGCTGATCGCGACCTCGATGGACGGGATGAGGTCGTTCTCCGTGAACGGCTTGACCACATAGGCCATCGCACCGGCCTCGGTGGCTCGGTCCACGAGCTCCTTCTGGCTGAAGGCGGTCAGCAGCACCACCGGGGCGATGCGGTCCTTCGCGATCTGCTCGGCGGCGCTGATCCCGTCCATCTTCGGCATCTTCACGTCCATGAGCACCACGTCCGGGCGGTGCTCCTGGGCCAGGGCCACCGCGTCCTCCCCGTTGTCGGCCTGGGCCACCACGTCGAAGCCCTGGGCGGAGAGGATCTCCACGATGTCCAGCCGGATCAGGGCCTCGTCCTCCGCGACGACGACGCGGCGGGTCGGTCGCTGGGCCGCTTCCTCCGCGGCGGTTCCGACCGCGTCGGGCTCGGCGGCGGCGCGCACGTCGATGGTCTCCGCGGAGTCCTCGGGAGTGGTGCTGTTCTCGGACATCGGCGGTCTCCTTGGGTGGTGCGGACGGTCACGGAAAAAGGGTGCGGGGTGAGCGCCTGCGTCTCGGGAAAGGACCCGGGACGGACAGCGCCTCGCCCTCTCCGCATTTTACGCCCACCCGCCCGGACGGCGGGATGAGACATGCGCAGAGGGTGAGGCGGCATCGGGCTCCGACGGCGGCTCAGGCGCCGTCGCTCTCAAGGCGGCTCAGGCGCCGGCGACGGCGGCGGCGAGCTTGTCCAGGGAGGACTCCAGCTGCTCCTCGCTGACCAGCGGGAAGCCGACCTCGCGGGCGAACTGCGGGTCCACGGCGGACCAGTCGTAGGTCAGGCGCACATCGGTGGAGTCGGAGCCGGTGGACTCCAGCTCCCAGACCCACTCCCAGCCGGGGGGCTCGGTGCCCTCGGGGGCGGTCTTCCAGGAGATCAGCTTGTTCTCGTCGAAGCCGGTCACGTGGTTCTCGGTCTTGTAGTCCCCGCCCATGTGGTCCCCGTGCATGTTCATGCGGAAGACGTCGCCGACCTTCTGGATGCGGTCGGTCTTGTCGTCGGAGACGATGAACCCGGAGCCGTCCAGCTCCTGGTGCCGCTCGGGGTTGGACAGCACGTCGAAGAGGTCCTTCGCCGGGGCGTCGATGGTGCGGGTCACCGTGATCGAGGTCTGGTCGGTCATCTCTTGCTCCTGGTGGTCGGGGAACAGCGGTCACCGTCCACCCTAGTCGGCGGCCGGGAGCGCGGGGCCGAGTTCGCCCTCAGCCGCAAGACGGCACAAAGTGGCCGAGACCCCGACTCCCCGCCCGCCGCCGACCGTCGAGACCGTACACAACAGCCGAGACCGTACGAAGATGCCGAGACCGCACCCGGCGGGTGCGGTCTCGGCATCTTCGCACGGTATCAGCCATAACGTACGGCCTCGGTGCCTGCTAATCCGTCGTCGACCCTAGACGGCACACGGGCAATGACGACGCACGTCGACCGCTTCTGCAACTTTTCGATCTACACGTGCTTCATCAAAACATCGCAACCAGGACAGTTCAGCTTCCTTACGTCGTTTTCTGTTCTAAATATGCAACACTGGTGGTCATGGAACTCAGCGACTACCTCACCGAGACCACGGGACTCTCACTCCGCAGGCTCGCCTCCCGCGCAAGCATGCAGGCCTCGAAGCTGCAACGACAGCTTTCCGGCACCACCGTCTTGACGATGGAGACCCTGCGAGACGTCGCTCGCGGCACCGGCTTGGACATGCTGGACCTGTTCGCCCGCGCCAACCTCATCACCACTGGCGAAGCCAGTACCCTACGCGCCGCCGGCTCTCTCTCCGCCGCAAGTGACGAGGACCTGGCCCTCGAGATGTTGCGCCGCACCCGCCGTAACCCCACGTCGCCGATCAACCAACCCATCGGCAAGGCCAATCTGTCAGTCCCCCCGGCTACCGTCCACAACGACCCCACCCACTACGCTCTCGCCGCGAAGAAGCACGAGGAGCTCGACGTCAACGAGGAGGACTATCTCTGATGTTCCTGAACCACCGCACCCACTACTCCCCCCCCCCACACACAGGCACGCATACCAGCTACAGCTGCTCATCCGCTGCAGCACACCCGGCCCCGGCCTCCCCAAGCGCGTTGAACGCTGCGTCGTCGCGCACGAGATCGTCCACGCCGAGTACGGCGACCAACCCACCACGGACCGGCACTGGCACGCCCGCCGCGAAGCCCGATGCAACCGCATCGCCGCCGATCGACTCATCAACGAGGAAGAGCTCATAGCGGCCATGCGCGCCACCCAGGACCCCAGACAGGTCGCCCTCGACCTAAACGTAACCTCCTGGTTCCTCGAGGCCTACCTCAACAACCACCCCGACCTGACCTTCAACCCCTCCCTCTGAAAGGCCCCCCCATGCCCCAGGAACATGACCAGTACGGTCGCCCCATCTACACCTCAGACCCGCAGATCACCCCTGAACAGGTCCTGCAGCACCACTCCAAGGGCTTCAAGTCCAAGCGCATCAAGGCGATGGCCACCGAGATCGCCAACTTGACCAACCAACTGAACACCGCTGAAGGCAACCGGCAGCAGCTCGAGAACTTCCTCAACGCCCACGGTGGACAGCGGGTATGGGATCACGACGCCATCATGGCAGCAGACCGGAAGAAGGCCGAGGCCGACACCAAACGGGCTACCGAGATCCTCGATGCCGCCCGGGAAGAAGCGAAGAGACGCCAGGCCGCCTCCGAAGCCAAGCTCGCTGACCTGAACCGTCAGATCGACAGGATCCAGGCCGATGTTCCTCGGGTCACTCAGGAAGCGGCTCTGAGCAAGGCCGCGCTCGAGGAGTTCTCCCACCCGGCCGAGAGCTACACCGAGCTGCAGACCCAGCTACGGCAAGTCCGGGACAACCTCAAGGCGCGAGTGACCAACAAAACGGCCGTCCTCGCCGATGAAAACGTGCCCCTGTCCCAGGCGGCCCCTACCGCTGCCAAGCAGCGTCAGCTGATCCGCAACATCGGGAAGCTCGCTCTGCGCGCCTACACCGTTGAAGCCGAGAACATCATCCGCGGGGCAACCGCTAGCAACCCCGAGACCAGCCTGAACAAGCTCAACCGGGCCGCTGATGCCGTCAAGCGGATGACTGCCCCGCTGGAGGTGTCTATCGACTGGGAGTACCAGCAGGCCAAGGCGGAGGAACTGGAATTGGCTGTGAAGGTTGAAGCCGCCCGAAAGCTCGAACGCGAAGCTGAACGTGAGCGGCGCTCCGAGCTGCGGGAACAGGCCAAGGCGGATGCTGAGTTGCAGGCGCAGCGGGAGCGGCTGAAGAAGGAGCAGGCCCACTACCAGAATGTGCTGGCTAGGATCACCGAAACGGGCGACGTGGAGCGCGCCGAGGAGCTGAGGGAGAAGCTCGAGGAGCTGCAACACAGCATCGAGGATGTCGAGTACCGACGGGCGAACCACAGGGCCGGGTACGTCTACGTCATCTCCAACATCGGGGCCTTCGGCGAGCGCATGGTCAAGATTGGCCTCACCCGGCGCTTGGATCCGATGGACCGCGTCCGGGAGCTGGGCGATGCCTCCGTGCCGTTCGGATTCGATGTCCACGCGTTGTTCTTCGCCGAAGACGCTGTCGGGGTTGAGGCGGAGCTGCACCGGCGGTTCTCCTCCGCCCGCGTGAACCGGGTGAACACCCGCCGGGAGTTCTTCTACGCCACGCCAGCCGAGGTGAAGGAGCAGCTCGCGGAGATCCGTGGCGACCTTCTCGAGTTCGTGGAGGTCCCGGAAGCTGAGCAGTATAGGACTAGCCTCGCGTTGGCCCAGCAAGACTAACCCCCCCGTTCTGCCCTATGGTGTGGCGCCTCCACCCCCACAAGGGTCGGGCGCCGCACTCACACCCCTGGAAGGCACCCCACCATGCGCACTCGCACCCTCGCGGCCCTCGCCGCCACCACCCTCACCCTCACCGCCTGCGGCGGCAGCAACAACGAGGCCAGCGCCCCGGCGGCCACCCCGAGCAGCACGAGCAGCTCCCCCGCATCCAGCGCCACGGCGTCAGCGCCCGCCAGCGCATCCCCCACCCCCAGCCTGCAACCCACCTACGACAACCCCGACCCCGACCAGCCCACTGGCGAAGCCCTCGGAGCCGAAACCCCGCCGCCCGGCGACGACACCGACACCCAACCCGCCCCGTTCTCCTCCGCCACCGACCCCGCCGGACAAGTCATGGCGAACTCCGACGCCGCCGCCGGCAAGGACATCACCCTGCGCGCCACCAGCACCAACCCCGGCAAGGCCTCCTGGACCGGCTTCGTCTCCGGAGACTCCGGCGAAGAACCCATCACCGGCTCCTGGTCCAAAGACCTCCCCGGCGCCGGCGCGAACCTCTACATCCTCGACGTCCAATCCGACGACCTCGAAGGCACCGTCACCTGCGAGGTCCTCGTCGACGGAGTCGTGCGCGACACGGCCACCGGACAAGGCTGGGTCACCTGCACCCAACCCGCCGAAGCCAACTAGCCCCCCCTCCACCACCGCGGCGCCCCACCCCACCAGGGTCGGGCGCCGCACCCACACCCACACCAGGAGACCCCCATGGCCACCCGACGCTCCAACGGCGAAGGCTCCACCCCCTACCAGCGCGCCGACGGACGCTGGCAGATCAACCTCCGCATCCCCGCCCACCAAACCACCACCGGCCAACCCCTCCGCAAAGCGATCACCGGCCGCACCCGCGCCGACGTCGTCGCCAAGACCCGCACCCTGCGCCACCAACTCGCCGCCGGCGTCCTCACCGACCCCAACAGGCTCACCCTCGACAACTGGCTCACCCACTGGCTGACCACCACCGTGCCCGCCCGCGTCCGCGACCGCACCGCCCGCGACTACGCCCAGTCCCTGCACCGGTGGGTCATCGGCACCCCCGAGGGCCGGACCCCGCTGGAGCGCCTGGACCCCGTGCACATCCAACGCATCCACGCCCGGATGCGCGAAGCCGGCCGCTCCGAGTCCACGATCCTGAAGGTGCACCGGATCCTGTCCAAGGCGCTGCGCGACGCCGTGAACCTCGGGCACCTCGGCACCAACCCGGCCGCCCGAGTCGACGCGCCCCGGGCCGCGGTCTTCGACGCGCACGTTGTATCCCCGGCGAAGGCCCGCGAGCTGATCCGTGCTGCGGGCGAGGATGAGGAGTTCGGGGCCGGGTTCACGGTGGCGTTGGCGTTAGGGCTGCGGCAGGGTGAGCGGCTGGGTCTGTGCTGGGAGGATGTGGACCTGGAGGCGGGCCGGTTGGTGGTGCGGCGTGCGTTGGCGCCTGCGCCGGGGGGCGGGTGGCGGATGGTGCCGGTGAAGTCGGCTGCGGGGTCGCGGGTGTGGGCGTTGCCGGGGCCGCTGGTGGAGGTGCTTCGGGGGCAGCGGGAGCGTCAGGTGGTGTGGCGGGGTGAGTGCGGGGATTCGTGGCGGGTGCCGGTGGATGCAGATGGGCGGGTGTGGGATCTGGTGTTCACGCGGCGGGTGGGGGGTGCTGTGGGTGCGCAGGCGGATCGGGCGGCGTGGGTGCAGTTCACGGCGGCGCATGGTGTGGAGGGGATGCGGGTGCATGATGCGCGGCATACGGCGGCGACGGTGCTGCTGTCGCTGGGGGTGGCGCCGCGGGTGGTGATGGAGATGATGGGGTGGTCCTCGATGTCCATGCTGACCAGGTATCAGCATGTGCTGGATGAGTTCCGGGTGGAGGCTGCGCAGCGTGTCGGGGGCGCGCTGTGGGGCGAGGGCGGGAACCGGAGTGGCCCGGGGTCGGGTGGTGGCCGGGTGGTGGATCTGGGTGCGTTTCGGGCGCGGCGGTCGGGGTGAATGGTGTGCGGAATGGTGTGCGGACGGGCCGGGCCGGGTCCTGGCTGGCTGGTGTGCCAACCGGAAACCCGGCCCTGACTAGGTGTTTTGTGGTGGTGGTGCCCAAGGTGGGACTCGAACCCACACGTCCGAAGACACCGCATTTTGAGTGCGGCGCGTCTGCCGATTCCGCCACTTGGGCGCGGAAGGGGGCGCCCGCCGGATCATCGTCCGGCAGGATGCCCCCACTGTACACGAGCCCGTGACCCGGGCCGGTGTCACCGCTGGATCACCGCGGGATCAGTCCCGGTACGGCCCCAGCTTCTCGTGCTCCTCGGGCACGGGAGCGCCGTTGTCGTCGAGGTCGCCCACGCGGTGGGCACGGACCATGTTCGTGGATCCGGCCACGCCCATCGGGGAGCCGGCGGTCATCACGATCATCTCGTCCTTGGTGGCCATGCCCTTGGAGATCAGGTAGCGATCCACCTCGGCGAGCATCTCGTCCGTGGACTGCGCCTTCTGATCCACCACGGCCTGCACGCCCCAGAACAGGGCCATGAACGCGGCCACCTTGGGGTCCGGGGTGAAGGCCAGGATCGGCTTGGACGGACGCAGGCGGCACAGGCGCCGGGCGGAGTCGCCGGACTGGGTGAAGGTGCAGATGAAGTTGACGTCCAGCTGCTGGGCGATGTTCACCGCGGCCAGGGTCACCGCGCCGCCGCGGGTGCGGGGGCTGGAACCCAGGGCCGGAACGCGGTCCAGGCCGTGGGCCTCGGTGGACTCCACGATCCGCGCCATCGTCTGGATGGTGATGATCGGGTACTGGCCCACGGAGGTCTCCCCGGAGAGCATGACCGCGTCCGCGCCGTCCAGGATCGCGTTGGCGCAGTCGGAGGCCTCCGCGCGGGTCGGCATCGGGTTGGAGATCATGGACTCCAGCACCTGGGTCGCCACGATCACGGGCTTGGCCCAGCGGCGGGCCAGCTCGATCGCGCGCTTCTGGACCAGCGGCACCTCCTCCAGCGGGTACTCCACGCCGAGGTCGCCGCGGGCGACCATGATGCCGTCGAACTTGTCGATGATGTCCTGGAGGTTGTCCACCGCCTGCGGCTTCTCGATCTTGGCGATGACGGGCAGCTTCAGCCCCTCCTCCTCCATGATCTCGTGCACGCGGAGGATGTCGTCCCCGGAGCGGACGAAGGACAGCGCGATGATATCGACGCCGGTGCGCAGCGCCCAGCGCAGGTCCTTCTCATCCTTCTCGGTCAGCGCCGGGACGGAGACCGCGGCGTTGGGGATGTTGATGCCCTTGTGGTCGGAGACCTTCCCGCCGATCACGACGCGGGTGGTCACGGTGGTCGCGGAGACCTCGGTGGCCTCCAGGCGGACCTTGCCGTCGTCGATCAGCAGCAGGTCCCCGGGGCGCACGTCCCCGGGCAGGCCCTTGTAGGTGGTCCCGCAGATCTCCTTGGTGCCGGGCACGTCCTCGGTGGTGATCTTGAAGATGTCGCCGGGCTCGAGCATCTCGGAGCCGTTGACGAAGGTCTCCAGGCGGATCTTGGGCCCCTGGATGTCGGCGAGGATCGCGACGTTCTTGTTGAGGTCCTGGGAGGCCCGGCGGACGTTGTTGAAGTTGGCGGTGTGGACGTCATGGTCGCCGTGGCTCATGTTCAGGCGGGCGACGTTCAGTCCGGCCGAGATGGCCTCGGAGAGCTTGTCGTAGGAGGACAGTGCCGGACCCAGGGTGCATACGATCTTTGCGCGTCTCATGGCTTCCACTGTAGTTCTCGAAAAGCCACATGAACAGTCTTCGGCACCGGGTGAACCCACCGTGTCCGCGTTCAATCCCACACATTCCCACACCGCGGGTTAGGCTGAGGGAAGACCCGAAAGACCCCAGGAGGAGAACATGTCCGGCGCCCTCGTGCTGTACGGCTCCCGCTACGGCTACACCCGCACCTACGCCCAGTGGATCGCCGAGGACCTCGAGGGCACCGCCCTGGACCTGGCCTCGGCCACCCCGGAGGACGTCGCCGAGGCCGACGTCGTCGTGCTGGGGTTCAGCGACTACGCCGGCAAGCTCACCGACGCCGCCGAGGCCGAGCGCCTCGCCCCCCACCTGGAGGGCAAACAGCTGGGATTCTTCACGGTCTCCTTCTCCGGGACCGTCTCCGCGACCGCCGAGAAGCTGGACGGGCAGCTGGCCAAGAACCTGCCCACCGCCTACGCCCCGCGCCGCGGCACGGTGCCCACCGGGCACTTCCGGGGAGGCATCGACTACTCGAAGCTCTCCCGGGCCCACCGCACCGCGATGATCGGGGTGCGCACGTTCCTGAAGGCCAAGCCGGACAAGTCCGTCTCCGATCAGCAGATGATCGACTCCTACGGCGGATCCGCGGACTACTCGGACCGAGCCACCACCGCGGACTTCGTGGCCGCGGTGCGGGCCCAGCGCTGCTGACCCGGACGGAGCGCCCCAGACGGAGAGACCCGGCCGGAGCGACGCCGCGCGGCCCGACGCGGCGGGGGCAGACCCATCGGGTCTGACCCACCGCGCCCAGCCCCCGCGCCGTCGGCTCAGAGCAGGTCGATCGGCCGGTCGCTGGGCCGCACCGGCTCCGGCAACGCGGTCGCACCCAGCAGATGCCGCTCCACCGCCGCCGCGCAGGCCCGCCCCTCGGCGATGGCCCACACCACCAGGGACTGGCCGCGCCCGGCGTCCCCGCAGGAGAACACCCCGTCCACCGCGGTCATGTACCGCTCATCCCGAGCCACGTTGGTGCGCGAATCCAGCGGCGCCCCCAGCTGCTCGGTGATCGCCTCGGAGTCCTGCCCGGTGAAACCCAGGGCCAGGAACACCAGGTCCGCGGGGATCACGTGCTCGGTGCCCGCCTTGGGCACCCGCTTGCCGTCCTCGCGGTACTCGGTCTCGGCCACCCGGATCCCGGTCAGCTTCCCGTCCTCGCCCACGAACTCCACCGTGGAGGCCAGGTAGTTGCGGCGCCCGCCCTCCTCGTGGGAGCTGGCCACCTCGAACAGGTTCGGGAACATCGGCCACGGTTCGTGCTCGGCCCGCTCCTCCGGGGGCTTGCGCCCGATCGCCAGGGTCGTCACCGAGGCGGCCCCCTGCCGGTGGGCCGTGCCGATGCAGTCGGCACCGGTATCCCCGCCGCCCAGGATCACCACGTGCTTGCCGGCGGCGTCGATCGCCTCGGGCACCTCGTCGCCCGCCTGCACCCGGTTGGAGGCCACGAGGTAGTCCATCGCGAAGTGCACCCCGGCAAGCTCCCGCCCCGGGATCGGAAGATCCCGCGGCTTGGTCGCCCCGGTGGCCACCACGACGGCGTCGTAGCGGCGGCGCAGCTGGTCCCAGGTGATGTCCCGGCCGATCTCCACGCCGGGCCGGAACCGGGTGCCCTCGGCCTCCATGACCCGCAGGCGCCGCTCGATGACGTCCTTCTCCAGCTTGAAGTCCGGGATTCCGTAGCGCAGCAGACCGCCGATGCGGTCCTCCCGCTCGTACACCGCGACGGTGAACCCGGCCTGGGTCAGCTGCTGGGCGGCTGCCAGCCCCGCCGGCCCGGAGCCGACGACGGCGACCGTGCGGTCCACGAGCCGCTCCGGCACCTGCGGGGTGATCACGTGCTCCTCGAACGCGGACTCCCCGATGCTGTACTCCACCTGCTTGATGGTCACCGGCGGCTGGTTGATCCCCAGCACGCAGGAGGCCTCGCAGGGGGCCGGGCAGACCCGCCCGGTGAACTCCGGGAAGTTGTTGGTCGCGTGCATCCGGTCCACGGCCTCGCGGGTCAGGCCCCGCCAGGTGAGGTCGTTCCACTCCGGGATGAGGTTGCCCAGGGGGCAGCCCTGGTGGCAGAAGGGCACGCCGCAGTCCATGCAGCGGGAGGCCTGCTCCTTGAGCACGGCCGAGTCCTGCTCGACCTGCACCTCCTTCCAGTCCCGGATGCGCACCGGGACCGGGCGCTTGGGCCGGTCCTGACGCTGGGTGTGCTTCAGGAAGCCGCGGGGGTCAGCCACGGGCGGTCACCTCCAGGATCTCCTGCCAGACGGCGTCCCCGTCCGGGTCCGCGCCGGATTCCTCGGCGCGCTCGCGGATGCTGCGCACGGCCGCGAAGTCGCGCGGCAGCACCCGGGTGAATCGGGCCAGGCTGGCCGGGACGTCGTCGAGCAGGGCGCGGGCCGCCGGGGAGCCGGTCTCCGCCCAGTGCTTCTCCAGCAGCGCGGTGACCACCTCCTCGTCCTCCTCGTCCAGCCCGGACAGGGTCAGCTCCCCGGATTCCCGGGCGGCCTTGTTCACGTCCACCGGGTCCAGGTCCAGCACGTAGGCGGTGCCCCCGGACATCCCGGCGCCGAAGTTGCGCCCGGTGGGCCCGATGATCACCGCGGTGCCGCCGGTCATGTACTCGCAGCCGTGGTCCCCGATGCCCTCGGCCACCGCGGTGGCCCCGGAGTTGCGCACCAGGAACCGCTCGCCCACCTGCCCGGAGAGGAACATCTCCCCGCTGGTGGCGCCGTAGCCGATGACGTTGCCGGCGATCACGTTCTCCTGCGGGAGGTAGCCCTCCTGCCGGTGGGGTCGGACGATGATCCGCCCGCCGGACAGGCCCTTGCCGACGTAGTCGTTGGACTCCCCCGCCAGGCGCAGGGTGATGCCCTGCGGCAGGAACGCGCCCAGGGACTGCCCGGCCTGCCCGGACAGGTTCACGGTGATCGTGTCCGGGTCCAGGAACTCCGGCCCGAAGGTCGCGGTCACCGCGTTGCCGAGCATCGTGCCGACGGCGCGGTCCGTGTTGATCACGGTGTGCTCCAGGGATACGGGCGTGCGCTGCTGCAGGGCTGGGGCGGCCAGGCGGATCAGCTCGGCGTCCAGGTGCTTGTCCAGCTCGTGGTCCTGCCCGCGCAGGTTGCGCACCCCCTGCCCGCCGTACTCCACCGCGGTGGAGCGCAGCACGTTGGTCAGGTCCAGGCCCTCGGCCTTCCAGTGGGCCACGGCCCGCTCGGTGTCCAGCACCTCGGCGTGCCCGATGGCCTCCTCGAGGCTGCGGAAGCCCAGGGTCGCCAGGTGCTCGCGGACCTCCTCGGCGATGAACTCGAAGAAGTTCACCACGTGCTCGGCTTTGCCGGTGAACCGCTCGCGCAGCACCGGGTTCTGGGTGGCCACCCCCACGGGGCAGGTGTCCAGGTGGCACTTGCGCATCATGATGCAGCCCTCGACCACCAGCGGGGCGGTCGCGAAGCCGTACTCCTCGGCCCCCAGCAGGGCCGCGATGACGACGTCGCGTCCGGTCTTCATCTGCCCGTCGGCCTGCACGACCACCCGGTCGCGCAGCCCGTTGAGCATCAGGGTCTGCTGCGCCTCGGCCAGGCCCAGCTCCCACGGGGCCCCGGCGTGCTTCAGAGAGTTCAGCGGGGCCGCCCCCGTGCCGCCGTCGTGCCCGGAGATCAGCACAACGTCGGCCTTGGCCTTGGTCACCCCGGCCGCGACCGTGCCCACCCCGATCTCGGAGACGAGCTTCACGTGCACCCGGGCCTTCGGGTTGGCGCGCTTGAGGTCGTAGATCAGCTGCGCCAGGTCCTCGATGGAGTAGATGTCGTGGTGCGGCGGCGGGGAGATCA
>OMJG01001813.1_pt1 | contig 11519 bp, 9 predicted proteins | sample 1646431 | NCBI WGS metagenome assembly OMJG01 (sample SAMN03771674, study PRJEB25209) | food metagenome | isolation source: Cotija cheese | place: Mexico:Jalisco,Michoacan | collected 2011-12-12 | reverse complement strand
CTTTAAACAATCGAAATTAAGCAAATCGATTGCACATTAAAAAAATCCAACCCTACTTAAGAATAGGATTGGATTTTTTATTCTATTTTTATCTCAATATCTGTGTATTCATTCAAAATTTATCTCATTAGCAAGTTATCTTTCGCACTTTTATTCTATCAAGATTTGAAACGAAGTAAATTGTCTTTTGCGTGAATGATCCTAATTTAAGTCTAACAACAAGCTTCCTGTTTATTCTCAGATATATACCAACGTAAGGATTAGCGCTACCGTTAGAATAAGACGAACTACATGATGTTGCCAGTGAAACGAATGTAGCGATACTCCCCGATAAATTGCCAAAATTTGATAGCCAACCAAAACAAAGGCAACTGGTACTACTAGGTAGGTCTTAGGGACAATAACGAGTGAAACGATTAAGGCTATGCTAATAATCAAGTTAATAAAATGAAACATTTTATCAGTATCGTGGTCTTTAATCAAGATTTGTGAAGACGCGATAATCATTAGCAAAGCATATGAGCCTATTATAATTTTAAGTAATGTCATTTATTTCTCCTTAGAATAACTTTTACAAAATAGGGACTGAATTAGAATGATAGAGAGATATTATGTTAGTTTTCTACAATGGTTACTCCTATGTCGGAGACCATTATCGTAATAAATAATATACTACGCTTTAATACAGTAAAAGCAAGAGTTACTTATTACTTACTTCATCATCTGGTTGCTTCTTGTTCCCATCTTTTTTCTTCTTATGATCCATCCCAGATCCAATGGCTACTCCAAGTGCAACACCAAAAGCAATCCCCAGAGCTAAATTATCAAAAAGAACCCCAAAACTAACGCCTAAAGCAGTCCCAATCGCAATCCCAAGACCAACCTGACTCCCTGACTTCTCCTCACTATCCTCACTAGAACGGTCCTCATGACCACCAGCCTTCAAATTTCTTAAATCATTTGACTTGTTATCTTTCCCCATTTTTATACCCCCTACTAATTACTACATAAAGCAACAAACACCCGTTCAAGCAATTGGACAAGTGACAAATTGATAACCTTAAAAATAAAATAGTTAGCCCTAATGTTTAAGGCAAGTACAACATTTTCTTAAATTATACATTAGAAGAAGAAAAAGACAAATTAGTGATCAACAGAATTTCCACTTTTTATGGACTAGAGAGTAGATGAAAGTCGCAACATATAAGCCAGTTATAACAGGTAATCGTAGCTGAGTTTCTATAAATAATACTGTTGCATTGAATCTCGAAAGAAATCCGAGTTGGTTATACGGTAAAAATAATACAAGAATTGAAATGAGTGCTAAAACAAGTAACAGTATTTTGTAATCAAGATCCTTGACGTACACAAGTGACCCGTAAAACAGATTGAGAACCACAGCAATTATAATAGTTGGCACAATTATCAGTAACAATCGACCACCAATGGAAATTTGACCGTATCTCATAAATTCCCCTTGGATTTTTAAATAAACTAATTGATTCACTATGAGCCCGAGCACTGGCAAGAGGACTAGTCCAATATAATACACAATTTTCTTCATCCACTTCATCTCCTTGTCTGTTACTTATGCCCCTTTGTTTTATGCTACCAAAAGTAACTGAAAAAAAGTATTAATAGCACTGAAATGTTGCCTTAGTCTATTCGTTTAATGGTATAATACACATCATTCCTGAACTTTTTCTACTATCTACTATGCTTCTAAAGCAAAAAACTCCTAGCAATTTAAAGAGGATATAGAAGTTTCCATTTTCAAAATATCTGAGTATGTTATAGTATTAAATACGGATAGTGAAGAGTTAGCGGTAGCTAGAATGAAAGAGGTGGTGCTCAGAAATGAGAACTACAACGGAAAGGATAGCTAATGTCTCTAGAGACACTAAGACTACTAGTCAGTGTTGTCAGTTTGTTTGTCAACGTGACTTTTAAAGTGTTAGATTTTGTCAGAAATGACAAAAAAATAACCGCTGACCTTAGCCGGGGCGGTTAGATTCTTATTGCTTAAGGTTTAACTAAACTAGCTGCTGCTTACTCAGCAACTATCTTATTAGTCAGAGGACTGTTACAGCAGTTCTCTTTCTATATTTATTGTAACATTATGAGAATATAGTGTACACAGAAAAGATCAATTTTTACATAATAATGCTATTTTTACATATACCAACAAGTCTGCCATGCCTATTATTAGGAAGTTGGAATAGGTGAGTGGACATTGGAAATATAATAGTGAGACTAGCGGTTTCAGAAAGACCAGTGGTCTTATATACAAGCCAATCGAAGGGTGGGAACTTAACACATGACTTCTATGGAAATTATCAATCAATTTATCAACGATCGTAACTGGCATCAATTTCACAACGCCAAAGATTTAGCTATCTCAGTATCACTAGAAGCTAGTGAGTTATTAGAGTTATTCCAATGGCGGACACCTGAAGAAGGAACAGAGAATATTGAACGGGTTAAAGAAGAATTAGCTGATGTGCTGATTTATTCTTACATGATGGCAGATAATCTAGGACTCGATATTGATCAGATCATTGCCGAAAAAGTTAAAAAGAATGCTGAAAAATATCCAGTTGAAAGATATAAGTCAAGTCGTGAAAAGAATAACGCATAATAAAGAAAGGGTCATCCTCGTTAAGATAGGGATGACTCTTTCTTTAACGCTAGTCAAGATTACTAGACAATTTAAGCTAATGATAATCTAACGGTTTAATATCTTCTTCTATTAAATCTCTATAAGCATGTTTTACCGTTCGCCAGTAGGCTAGTTTTTTTACTGGATCTTTTTCATTTTTCTTATACTCATCGTAATTACTACTCTTTTTAAGATCACTTTCTCCGTATTGTTCTTTTTTCTTGGGATTATAGTTCTCTACTAAGAAAGATAAAGGCTCTTCTTTCACATGCCATTTTTTTGAGAAATCTTTTATCATTTTATTTTTTGATTCTTGAATCATCTCTTCTAAGACATTACTAACTTGTTGACCACGATAATTTTCTGGATCTTTTCGAATATTCTCCCACAGACTTCCTATTAGATCTGCTAATTTAGAATTTCGTTTAGACAGAGCCACAATGTATTTTGTGATTTCACTTGATTCTTCCGAGTACATTAGTTGATAGTCATCATTAACATCTGGCACATACGATTGTATTAACAATAGGATGTACTGGTAATTGATTTCCTCGGTTTTGATTGCCTCAAGTTGATACTCGATATCAAAGTCAATAGATTCAACTGGACTCACTGGATCTCTTACATCTATTTCTTTAAGCTTTTCCAATACATTACTATACTTTCCTTTATATTCCTCTAATTTCTCCATAGTGAAACCCAGCTGTTCAGATATCACATCGTAGTCATAGTCCGTGTAAACTTGTATAGCTGAGAATGTCCTATCAACAGCTTGGAAAGCTTTAGCAAACAATTCCATTTTGGCCTTATCTTCACTAATTATCATCTCAGTAACTATATCTATACTAGGCGCAATATGTTTCATATCATTATAAGCTTTTTCAAACCGCTCTAATGCTTGTTCCCAGCTAGGTGCCTGAACTTCATTCTCTCCACCATTTGAATATAAAACAAGGGCATCTTTAACTGCCTTTTCATATATTGTAGGGGTTTGAAATGTCACTATTTGTCCATAATGTTTTACTCTATCAAAAAGTCTATTTGTTCTAGAAAATGCCTGAATCAAATTGTGCGCTCTAAAGGGAGGACGATCGATGAACAAAGTGGTCAAACAAGGGGCATCGAACCCAGTTAACAAGCGATCAACTACAATCACTAAATCAAGTTGTTCTTCTCTAAATAAGTATTTTTCCTGTTTCCTAGCCAATCTATCATTGACATTGCGGTTATAGGCCCCCAGTTGATCCAAAGAGAAACTTGTTCCAAACATCTTGTTATAGTCTCTGATGGAGAGTTTCATTTCTTCTTGATTACTAATTGATGCTTCTTCATTCTCAGTCACAGAATAGGTAATAGCAACCCGAGGGAAATCAGGTAATTTCTTGGCAACTTTGTTACTCACTTTTATAGAAGAGGTATTGTCTCTAATGTCTTTAAATATTCTATAATATCTTTGTGCCAAAGCAATAGAACTTGTTGTTAATATTGCAGTATAAGTATGCCCTACCCCATTGTTTAAACCAAACTTATTTTGAGATTTATTGATGATAGCATTTGCAACTTCAAATAGATGTTCATCCTTTTCAAAAATACTATTAGGTAGCAATTGTTCTTTTTCGAATTGCGTTAAACTATTAATTTTAACGTCAGGTTTAACCATTTGGACTATATCGTCTAAATCATCGTTAGAAAGCGTAGACTTATACTCAATTTGAAACCCTAGAACTGCCTTATCATGTATTGCTTCTTTGACTGTATACTGATGCAACCTTCTTCCATATTGTTGCTGAGTTGTTCTTGCTAAATTACCACGTTCAGATTTAGCATTTTCTCCAAAAATTGGCGTGCCAGTAAAACCATACCAAAGAGAATTTCTAAAAAATCGATTAATAGTTTGTTGCGCCTGAGGAGACACAGCCCTATGACATTCGTCCACCACAAAAGCTAGCTTTAATTGTGTCATTTTCTTATAACGAGCAGTATCTTCCTTACCGGCAAATCTCTTCATAACAAAGTTTAGCTTTTGAATAGTCGTTACAACAACATTTCTATTATCTGATAGCAACTTCTTGATCAAATCTCGAACATTTTCAGTCTCGTCAATCTCAATCACATCATTATAAGCATATGACGAAAAAGACGAAGACGTTTGCTGATCTAAATCAATTCTATCCACGATAAAAATGGTTTTGTCTATTGAAGGAATTTGCAGCAAATTCCTAGCAACTTTATAAGAAGTTAACGTTTTTCCCGAACCAGTAGTGTGCCAAACATAACCCGATTCTTGATGAGCAGATGCTTTCTTAACAGCGTCAATCGCATGAATTTGGTATGGCCTAAGAAGTATTAATGATTTTCGTGAATTGTCCAAAACAGTAAATTGAGTCACCATCTTATGAGCTTGAGGAATTGAGAGAACTTCTTCTGCAAATTCCAAATAATCAGTCACTGGTTGATTATCCTTATTTACCCAAGTCGTTAGAAATTGTTCATTTATCTTACTCTCTACACTTGCTGCTATATAACGAGTATCACTTCCGTTTGAAACAACAAACATTTGCACACAAGAAAAAATCCCAGTGAATTTACCTTGAACCAAGTACTTCTTTATTTGCCGCAAAGCATCCATATATGAATGAGCTCTATTTTTCAATTCGATGTGTATCATTGGTAACCCATTTATTAACAATGTCACATCAAACCGTCGTGTCCGACTGTCAGAAGACTCTTTAAATGTCGTGTATTGGTTTATAACCTCATAAGACGATATACCACCAGCAATATCAGCACGATTGATAACATTTAACCGTATTCTCCCTAAAGAAGCATCTTCCCTCTGAACCTCTACCTTAGCTATCCCATTTTCCCCAACTAACCATTTTGAGGCTTCGTAAAAATTTGCGAAATTCAGTTGGTTTTTAACTTGCTTAAACTCCTGTTCAGTTAAAGGAACATCATCTAAAACTTGCTTGTTATTAATCTCCAACTTTTCTTTAAAGTTGTTCCATAACTGTTCCTCAGTCTTTAAGTCTCCACGGTATGTCCACTGAGAAATCCCACTAGTAAGTTGATTAATAAGATTACTTTCTATAATTGACTCTGCTGTACTCGGAATTCCCATATTCTCACCACCAAACCATATATATTGACTATACTATAATAAGTATACCACAAACATCACCTTTAATTCATGATATACTTGAAAACATCTCATATCACAATAAACCCTCTCATGATGTATATCATATTAATTATTTTGCAAAGTGTGAATTTGCTTATTGCTTTCACTTTACTGCTTATATTTAAGCGAATAGTCGCGATTGGAAACAGCGTAAGTTGGGAGAGCTAATGGAAGTTACTTCCGTTAAGCGTATTCATCAATCAGATTGGACTAATCATGGAGTACGTTTCTTAAGAGCTAGGGACATCGTATCTGCAGCAAAAAGTGAAGCACCAGCAGATTTTTTATATATATCAGAGAAAAAATATAATGAATTTTCAAATGTTTGTGGGAAAGTACAAGTTGGAGATTTACTTGTAACGGGTGTTGGCTCTATTGGTATTCCATTGTTAATTGACCACGAAGAACCATTGTACTTTAAGGATGGAAATGTTATTTGGTTCAAAAATCAAAATAAAATAGACGGTCAGTTTTTTTATTACTCATTTGTGGGTCGCAATATCCAAAAATATATTCGTGATGTTGCGGGAATTGGAACGGTTGGAACCTATACAATTGACAGCGGGAAGAAAACGCCTATTTCTCTTCCAAGAAGAGAAGAACAACAAAAAATCGGGTCCTTCTTCAAACGACTCGACGACACCATCGCTCTTCATCAGAGTAAAGTAGAACTCACTAAGAACTTAAAAACAAGCCTTCTTTCCTATTTTTTTGCAGTCAATACTGGGACTAGAAATGATTCTATTCCGTCCATGAGATTTCAATACTTTGACGATAATTGGAAACAGCGTAAGTTGGGGGATGTAGTACAGATCATCATGGGTCAATCTCCAAACTCAGAAAACTACACAGAAAATTCTCAAGACCATATTTTGGTTCAAGGAAATGCAGATATGAAAAATAGTAGAGTTGTTCCAAGAGTTTGGACAACGCAAGTAACAAAGCTAGCTGAAAAAGGTGATTTGATATTAAGCGTTCGCGCCCCAGTAGGAGATATTGGGAAAACGGATTATGATGTAGTTTTAGGTCGTGGTGTTGCAGCGATTAAAGGGAACGACTTTATTTTTCAACAACTCGGAAAAATGAAAGAAGATAGATATTGGAGCAGATTTAGTACAGGATCAACTTTCGAAAGTATTAACTCAAATAATATTAGAGAAGCAGTAATTGCTATTCCAGGCGAAGAAGAACAAAAGAAAATCGGCACTTTCTTTAAGCAGCTCGACAACACTATCACTTTTCATAAGAATAAGATTAAAACTCTTCAAGAATTAAAATCTAGTTTGCTGAATAGTCTCTTCTTATAATAAAATACTTTAATTTTATTCGTAACCTCTTGATAATTAATTAGATGGAAATCCATCAATAATATCAGGAGGTTTTTTTATGGTCAAAAGTAGAAAATCACAAAAACTATTTCATCGCTACTTTATAGAGTGGGTGGAACTATATAAGGTAGGAGCTGTGCGTCCTATAACATTACAAAAGTATTATATGACTCATCAACGACTATATGAATTAGCACCACAACTAAAAGTTGGAGAAGTAGATCGAAGAAAATATCAACAGCTTTTAAATGATTACGCCCTAACACATGAGAAGCAGACTACTATGGATTTTCATCATCAATTAAAGGGGGCTCTCCTAGATGCTGTCGACGAAGGACTGATTGATAGAAATCCTACTCGAAAAGTTATTATTAAAGGAAAGACACCAAGGGAAAAAGGAGTAAAGTATTTAAATCAATTTGAAGTGCAAGCGTTATTAAGAGAATTGGAGTTAACTGAAAAGATTTCTTGGGATTGGTTCATCTTACTAATTGTTAAAACTGGTATCAGATTTTCGGAGGCATTAGGAATTACTCCTGCAGATTTTGATTTTCTAAAACAACGACTAATTATTAACAAAACTTGGAACTATAAAGCTTATAAAGGCTCATTTCAAAAGACTAAGAATCACTCTTCTAACCGATCCGTGCAACTGGATTGGCAAACAGCCATGCAATTCTCACAATTAATAAAGTATATTGATAACGAAAAACCAGTTTTTGTGAAAGGTAGAGTTTTTAACTCCACTGTTAATGGTAGGTTGAAAGTATTATGCCAAAGGGCCGGAATTCCCACAATAACAATTCATAACCTCAGACATACTCATGCTTCACTGTTACTATTTGCAGGAGTCTCAATTGCTAGTGTAGCAACTAGACTTGGGCACTCCAGTATGACGACTACTCAAGAGACTTATCTTCATATCATTCAAGAATTGGAGAACCAAGATAATGATAAAATTATGAAACATCTTGCTTCACTTGTATAAAAAAAGGCGCCATGGCGCCTTTTTTTATATGAACATTCTTTGTAAAAGTGATACTTTTATATTTTTTAAGTATTGTATTTTAGATTTATGAATGTTGATTACTTTGTCTAGTTGCTCGAACATTAGACTAATCCGTTGTTGCTCTTCAACACTTGGAAAAACTAAAAGTACTTCTTTTAAATCAGAGTTGTGCAAATGAACAATTGATTTTCCTTGTGCTCTTTTGCTGAGCTCTTTTTTCTGGGATCCATTGGAAATTGTCAGTGCTAAGAAAGCCGAATCTATTTTGTTACCTGGTTTAATAATATTTAAATCTCCAGCTAGAATTATTCCAGCTCTGGCAACAACTGAGGCTCTTGAAATATCTTCCGCAGTTTCTCCTGAGGCCGGGACTATCACTTCATTGCCTTTACTTATAACAGACTTTTCTTTCTCAATAACATAAGTATCTACATCTTCAATAATTGTTTCATAGTTAGTATATAGTCGGCCGTATAAAATAATCGGTGTTCCTGATTCCCTTAAATCACTTTTTGAATACCCAGAACCTTTTGAGAATGTTGCGAGTTTTCCTAGCTTACATTTCTCCCATTTTTTGGCAAAATTTTTAAAGCGAATCATTGGAATACTGCTGTCGGAATTTGTAAATAAAAACTGTAATAACCCTCTTTTTAGTTTCTTAAAGTTATTTAACTTACTCTGATGAAGAGCGATGGTGTCGTCGAGTTGTTTGAAGAAGGCACCAATTTGTTTTTGTTCATCAGTATTTGGTAAAGTGATTGGAACTTTTACTAACACATCACGAGTTAATTGAGGTTGGGCTCCCCCAGTCACATATTTCTTCAAGGAGTTTGCTGTTAAATTGGCAAATAGAAAATATTTATCAATATCAAAGTCACCAACATTGACTACCATCGAATTCCCAGTAATCCATACAGGTCCATGAACATAGCTAGGCGTACCAGTTCCTTCTCCACGAGCAGAAATTGTAACTTGGTCATCAATATGATTAGCTTCGGAAAAAAATCCAATGAAACCATTTGCTCCAAAAACTGGAACACCATCAGGTAATAAGTCATTTCCTGTAATTGTTAGGGGTTGATACATTCTTGATATTTCGCCCAACTTACGCTGTTTCCAATCGTCTGAGAACCCTTTAAAACGTATTGCTGGGATCATTTTCTTCGGACTATTATTCACGAAGATCACCACCAGTTAATATACTGAGGAAATCTTTAAGCTCTTTATGTGCTTCTTCATTTGTCCCGTGTAATTCACCAAACATTGAAAAAAGCTCTTTTTCAGATTTCCTAATCTCCTCATCCACTTCTTTTAACTCTCTACCTATTTTAGTAAGTGGTATAACTGGCTCTGGTTCAAAAGTATCAACATATCTCGGAATATTTAGATTAAAGTCATTCTCAACAATTTCGTCATACTCAGCCAAGTACGAATATTTATCGCTATTTTTTCTTTCTATTACAGTCTCTAGAATGTGATCAATATTCTCATCCGTTAAGATATTTTGATTTTTACCCTTTTCAAATTCACGTGATGCATCAATAAACAGAACATCACGTGTTTTTCTATCTTTTTTTAGGAGGATTACTGTTGTTGGGATTGACGTATTAAAGAAGATATTAGCAGGCAACCCTATAACAGTATCAATAGAACCATTTTGGAGTAGTGCTTTACGTATTTTTCCTTCCGCATTACCTCTAAATAGAACACCGTGAGGTAATACAATAGCCATGACGCCTGTATCCTTTAAATGATAAAATCCGTGTAGTAAAAATGCAAAGTCTGCTTTAGACTTAGGCGGTAGAACTCCGTACTGAGAAAATCTAGGATCGTCTAGAAAACCTTTATCAGCCGACCATTTTGCCGAATATGGAGGGTTCATTAGAACAGCATCGAAATTGGTAGGCTCCTCTGTCGGCCAATCCTGGTCGAGTGTGTCCGCGTTGTGTAGGTGTTGATTAGCTATTGGAACACTGTGTAAAATCATATTCATACGAGCCAAGTTATAGGTTGCTGTATTCAACTCTTGTCCAAAGTAATTAATTGTTCCTGTTTCATTAGAGTATCGCTTAACATTCAATAGCAAGGAGCCAGACCCCATAGTTGGATCATATACTGTAAAGCCTTTTTGCTTTTCTTTTCCATGTATTACAATTTGTGTCATCAATCTAGCTACTGGTTGTGGTGTGTAGAACTCACCTGCTTTTTTCCCAGAGTCCGATGCAAATTTTCCAATCAAGTATTCATAGGCATCACCTAGCAAATCACCCACATGTCCAGTCATGTTTAATTGATTGAGCTCTTTCATGACATCGGCAACTGCTTGGTTTTGTTTTTGAGGAGTTTGTCCTAGCTTTTTGGAATATAAATCAATATCTTCAAACAAGTTTTCAAATGTTTCACTAGATTGCTCAATATCTCTAAACCCTTGCACCAAATCTTCAAGCTGAAATTCATTTTTGTTAATTTTAGCTACAAGAGCGGTAAAAGTAAGATTGGGTTTTATAGTGTAAGAAAACTGATCTTGGATGGCATAAATAAGATCTTCTTGATTTTCTTCATCGTTATAATTCTCTTCATAAATTTCTTGTGCCTTAGTTAAATCATAAGTTTTTTGTTCCAATAAGTCACTTGTGTAAAACAACATTTTGTCAGATAAAAATTTATAAAAAATCAATCCCAATAGGTAGGTTTTATAATCATTTGCATCCATTTTAGATCTCAAAATATCTGCAGAGTTCCATAGTGCTTGATAAAGTGTTCTAGAATTGATACTTTTCTCCGTCATATTATTGACTCCTTAATTTGAAATAACTACTTACGCTGCATTAAAGCGTAAGTTAAGTGCAATCAAATTAATCTTATCTTTTTTAGAGAAAAAATGGAAGAATTACTTATAAATAGCCTTTCTAGCAGCTATTTATTTTCAAGTCAAGAACACAATATTCGTCTTATTAGCCTTACTTTCTATTTAGTGATACTATTCATTTAAGACTGAAAAAGTTCTATGAGCTTGTCTTCTCATCATCTACAGACTCTATAAAAGCGTTACGTTAGATAGTGAGCAGGCACTATTTTTAATCGACCTATCAAACTATCTTATCAAGCTACTGTCCAAAAATTTGTATCACCCATTTTATCAACTAAAATAATCTATTGAAGGTTTCTACCCATGACAAACAACATATCCAAGAATCAAACATTAAGTACGAAAACAGCTCATCCAAAGGGCACACCCCCAACAAAACACTCAATCATTACAACTGATGGCTCAGTGGTTACCTATTACAAAAGCGGCAGTGGTTCTACGCATTTACTCTTGATTCATGGCAACTACGGTAA
>OMJG01001812.1_pt1 | contig 11532 bp, 5 predicted proteins | sample 1646431 | NCBI WGS metagenome assembly OMJG01 (sample SAMN03771674, study PRJEB25209) | food metagenome | isolation source: Cotija cheese | place: Mexico:Jalisco,Michoacan | collected 2011-12-12 | reverse complement strand
CAATGGCAGTCATTACTTTCATTCCACAAATGCTGAGTCCCTTCTATCATAATTACGTTTATGATATTACGCCAATTCGATTTGCCTATGATCTTATTCTTAACCAGATGTATATTACAGATGCCTCAATCACTGGATCTTCAATGTTGCGCTTGCTGTACATTGGTATCGCTTCAATCATTGCCATGTATGGATCGACACTCATTAAGAAACGGCAAGCAGGCGGCTTAGCATAAAAGATCATTGCAAATACATTACCCTCAGTTACAAGGAGGAGCGGAAACTTGACATAGTGGTCAAACCAAGATAGATATTCATAGGTATCCTGGTTTGGCCATCTTTGTTGATTATTTGGATTGGCTTAAAATTGCCATTAAGCACACTTATCATGTACCCCTTCCGCTTACTTTTAGATTTTTGACCTATTTTCATGTAAACACGATTATGAATGGATTATCTTGCGTAACTTTCAAACTATATCAACATCGACAATAACCTACTTCGTGTGGTTCTAATGCACATGCTCACTCTTTATGGATAACAGTCCCGTGCATTATTCCTGACTCTTGCTAGCCCTCTTAATTCAACGAACACTTTCTTGCACTGTATTAATTTTACCCATAATGAGCTTTGTTAGTCATAAAATGACAATTGCTTGGAATCCGAATTAATCAACTAATATCACCGCCACCTATGCTCAATTACGCCAGTAAAGTACATGGGCTTGCGTGCTCTTTTTGACTAGTCATACGTTAGTCAAACTTGCAAATCAAGAATGAATCATTCATTTTTATCACACTAAGGCGTATTGTCAATTGCAGAAAGGGGGTCATCTAATGACCATCATTGAAAATAAACAACGAGCCATCCTGGCCAGTGCCACGCGTCTCTTTATCGAGCCCGGCTACAGCGAGACTCGCATGCAAATGATTGCCGCTGAGGCCAACATTGCGGTGGGCACGCTCTATAAATTTTTCAAAAGTAAGCCCGATCTCTTAAACTTCGTCTTTACGGCAACCATTAGCGGTCCTGAAACATTCGCCAATCAAAGTGAGCTGTTTAAGCCAACGAGCAAAGCTGAATTACTCACTCGCACAACGACCTTATATCAAAATGAGCAAAAAAAACTCACAACAATTTTAGTCAAAACCCACACTGCTGGTAGCTTTACGCAATTACTAACGTCTTTATTCACTGCTTTTGACCGTTACGGTGCCTACTTCCTAATTATCGAGCGTAATCAAGAGCTCTATCCTACGTTACTAGACTTATATAAAGAATATCGCCAGGCCCTTTATGAGAACACGACCCGTTATCTCACGACGATGTCAGATAACGGTCTCATCAGTGCCTTGATCCAACCCAAATACGATGCTGCCATGATTATCGATGAAATTTTCTGGTGATCAGCCCATCAAGAGTACGATTCGTTTGAACGCGGTGAACACATTTTTAATAAACAATTGATGCGCAACGCCGTTATCTCAAAATTAAAGCGTAGTTATCAGGAACAACTTTGGTAGTCACAAAGGACGCTAAAAATGAATGAACGATTCATTTTACCTACTGGGGAGGCATCACTATGCTTAGTGAATGGCACTACATTTTACACACCAAAGACATGTTACGGATTATTTTGGGCATTCTATTAATTCCAACCTTTTATGCTGTTATCTTTTTAGCCTCGCTATGGGACCCTTACGGCAACCTCAACCACTTACCCGTTGGAATTGTCGATCAAGATGTTAACACGACTTATCAGGGCCACCACTACCAATTAGGAAAAGAACTGACACACAAGTTAGTCCGCAGTAATACGGCTAACTTTCGAAGTTTGTCGTCAACAAGTGCGCGCCATGAATTAGCTAGTGGTCAGATTTACATGATCATTACCATTCCCCGCAATTTTTCTACCGAAGCCAGTCGCTTTGGTACCCGCTCATTTCATTCCATCACGCTAAACGAGCAAACGAATGCGGGCTTTAGCTTCATTGCCGTGAAAATGACGACTGCAATGGCTGGCCAACTCCAAATCAAACTTGATAAACAACTTAATCGTAGTTATTTCCAGACACTCAATCAAGCCATGCAGCGAACTGGACACGGACTCACTAATGCTAGTGTCGCAATCACTAAATCTACCACAGGCTTAACCCACGTTACTGGCGGACTAACAGCAGCCCAAACTGGTCTCAATGCCTTGCTTAGTGGCAATCAACAACTTAATAACGCTTTGGCACAACTCACAACCAAAAGTACATCTGCAGCGACTGCCTTAGCCATACTCAATCGCAACGATCAGCAACTATTGGCACTATCTGAACAAGCGATCCAAGCTAAGCCCGCCACGCAAACACAGCTTTTCGCACGCATGGTTCGTCTAATTCATCTTAACACGCTGACTACCCAGCAACTGCTAGTCGGGACACACCAATCCGGAGCTGCCATGGCTAAATTAGAACAGGTTAACAATCAAAGTACCCATGGTATCCAGCAACTACTAACTGCCGAAAATCAGTCCACATCAGCTTTACAAAGCGTGTCTACCGCTGACACCAAAATTGCGCATGGCCTAACTGCGGCTGGAACTGGACTGATTAACCACAGTAACACAACTGCTAGCGTCCAAAAAGCCTTACTAAACCCCATTCGTCTACATCACCGCGACACGACTCACGTCAAAAATAACGGTACGGGCATGGCACCCTACTTAATGTCAGTGGCACTCTTTGTCGGTTGCATCACATTCAATATTATTTACGATATGTATACGCCCCACCAACGCCCCCACAGTGCCGGCCAGTGGTGGATGCAAAAAATATCATTTCTACTGATTTTTACAGCTGGTGCTGCTAGTCTAATGTTATTGCTGCTTGAGCTGATTGATCATTTGGCTCCGCTTGAGTTAGTCAAGACCTGGTTATTTAGTATTTTAACCATCTGGACTTTTGCCAGTATCGTCACGTTCTTCAACCTTATTTTAGGTAAAACCGGTGCCTGGCTCATGTTGCTCTTTATGATCATTCAACTTGGTGGTTCGGCTGGAACTTACCCCATTGAGTTATCCAATCAATTTTTCAAAGTAATTCATCCGTACCTGCCGATGTCGATTTCTATTGACGCTTTTCGCAGCACCCTCTCGATTGGCCAGTCAATTTGGCCTGAAACGTTTATTTTTGCGACCATCCTAATCAGTTTCAACCTTTTGATTTTAGTCTTTTTTACCTGTCATCTTCGGCAAGTGCAGCGCTTAAACTTCTCAGCTCCTCAGACACACTGAATTAACGCTGCACACACTTTGAATCATCATCACGTTAATCAAAAAGTTCTTTCTTGACAAGATATAATTTCTTATCAAGAAAGAACTTTAATTTAACACCAATTAGTTAACTTCTTTATTTAAATAACGCCTTTCCATCGTCTGGCGTGCAATAACAGCGTCTTCAAAATGAAGAAATGGCTTGTGTAATAGGTAGGTGCCTTTGTAGAAAAATGTCGCCACCCATCTTTGGGAATTAGTGTCCCAACTAACGCCGATAACACCGCTTTTATTGCGCTTAGACATGATTTTCGATGGTAAGTCGGTGTGATGATCACGAATCTTTAGATTGCTTAATCGCCCCATACTTGCAACCGCTTTTGGATTACGACGAATTAAACGTGCGCGTTTTTCTCGTGTTAAACAGCCGCAACTTTTCGCACGACCATGCCTTAATGCGTATGAATCTACGCTTGTCGTATTACCACAACTGCATTGACACAACCAGAGTGCATTACCATTGGTGGCGGTCCCACTACGTTTAATGACCGTCAGGCGACCAAATTTCTGGCCTCGGATATCAATTAAAGCCGTCATATTAACGCCTCCATTAAAAAGCTAATCACGATGTTTTTTTAGGAGCGCCCCCAGCCCCACCAACAAGGTTGCTGCGGTCAATCCAAGTATCTCGGCCGCTACGCTGGCTTGTCGGTCATCATTAGTTTGCGGCAACCGCGCTTGCTTGTGCGTTGCCGTTGACTTACGATCTGGCATTGCTTTTACCGTCTTAGCGGATTTGGCTAATTTAACTGTCGTTTCATCAGCGATTGCTGTTCGAATGGATTGATCAATGTTTCCTGGTTGCTTTGCTTGAACAACCTGCTTGGTAGTTTTTGGGGGTGTTGGCTTACCCGGATTAACTTTGTCCGGTGTTTTAATCGTTATCGTCCCCGCAGGTGTTTTCGGTGTTTCACTCGTTGCTGGTGTATCGGCCACATAACGAATCGTTTGGACATCATCAGCACTACCTGGTGTAACCGTTACTACTTGAGTACCCGTTGTCGTCGGCTGATAGCCAGGAATACTGATCGCAGCAACCGTATCAAACCGGTTGCCGGCCTGATTAATTGACCAGTTGCCGTAAGTAATTTCACCGGTTACCCTATCAATCGTTTTAACGCGAATAAAGGTAATGGTCCTAACCGTATCCGCATGCAATTGCGTGCCAGCCATATTCTGATAACGCACAGTTTGCGTAATTGTCTTGGTCGCTGTCGTTGAATCAATTGCATGTGCTAAGCGAACGAAATAATTATGAACGACACCATCAGCATTGAAAGTGGCACCCGAAGCTGGATATTCATCACGCCCTAATACATAACCATTCTTGACATACTTGGCAATCATGTCAGTTGTGCGATAAGCTGACTGGGTCGCAAAATCACCGGTTAAAGTGACGACATCGAGCATTTGCCCCGTCGTTGTATCAATATACGTGACTGTGGCGGTTTCCGAATTAGCCGTATACGTCACAATCTCGGTCGTATCTTGGGCCGTATTGGCCACATTGTTACCAGCAATACTCATTTTATCGGCCGTATAACCGGTAATCACTGGCGAATCAACCGCTTCATAATGACCAGTTTCAGAATTACCGGTCACCCAATCCGTATAAACTAGTGTGCCATCCACTTCATCAATCGTTGCATTACGATTGAAGGTAATTGTTTGGACATTGTTAGTGCCAAGGGCATCGCCATTCTGATATTGATATTTGATTGTTTGACTAACTTGTTTCGTCAAAGCCTGTGTCGTGGTCCCTGCTGGATATTTCGGTCCATCCGGGTTGGCGGGATCAATTGGCTGCCCCGGAGTTCCAGGATCAGTTGGCGTGACCGTCAGCATTTTATGTTTCAACGTCACCGTATAAGTCTTGACCGTCCCATCTTCATCAAACATGACACCCGTTGCCGGATAATCACTAGCTACTAAGGCATAACCAACTTTAATATAATTGGCAATCGTATCAGTTGTCCGGTAATCTGATGAAGTATTGAAGTCGCCAGTTAAAGTTTTGATATCAAGTGTTTGACCAGTCGTTGCATCAATATATGTCACCGTGGCGGTTTCTGGATTAGCTGTATACGTCACGACAACCGTAGTATCTTGAGCCGTACTTGTCACGGCATCGTTACCAGCAATACTCGTCTTATCGGCCGTATAGCCAGTAAGCACTGATGAGGCCACCGTGTTATAGCTACCAGTAGTTGCCACGTCCCCATTCAACCAATCCGTATAAACTAACGTGCCATCGACTTCATCAAGCGTGACGTTCCGATTGAAGGTGATTGTTTGGACATTGTCGGCGCCAGCAACCGCACCATTTTGATACTGGTACTTGATTGTTTGACTAACTTGCTTCGTTAAAGATTGTGCCGCTGTTCCGGCTGGATATTTCGGCCCATCTGGGTTGGCGGGATCAATTGGTTGGCCCGGTGTTCCCGGATCAGCTGGTGTGACCGTGACCAACTTATGTTTCAATGTTACGGTGTATGCTTTAACAGTCCCATCTTCATCAAAGATAACCCCTGATGTTGGATAATCGTCATTTACTAATTCATACCCTTTATTAAGATACATCGCAATGCGATCAGTTGTTTGATAATTCGATTGAGAATTAAAATCACCCGTTAGAAGGTCCACGCCCAAGGTTTTGCCATTGGTTGTATCAATATATGCAACAGTTGCTTTTTCTTGGTTAACATTATACGTCACAATCACAGTCGTATTTTGGGCCGTATTTATCACAGTATCAGTCCCAGCAACACTCGCCTTATCAGTTGTATAACCAGTAATTACTGGTGACTTGACCGTCGCATACTGACCTGTGATGGCAGAACCAGTTAGCCAATCTGTATAGAATAACGTGTTATCAACTTCATCAATCGTTGCGTTACGATTGAAGGTAACTGTTTGTACATTGTCGGCGCTAGCAACCGCACTATTCTGATACTGGTACTTGATTGTTTGACTAACTGAAGTAGTCAAATCTGCCGCCGTTGTTCCGGCTGGATACTTCGGTCCGGCTGGGTTGGCAGGATCAATTGGTTGGCCCGGTGTTCCCGGATCAGCCGGTGTAACCGTGACCAACTTATGTTTCAACGTTACCGTATAAGACTTGACCGTCCCATCCTCATCAAACATGATACCGTTCGTCGGATAATTATCGCCTACTAACTCATAGCCTGCTTTGACATACTTAGCAATCGTCTCAGCCGTCCGATAAGTTGACTGGGTATTATAATCACCCTTTACATCTGCTATATAAAGCGTTTGACCGGTCGTTGTATCAACATACGCAACCGTGGCTTTTTCAGTGTTGACCTTGTAAGTAACTATTACAACTGTATCCAAATCAGTTCCTGTCACTGAATCAGTACTAGTAACATTTGGCTTATCGGCTGTATAGCCAGTAATTACTGGCGACGCAACGGCCGGATAATAGGCAGTCGTAGAATCCCCATTCAACCAATCCGTATAGACCAACGTGCCATCGACTTCATCGATTGTTGCCGAACGCTTAAAAGTCATCGTCTGGACATTGTCGGTGGCAGCAGAGTCGCCATTTTGATATTGGTACTTAATCGTTTGACTGACTGAAGTAGTCAAATCTGCCGCCGTTGTTCCGGCTGGATACTTCGGCCCATCTGGGTTGGCGGGAGCAATTGGTTGGTCGGGCGTCCCAGGGGTATCGGGTGTGACCGTCACAAATTTATGCTTCAACGTGACAGTGTAGGATTTAACCGTCCCATCTTCATCGTAGACCACCCCAGCCGTTGGAAATGTCGAACTCACTAATTCATAACCAGCATTCTCGTAAGCTGCGATTGTGTCAGTCGTTGTGTAAGTATCGGTTGTCCCGTAGGCCCCCTGTAATGGATCCGTCTTAATCGTTGCTCCCGTTGTTTGGTCAACGTACGCCACCGTTGCCGTTTCCGTATTTGCTAAATAAATATACGTCACGGTACCACCACTATTAGCTAACGTGCCATTAGGTGCTACCCCAGTATCATCAGAAACTAATGTATAACCTGTCTTGGGCTTTTCAGCCGTGCTGTAGGTTAAATAATCAGTAGCCGTGGCATCTGAACCATGCGTAGCGGTGCCAGTTGCCGTACTATCGACTTGGGTTTTACCGGCAGCATCCGTATGCTCATAAAGATACTGAACGACAATGTCGCCAATGGTTAAAGTGCCGGGAACGACTGTAATCGTATAGTTTTGATTTACCGGATCAGCCGCATCATAAGTTGCCGTGATTGTCTCAGTGCCAACCGCACTCAAGCCATCTGTCACACTGTAATTCAAAGTCTCACCATTAACTGTCCCAGCAACCGCCGCCGTCAAGTTCTTTTCTGTACCATCATTCCAATAGATTTTACTTGGAATAGTGATGGTGGCGTTTACCTTGTTAATCGTTATCGTACCATTGACGTACGAAATATTGTAATTACCAGCAGCGGCCGTCGTTGCGCCGGTCATTGCATACGAACCAGCATTGGTATAAGACGTTGCACCACTGCCATCCGTCGCAACGGCAGTAAACACTAAATCATCATAGTTGGTTCCGCTAGTAACACTGGCCGTCGTCCCATGCGCCTGACCATCATAATCAACATTACTATCGTTAACCGTGACCGTCATATCTTCAGGTGTGATCACTAAAGTTCCGTCTGTCGCTGTTACCGTGTAATTTTTAGCTAGGATGGCTGCTTGCGTGGCATCGTTTAACTCATAGGTCATTGCATACGAACCAACATTGGTCCCAGTTGGGGTTGTAAAGTCAAACTGATCATAGGCGGTCCCACTGGTTACGGATACTGATGTTCCATGGGCTTTGCCATCGTAGGTAACGGTATCGCTGGCTGTTGTTAAACCAAGTTCAGCAGCAGTAACCCTATTTGTAGGTTTGGTAAAAACTGCATCAGCATCAAGAATATAGTTAGCCCCCAAGGCCGCTTGAATTGCGGCCCGACCAGCGGCATTCAAGGTCAGCGTATATATGCCAGCATCCGCCCCGGTCAAATTAGTACCGGTCCCTTGATAAGTATAGGTGAAATCCGCTGATGTTAAAACCGTCTGACCAACCGTACCCGCAACACCCGGTTCCGCATGACTAATTACACCATTTTTTATTTGAAGTACATTCACTGAAGCACCGTCTTTAACCGTCAGCGACGTCGGCAACATTGTCAATGACCCGGTGTATGGCTGGGTAGCTATATTCATAGCTAGACCATCAGAAGCCGTCGTGGCTTTAATGGTTGCGGGTAAAATTTGAAGTGTAAATGTATAATCTGATGCACCAGTTGAAAAAGTTGGCACATAGTCAGTGACATCCACATCACTAGATAAATCATAATAGCTCGCATAACCTTGAATAACCTCACTCATCGCTGCTTTACCGGTGGCATTGAGTGTGATGGCGTAGTTTCCGGCTTGTTTAAGTGACTCAAGATCCGTATCCCCATCATAATTAGTCACTTGACCCTGCCCATCTGTATAGGCAATATCAAAATAACTGTCGACATGCTCCTCATCTAAGAAAAGCAAATATAGTAAGTTGACCTTTTGACCATTGATGTCTTCTAAATAATTACCAGATGCATCCTGAATATAGTATGCGATATCATTGTCCGGTGTCATATCTGGAGAACTGATGTACTGTCCTAACTTCATAATCGATGCACCATTATTACTATAAGACATCGACACGGCCCCCGTGGTGACTAATGATACTGTCGCCTGTGCCTCAGCATCACTTGTCAAAGCTGCGACAGCCTGAATAGTCGATTTTGTTGCCAGCATCGTCATTACTTTGTTAGTCGTACTGCGCGTTATTGGTGTCGTACTGCTGGCCGCTGAAACGATCCCAGAAACCGCGTCTGAAGTAGTCGTAGTTGTCGCTGCATCAGTATCATTGCTCTCCTGACTAGCCGTAGCAGCACTAGTAAGCGTGTTTGCCACTGAAGAACTTGTCGTATTCGTGCCTTGACTATCAACACTATAATTTGCGCTGGTGGCAGTCTTTAGCGTCGTTGTTGAAGTTGAATCAGTGTCGATTGACTTGGTAGCTGTACTTGACGCAGTCGTGTTTGCAGTCGCTGCACTTGACGCAGTCGTATTTGCAGTCGCTGCACTGGCGACAGTTGTACTTGCTGTAGTTGCCTTCGAGACAGCGGTGCTGGAAGTAGTGGCACTTGAGACAGTTGTACTTGCTTTAACTGCACTTGAGGCGGCGGTACTAGAAGTAGCCACGCTTGAGACAGCCGTACTGGAAGCAGCAACGCTTGAAGTAGTTGCCTTTGCGGCCGCAGTCGTCGCCGTCGTATCTTTAGTATCAGTAGTGGTGGTCGTCGCCGTACCACTTGATTTTAGTACCACGGTATTTTTAGTTGCAGTGGTTGCGTTGGAGCTTACATTAGTGCTATTTTCAGCCTCATCAGTACTAGTATCAGTTGCAGCCTTGGCTTGCTCAACTTGGCTAAAAGTCAAGCCTACTCCAACAGAAAATACGGTTATACCAGCGGCTACCCAGCGTCGTCCTGATTTATAAAGTTTATAATGGGACTTACTTTCAAGTCCCAGTCTGCTAAAACGATTCCGCATGCTTCTACCTCCAAAGTTCAAATATATATAGATAGCTATAAGACAGATAGATTAATTAAGCTAAAAATTAACACATATCGTTAATGTTGAAATAATTGCATTAATCATAAAGCCGTCACTTAATTGACCCATTCAATCATCAGTATACGTTTAAACAAGTGGAAATAACAAGTGCACTACGCTAAATATACAAATTTATTTTTAAAATTATTTGATTGTAGTATTAGTTGACGCTATAAACAAGCTTAGTTTTATTGATATAATAGGATTATCGGTCATCATTCTTCAAGTTTTATTGACTACTCTACTGATTCGTTAAGCATTAAACAATGTATACTGTTCGCTTCACGTTAAGCAGCTATCAGTAACTGATTTAATAAGCAACAGCACTTTTATAAGTATCCACTCACCGTTAATCTAATTACGACCAAAATCGTATTCACGCATTTAGTTACATTTTTACCAATAAAAGTTGTCAATTACTTCAAAAACTACAGGGCAGTCCCTAGGGCTAGTCCTTTTAGGCAACTAAAAACTCCCTTGAACAATTTCAAAGGAGTTTTAATCGTCTATTTTGATTGTGTTAATTGTGTTTACGTTTAACTAGTTTCAAAGATTATTCGTTGCTACTTGACGAAGGATCTAATTAAGTTGCCACCTCAGAAGTCTAAAGTTCACCTATCAGTTGCCACGTAGGCCATCAAACATCCTCGCATCACAACTTTTAACTGCATTGAAAATCATTAAACGTTCCGGCTCAATCCAAATAGGTGCTATGCATGCCAATATAACCTAGATTAGTGCCAATCGGTTTCGCAGCAATCAGGATTGGATACATTTGATCGTAAAACTTTGAAGCAGCCGGTGACAGACCCTTGTTGCGCAGTGCCTCCATCTGAAAACTGACTACTAATTTATTCAGTACGGCAATTGAATACCGATTGCGCTCCAAGTCAGCCTTAGCCATCAAACCAATCTTGCGCTCCCGGTCAGTAATACTGACCTCGAGGACAAAATCATATAATTGACTCAATAACGCCTGTTCATCGACTTGATGCTTCCCCGCATGTTTAAATATCGACTGCACCTAACTTTCCTTTATTTTATAATACTATTGAACTAATCCCCATACATCAATCTTGCAACTATTTTAGCGATTTCGCAAACAACGCTCGCAATCTGCTTAAACTCGATATTATTCGACGATTGGATCAAATATCAGTTTCATTTAACGACGCCCCCATGAAGAATTCAAGCGGGCTTTATTTGGACCGATTCAAAGCAAGTTAAGGCCTTGATAATCACGCTAAGCATTGTCTCTATTTCGTATCAACAGGATAATACTTTAAAACGGTAATTGCTAGAAAAATCGTTAGCTAGTTGAGTTATGAAGCAAATCACGGCTTCAGGCCTGATGCTTCTGAAACTTACTAGTAATCGGTGCAATGACCGGACGCCAGCTAACAAGCAACAAAAAAAGCTAGCCAACCACTAAATGTGATTAACTAGCCTTCTCATTATCAGCCCGACCTAAGCCGCGACTAATAATTGTTGACGTTGTGATTTAGCCACGACGACGTTCTGGGATCCGAGCAGCCTTACCA
>OMJG01001811.1_pt1 | contig 11541 bp, 15 predicted proteins | sample 1646431 | NCBI WGS metagenome assembly OMJG01 (sample SAMN03771674, study PRJEB25209) | food metagenome | isolation source: Cotija cheese | place: Mexico:Jalisco,Michoacan | collected 2011-12-12 | reverse complement strand
GGCTTCAAAGATTAACTTTATTAATAGATCCAAAATTAGAATATTCAGATCCCTTATGTAAGAAAGTTTATGACAATGAACAAACTATTTGGAATTCCTCTTGGATGAGAAATCCAATTAATGAAAATGATATTATTAAACAAAATGAAATAAAGAAATTAAAATTAGCTATTCCTAAAAAAGATGTTATTCTTTTTGGCAATTATCCTTTTTAAATAATTTGGGTGATTGTAGTATCAGAAGTATACTAAACAAGATTCAGATGTTACAACAACAAGATTTTTCATCCGTTGATTTAGGTGTTTCTGATAATAGCCTCAATAAGTTTTTGAAAAATAATATTAGGAAAATAATTATGGGAAGGATTGAAAAATCATATTTTAAAAAATTCGTAATAATTGATAGAGGACAAAATCATATATATATATATTGATAGTTCTTGTGAACGGAAGCTTATATCAAATAATTTAAAGAGACTAATAGAATTAAATGATCAAAGATTATATTATGGGTTATGGGGTAATCACGATAACAAATAAGTAGTGGTTTAACTTATCATAAACTATTTTTATAAACACTATCAAATAACTTACCGCTTAATAAATTATATATAACTGGATTAAAAGCATTCGTTACGAATGCTTTTTTATTACTCAAAATTTGAAAGGAAGGTATTAAATATGCCATTAAAATATGTTATTCCAACTATCGAAACTTTCGGCAAATTAACTTTCGAAGGAAAAGATCGTGAAGTTATTAGCGGTCGTTCTCGGATTGCGACAGGAGTAGTTTATAACCTCTTGTCAGAAAAACAAGCTGAATTAATCGAAGTTCAAATTCCAGCAAGGGCTGGTTCCAAAACTTTTGAAACTGACACTGAGATTGAATTGATTAATCCAAAACTTGAACCTACTGGTCGTTCAACAGGTGAAGAAGCAATCGCATCGTGGAAATTAACAGCCGAAAACATCAAGAAGAAGGGGGACAAGTAGTATGGTTAAGATCTTAAAATTGCGCAATGGTATTGAAATTGATGAAGAAAAATCATTAGGAAAATTAAAATTTTTGGATAAGAAATCTCCGTCATTGATCTTGGGTGAAGATGGTGAACCAACCGGGGAGATTAAAGATCGGCGTTATGATATTTTGTCTAAGCTGCAACATGATTCCTTTACAGTTGTCTTACCAGCCGAAACTGAAGAGAAAGAATTTCCGTTCAATTCAACGGTTAAATTAATCAATCCAGTAGTTGAAAATTATGCTATCCCAAATGGCCGATATGTTGATGCCGGAATTCGAGTAACAGCTGATGATATTATCTTAGATGATAAGGGGGCGGCTATCGAAACAAAATCAAGTAAACCAACAACCAATCCATTAAAAAAATAGGGTGATTTAAATGTTCAAATATAAAGGAATTCGAATCAGGCGGTTTCATCGGGATATTGTGTTTATCTACTTATCCTTGATGTCACTGCCTTTTACTTTACTTTCAATTTCATTTCTCTATCTTGTTTACGCTAGAAGTCCAGATGAACTTATTTGGGCTACATTAGCTGCCGCTATTTTTGCTTTTTGTGGCGCAATTATCAGCTTTGCAGTATACAAGAGAAGCGACAATCACAATGGTTTCTTTACTCGGGTAAAGCATAGACAACTACTTGCCAGAATGATTATTGATAATAAATTATATCTTGCAAAAAAAAGAAATCGTAATAATCCTCGACGGAAGATTATCTATTTTCCCAAAGTTTACTATCACTATAAAAAGTTAATTATTACGGTTAGATTCCCAATGGATCTTCAAAAAAATCAAGATAAGTTTAATAGGATCGGAGAACAGCTTGAACAGGCATTGTTTGCTGATCTTTTTGATATTGTCGACGAAAAAGGTTTTAAGTCATATAAATTAATCAATGATCCAATCCAAAATAGAATTAACATTACCGATATTAAGCCTGATTCTGGAAAACTAGAATTAATGCAAGGCTTTACTTGGAATTATAATAAATTTCCACATGCTTTGATTAGTGGTGTTACCGGAGGCGGTAAAACTTATTTCATTCAAGCTCTCTTAAAATCATTTATTGATTTAGGAGCGGATTGTTATATTTGTGATCCAAAGATGTCTGACTTATCACAATTGGATCAAGTATCAATTTTGGAAGAAAAAGTTTTTTCTAGTACAGGTCAAATTAACAAATGTGTTCGTGAATTCTATGAACAAATGTTTGAAAGGCAAAAATAGTACAAAGAATTATTGAGAAAGGCAGGTGAAATCGGCAAAGATTATCGCAGTTTTAATATGCAACCGAAGATCTTATTCTTTGATGAATACGTAGCCCACATGAGCAATTTAGACTTCAAGGAACAAGAAAAAACTCTAGGATACTTGAAACAAATTATTTTATTAGGCAGACAATTAGGATTCTTTTTGGTTGCCGGAATGCAACGACCCGATGCTAAATATTTTGAAGATGGTATGCGGGACCAATTTGGTTTAAGAGTTTCTTTAGGGCAAATGTCACGTTCTGGCTATATCATGATGTTTGGTGAATCAGACAAAAATTTCAAAATACAAAGTGACGAGGTACATGGCTGGGGCTATGCTTCAATTGGTGGAGCTTATGTTCGAGCCTTTTTTGCACCCTTTGTACCACCAGAGTTTTCATTTTACAATTATTTACTCAGTAAAGACGAGCCCTCGCAGCTGAGCGATCAGAGCCGACAGGCGATAGCGGAGCGGGGTCGTGGAACGCCCAGCGAGGCTGCGCGGGCGAAGTCTGGCGTGAGGAGCTGAAAGCTCCGAGCGCCAAATGTTTACCCCCAATTGCTAACAGGGGGGTAACAAAGACGCAAACAAGTCAATCAAGGTAACATTGAACGCTGATATACTGAGCAAAACAACTGATTTGAAACTTGCGTATCAAAAAACAAAATGCGCAAATTACACGGGAGAGTGAGGCTTTGGAAAATAAGCTAACCAGAAAAAACTATGAATGGTCAAATGATTACGTGCGATGCCTTCGACTTCACCACGGTTTAACGCAACAACAAATTGCCAGATCAATTGGAATTAGTACTCGGACATATACATCATTTGAATTAGGAACTCAAAAATTGCGAAAGGAAAACGAACTAAAAATAAAAAATTATTTCACAAAAAGATTATCACATAAAACTGAAATGGACGTAATCATTGATTATTTAAGAATAAGGTTACCATTTCATGATCTTGATACTATTTTTTAAAATATTTTAAAAATTAAACGACAAGCTTTTGTCGTTGATGAGGTTAAACGCTATGGCTATATTGGTCGTTACAGCATTGATCAGATTCAAATTTATGAATCAGTTCCTGATGACAACCGCGGAATTTTAATTGAGCTTTCAGGGCAAGGTTGTCGTCAATTTGAATCTTTTTTACAGCAACAACAACGTAGCTGGCTAGAGTTCCTAAAAGATTGTTTTGCCTATCAAGCCAATATCACGCGAATTGATATAGCAGTAAATGACTACAAAGAGGCCTTGCCATTGAAACGTATGCTGCACAAAATGGAGCGCAAAGAATATAAATCAAAGTTTAAAACAAGTCATTTTCATTGGGGGACACAAGTTGATGAATTAACAGATAAAACTAAAGCTTCTGGTATCAGCCTCTACTTTGGTTCGATGCAAAGTGACTTTTACATGTGTTTCTATCAAAAGAATTACGAGATTGCTAAGAAAAAACACCTTAAGGTGTGCGAAGTTCCCATCAAAAATCGTTATGAACTAAGATTCAGTGGAAACAAATCCGACCAAATTGTTCATCAACTAACAGATCCCCCAAGTCCAATTGATATCTGTGATTTAGTTTTTGGTTATATGAAGGAGTACATTACTTTTTTACTGCCTTCAAAAGCCAAAAATAAAAAACACTGGTTAGTTTATCCCGCATGGTCATTATTCTTAGGTGGCGTCAGTAAAATAAACTTTGTAACCGATCCCAAAGAAATATCCTTTGAACGTACTAAAACATGGTTACAAAATCAAGTTATGCCAACTCTAAAAGCCTTTAAAATAATCGATGATACTTTTCAGACCGAAGAAATTGAAGCCATGTTAGCAGAAGCAAGCCTTGGTGAACGGCATAAAAAAATAATTCAAAGTGTAATTAATCCGAATAATTCCATTATCGAATAAAGCAAAAAGAGGTGAAAATTATTAAAATTGGAGATTTTGAATTCAAACGACGTTCTAAACATCAAGTTAATAAAATTCCACGCAAAAATAAAAAAGTAAATATGAAGTCAGCTAAGATCATTGTTTGGATAACAATGGTCTTTATTTTTTCTAGCGGTATCTTTGCTTTCATTAAAGCTAGTAATGTCGCACAGACAAATCAAAAACTACAAGCAGAGGTGCAGACCTACCAGAATAAACTAGAAAAAGCTTCAACCAACATTAGTGGTTACAGCCCTTTGTTAGATAACTATATGCAAGAATTTCTTGCAACCTATTTGAATTACCCAAACAACACTACTGAAATGGATCAGCGTAATAAAAATCTTGCAGTTTATTACGCGACTAACTTAAACATTAACGATCAAGCTGGTCAAGATTATCAAACTTTTGGTAAAGCAAGCATTCAGAGTGTTTATAACAGAAAAGGAGTTAAGATTGCACAATATTATGTAGAATATTCAATTCATACTACTCGAGAAGAAACCACAGAAAAAGATGGCAAAAAAGAAACCAAAACAGTTGAAGACGTTACTCAAAAATCAGGTTACTTAAATATTTCTTTTAAGGTAAAAAATAGTAAATTCACGGTCGTTAGTTATCCGTATTTCTCTGAAAAGATCGACCCAGTTGGTCATATTGGTCAGCTTCAAAGTAAATACAGTAAAGATAAGTCAGCAGCTTCTTCAAATTTAAATAATAAAGCTGCTAATTTTACTAAATCATTCTTGAAAAAGTATGCTGCTTCAAAAACAAATGAAATGAAGTTTATCATGGCTAATCCAACAGGCTTAGCGGGAGAATATGAGGTCTCAAGCGTCCAAAACTTACATGTTTACGGAACTAAAAATAAACCAGTTGTGCAGTGTCTAGTGACTTTCAAACAAATCGATTCAGACATCAAGCACACTGAAAATGTTTCACTCAAACTCTCAAAACAGCGAACAACATATTTTGTTGACGAATTTAATCATAGTATCGGAGGAAATTAGTATGAAACCTTTCTTGTTAGCTTCAGAATTACCATCATTAGGAAATGTCTCAGATTGGGTTGTAACCCAAGGGAAGTATGCAATCACAATTATCATTGTGATCTTGTTGGTCAAATTTATTTTCAGGCAAGAACTCGGCCGTGCAATTGGAATTGCACTACTGACTGGTTTAACTTGGTTCGTGATCTCTAACTCACAAACTGTTTTTACTGCGATCGGTAATATCTTTAAAACTATCTTTGGGAGTTGATAATAAGTGCAAAAAAGGACCTATAACTACCGTAATGTTTTTAACGAACCAATAAAAATTAAGCAACTGACACAAAACTTTTCTTTACCGTATTTAATTAAATTAAGAGACATTTTGATTTATCTAATAACCATATTTTTAATTTTTGTTTTGTTTCACTCAATTGTTTCATTCATAAGTAGTTATGTTCCGCTTTTTACTATGCTGTTTTACATCGGGGTTCCATACCTTATGGTACGCCTAATCGAAAAAGTTCAACCGGACGGCAAGAATATATTCTGGTTCTTATGGGATTATGTAAGCTTTTACTTTGAGTATCTTCAACCTAAAAAGAAAATTTGCCATGATACTAAAGTTAATTATATTGATCAATCGGTCGTTTTTGACGAGTTTAGCTACAGAAAGAAGGACAAATAATGGACAACCATATTAGTATCTTTGTTGAAAATCTAGCACGGCAAAACACAGGTAATACTAAGGGTGCTTGGTTCACTTTACCAGTACCGTTTAATACAATTGCTCAAAAAATTGGATTGAATGAAACAGAAGAAGAATGGATTATCACTGACTATGAAGCTCCATTTGACATTGGAGAGTATGACAATATTAATAAGCTTAACCGAATAGCTGCAGAAATAGAAAATATTCCCGATTACCTCTGGGAAAACTTACAAGATCTTCTTGGCAGTGGTATTTACGATAGTGTCGAAGATTTAATCAATGATCCTGAACGCGTTACCTATCTTCCCAACATTCTTGAAGATACTGACTTAGGTAATTATTTAGTCGAAAATAATTACTGGCATGAAGTGCCTGATGTTTTAACGGGGTATATTGACACACGCAAATATGGTCAAGATTACCGTTTTAGCACTGATGGCTTTTATGCTAAGACAGGATTCTTTATCTCCGCATGATCTACACTAAACAGGAACAAGCTATCAAAACTTATCTGAGTTGGGTAGATAAGCAGTTAGCTAAAGATAAAGCTGTTAGATCAATGCCGTTAAGGAAAGTGGGAGAATTTCGTGATCATGAAGCCAGCGGATTTACAACTGCATTTATGCTTAAAGTTGACGAATTAAGAACTTTCAAAAAATACGCTAACCTGCATTATGACAAACTACCAAAGAACTACGCCATCGAGATTATTAGAGCACGTAAACGGAATTTTAGACAACGTTTACTAAACGAATTACTGATGATTTATTGAAAGGAGGAATTCAATGGAGTTACAAACACCCTTTAAATTAATGAAGAACAACTTGTTATTAACCAAGACTGGCGACATTTGGGCTTATTATAAAATCAAACCCGAAAGTATAGCTACCAATGACATTGAAAAAAAGGAACTTAATAAACGTATGTTAGCTTTTGTTTACGGTACACTTTCAAAGTATAGTGAACTGCACTTACAGATGTTACCAAAAGATATGAATTTAACTGAACGTTTTAACCAGTTAGGAAAAGATTTTGCTGATGAAGCTTTACCGATTGCTAAGTACTACGCTAATGAAACAGTCAAACAACTTGAATATGAGCTAGGAACAATCACCAGTGAAGAATTTATTCTTGGAGTTAAGTTAAAATCATTTCAATATTCTGAAACAATTAAGGGCGCTATATCCTCAAGTTATGATCTTTTCCTTCAAAAAGCGTTTGCTGTTTTAGGGTATGAAACTGTGATTGACGAAACATATTTTAAAAAGTTTGCTAATGAAATTGAGGAACTAGGTTCTGTCATACGAAGCATTAAAGGCGAAAGTCTGAAAACCGATGAATTGGCTTATTTAATTAGATATAACTTCATTCGCAATATGCAACACGATGTGTTGCAAGAAAGCCAAGAACACAACTTCTACAAATTAACTGATACAATTTTAGATCCAACCAAAAAGGGATTTTTAAAACTTGAAAATGATACTGGAAACTCTTATTTAGCTTTTATTCCGATTGGAGCTTTACCAGACAATATAAGTTTTTCTCATCTTTTTGAAGTTGCGCAAAGTATGAAATTTCCTGTTGAACTACAAATTAAATCTCAATATCAAGAAATTGATGGTTTAAATGGACTCAACTCTAAAATATCTAGATTACGCAGGCGCTTCAAAAGTACGACTCAAGAGGCACAACAAACTGGTGATCGAGATAGTCAACGCAACTTAACTAATCAACTTTTAATAGATGAACTCCAAAATGATATCGAAGATGGTAAGTCAATTCTTAAATGGTTGGCTTGTTTTGTTATTTCGGGAAATAGTAAAGAAGAAGTTAAAAAACACTCTGATCGCTTAATTAATCGCTTAGGTTTAAGAGAAATTGAAGCATATCGTCCAAATACAGATCAGCTATATTTATTTTACAGATTCTTACAAGGAAATTCGCTAAATGGCAACAAAAATTGGCTACAAGTAACAAACAATGAAGGCTTTGCAGAAAACTTATTCGCAGTGAGTAATCGTCTAGGCAATAATGTTGGTTGGTATATCGGACGTATTGATGACTTAACCGAAAGCCAGTCATTGGAACAGTCCATATATGCCAGTCGTAAAATTGTCTTGTTTAATCCAACGATTGCAAATAAAGGTATTAAAGGAGCTAAAACAGATAGCCCACACATTGCGGTTACTGGTGAAACTGGAAAAGGAAAATCATTTCTCGTCAAACTTCTTTTTATCTATATGTCGTTCATGAAAGCTAAGCTTTTATATGTCGATCCTAAAAAAGAAATTCGCAATTGGTTTAACAAAGTCATTGAAAATGAGGACATGCAACGAAGTTATCCACTATTTGTCAATCATCTAAAGAATTTTCATTATGTGACTCTAGACGCTGCTGATTCAAGAAATTGGGGTGTCCTTGATCCAATCATTTTCTTGAAAGGTGCAGACGCCAAAGATACTGCTGAAGCTATGATCGAACAGATTTACTCTACAAAAGATAAAGATATGGCTAAAACTGCTATCTTAAAAGCTATCAAAACAGTAATTAGCCAACGTGAGTTAGGTGAACAAGTTGGTATGCTACATGTGATTGAGATTTTAAAAGAATCTGATGACCTTGAGGTTAAAGGTGCTGGGAATTTACTTTACGAGATGGTGACTGGTTCAGTTTTGCAATTAGGTTTTTCGGATGGCTCAAATAATGGGGTCAACTTAGAGGACCGGATCAATATCCTAGAAGTTTCTGGCTTAGAGTTGCCAAAAGAGGGAGACAATCCTGACAATTATTCAGATCTGGAAAAGAAGTCGGTTGCATTGATGATTCCTCTTGGTAAATTCTGTGAGAAGTTTGGTTCAAATGACACTAACAGCTATACCGCTGAAATTTTTGATGAAGCTTGGATTTTTAATGTCGCTAAAAGTGGTAAAAAAATTCTAAAATCTATGAAACGTGTCGGAAGGTCGCAAAATAATATGTTGCTATACGCGACTCAATCAGTTGCCGACATTTCGGACCAGGAAGATCACGGACAGTTTGGAGTGCTTTTTGCTTTTGACGAACCCAGCGAACGTGAAGCGATTCTTGAACACGTTCAACTACCAATTAATGAACAAAACCTAAGCTGGTTGGCAAATATGATTAAAGGTCAATGTTTGTTTCGGGATATTTATGGTCGGGTTGGAAAAATTGCTATCCATTCCTTGTTTGATGAAATGACCAGTTCATTTAAAACAATTAATAAATCAGCTTCATCTGAAAGTGAGGAACTATATCACTAAAAACTAGGAGGTGAGTGTTTGAAAACTAAGTACAAGAAACTAGGACTAATTGGTGTCATTCCACTAATTAGTCTTTTTATATACAGAATAGCTGTCTTTGCGGATTCAAAAACTTCGGTTAAAGATGTTTTAACTGGTTACGAAATGAGTAAAATTCTTTCAACACTTGATTCATTTAATCCTTATATGGAAAAAGCCAGTTTAACCAATGTCACTTTAAAAGCTATTTCAGCTTTAACCGGTTTCTTTTGGGAAATTAATCGCTTTGTCTTTAAAATCTTCGATTTTTCCCTAAACATGCTGTTTGGTGCTACGGCCGTTAATAATTCTATTAATAACTTAATTGATAAGATTGCTGGACTTTCAGGACAGCTCTGGGATAATCTGTTTGGTAAATTTGGGATCATTTTATTTGTGGTTTCTATTCTCAGTGCATTTTATATTGCTGCCTTTAAAAATGAGCGTGACGGCTTGAAACGTATTTTATTCACTTTAGTGATTGTTGGATTCTCGGAAGTTTGGTTTAAAAACTCAAGTTATATGCTACAAACTTTCAACTCGATTTCAACTACAGCCCAAAGTTCTTTAATGAGTTTAGACAACTCTCAAGCTATAAAAAATGCTGATGCAACTAGTATTGTCAGAAAAGCATTTTTTGAAAAATCAATTGAGCGTCCATACTATTTGATGAATTACGGCAAAACAAGTACCGCTACTGTTAGTAAAAGCAAAGAAAAGCCTTATGAATTTCTCTCAACTGATTATGATAAAGATTCCGATAAAATCAACGAAAAAGTTAACGCTAGCGATAACAAATATCTTAAAGAAGACTATATGTACTACAAAGTTTTGATTAGCTTAATGTCACCGCTGGTGTCCATTAGCTACGGCATACCACTATTCGCGATTGGTTTCATGAATCTTTGTGTTCAAATTTTTGCACTCGTTTTATCACTCGTTCTACCAGTCATGGCTTTGATTAGTTTGATACCTAAATATTCAGGTAGTTTATTTAAAGGATTATCTGACGTAATACTTTTGTTTTTCTCAAAAGCTTGTTTAGTTTTAGGAATTCTGGCAATTAATATTTGTCAACAAGTTGTCGATATTATTATTCCACCAAGTTCCTATGCTGGTTATTTTGTTAATGCTTTAGTTCTATGGTTAATTATGTTTCTCGGTTGGAAAAATCGGAATTATTTAGTTAAAAGATTTTCAGGCGGACGAATTAAGTCTTCAACAGAGATTATGAAAACAGTTAACAATCAGAAAGAAAAAATTGTTGAGAGTGCTCATCAAGCTAATGATTGTTTAGTAAACACCAATCAATTTATTCGAAACTCAAGTGGCAAGGTCGTTAACCTCTTTAACAATGGAAATTCTAATAACGAAGTATCAAATGATGTTGCTGAATCAAGGAAAAAGGTCGATAAGTCCGAGCGTACACCACAAGAAAACACAGAATCTCAATCGCTTATACAAAAACTAAAAAACAAACGAGTTAAACAGCATAATCAACAAAACGGGATAGAAAAATCATTAACAAAGAAAAATGAAACAAATAGCTCTGAAAAGAATAAACAAAAACAAACTAGGTCGCAAAGAAATAATTCAGAGATTAGCGAAAAAGACCGTATTATCAAGATTAATGATCATTACGAAAAAGGGCAAAAAGAAAAAGTTCCCGATCCTCAGAAAATTAAAGATATCGAGCAAAGGCGGAAACTAAAAATCAATTCTAGAACTGAACAAAGCGTTGATGGATTAGACGAAGCAACATATCAAGCCAAGAAAAAGCTTTATGAAAGCAAGATAAAACCTAATGAACTACAAGAAAGAATTGAATCAATGAGAGAGTAGGTGAAAGATAATGTGGCAGATGGTGGGGTATTTTTCACTGAATGTCTATCTAGAAGCTCAAAACAAAGCAGAGTTAAATCAATTAGCTGTGAAAAAATATAATATAGCACTTAGTAAAGCTCGTAACTGGCGTGGTGCAATTTATCCTGAACCAATGGTTTTTGTACATTTGAAGACATGAAAAGTCCCACCATTTTTCCACGCTAGCAAGAAATAATAATGTTTATAAAAAAGGTGATCATATGAAGCTTAAACTTGTCGGGATCTTAATGATTCCGATTTTTTTAGTAGTTATTATCATTGTTTTTATCTTTATTGCTGACAACTCAAACGATAAAGATACAACATCAAATCTAGACTGTGCCAACAATCTAAATCTTGCTGGAAATCAAGTTTCCAAAGATACAGAAAAAAACGCCCAAATTATTTGGAACTATCTTGTATAATAAATCTCAACTATAACTTGTTTACATATACACGTACTTAAGGTATA
>OMJG01001809.1_pt1 | contig 11544 bp, 6 predicted proteins | sample 1646431 | NCBI WGS metagenome assembly OMJG01 (sample SAMN03771674, study PRJEB25209) | food metagenome | isolation source: Cotija cheese | place: Mexico:Jalisco,Michoacan | collected 2011-12-12 | reverse complement strand
CACCCGTGACCCAGCCCACCGCACTGTCCGAGGACCCGTTCGGCCTGACCGGCCTGACCTACGACGACGTCCTGCTGCTGCCCGGCAACACCAGCGTGATCCCCTCGGAGGCGGACACCCGCACCCGTCTGTCCCGGCGCATCACCCTGAACACCCCCATCATCTCCGCGGCCATGGACACCGTCACGGATTCCCGCATGGCCATCGCCATGGCCCGCCTCGGCGGGATGGGCGTGATCCACCGCAACCTGTCCATCCAGGACCAGGCCGAGCACGTGGACCGGGTCAAGCGCAGCGAGTCCGGGATGATCACCAAGCCGGTGACCGTCGGCCCCGAGGCCACCCTGGAGGAGCTGGACCAGCTGTGCGGGCACTACAAGGTCTCCGGGCTGCCGGTCGTGGACGAGGACGGCACGCTGGTCGGGATCATCACCAACCGGGACACCCGCTACCTGCCGGAATCCGAGTTCCCCGTGCGCACCGTGCGCGAGGTCATGACCCCGATGCCCCTGGTCACCGGGCACGAGGGGATGGGCAAGGACGAGGCCTTCGCCCTGCTGTCCTCCCACAAGATCGAGAAGCTGCCGCTGGTGGACGACGCCGGGAAGCTCACCGGGCTGATCACCGTCAAGGACTTCACCAAGACCGAGCAGTACCCCAACGCCACCAAGGACGAGGAGGACCGCCTGCGCGTGGGCGCGGCCGTCGGCTTCTTCGGCGACGGCTACGACCGGGCCATGGCCCTGATCGAAGCCGGGGTGGACGCGCTGTTCATCGACACCGCCAACGGCCACTCCCAGGGCGTGCTGGACATGATCGCCCGGCTGAAGAAGGACTCGGCCGCGGACCACGTGGACATCATCGGCGGGCAGGCCGCGACCCGCGAAGGCGCCCAGGCCATCGTGGACGCCGGGGCCGACGCCGTGAAGGTCGGGGTGGGCCCGGGCTCGATCTGCACCACCCGCATCATCGCCGGCGTCGGGGTCCCCCAGATCACCGCGATCAACGAATCCGCCAAGGCCACGATCCCCGCCGGGGTCCCGCTGATCGCCGACGGCGGCCTGCAGCACTCCGGGGAGATTGGCAAGGCCCTGGTGGCCGGTGCGGACTCCGTGATGCTCGGGTCCATGCTCGCCGGGTGCGACGAGTCCCCCGGGGACCTGATCTTCGTCAACGGCAAGCAGTTCAAGGCCTACCGCGGCATGGGCTCGCTGGGGGCCATGCAGACCCGCGGCAAGAACGTCTCCTACTCCAAGGACCGCTACTTCCAGGCGGATGTGAAGGGCGAGGACAAGCTGATCCCGGAGGGCATCGAGGGGCAGGTGGCCTACCGCGGGCCGCTGGCCGCGGTGCTGCACCAGCTGGAGGGGGGCTTGCGCCAGACCATGTTCTACGTCGGCTCCCACGACATCGACGAGCTCAAGCACAAGGGCCGCTTCGTGCGCATCACCCCGGCGGGGCTGAAGGAGTCCCACCCGCACGACATCATGATGACCGTCGAGGCCCCCAACTACCGCCGCTGAGGCCCGCTCCGACCCGGCCCACTCACGCCCCTTCCCGGGTGGTGTGCCGCGCCCGGCGTCGGAGCCCGAAAGGACGAGAACACCCGTGAACGACATCGAGATCGGGCGCTGGAAGCGCGCCCGCCGCACCTACTCCCTGGACGACGTCGCCCTGGTCCCCTCCCGGCGCACCCGCGATCCCCGGGACGTGAGCACGGACTGGCAGATCGATGCCTTCTCCTTCCCGACCCCGATCCTCGGGGCGCCCATGGACTCCGTGATGTCCCCGGAGACGGCCATCGCCCTGGGGCGCCTGGGCGGGCTCGGGGTGCTGAACCTGGAGGGGCTGTGGACCCGCTACGAGGACCCGGAGCCGTATCTGGAGGAGATCTCGCTGCTGCCCCGGGATGACATGCCGCGGGTGACCTCCCGGATGCAGGAGATCTACGCCGAGCCGATCAAGCCGGAGCTGATCACCGCCCGCCTGGCCCAGATCCGCGAGGCCGGGGTGGTGGTGGCCGGTGCGCTCACCCCGCAGCGCACCCAGGAGCACTACGAGACCGTCGTGAAGGCCGGGGTGGACCTGTTCGTGATCCGCGGGACCACCGTCTCCGCGGAGCACGTGTCCCAGAACCAGGAGCCCCTGGACCTCAAGCGCTTCATCTACGAGCTGGACGTCCCGGTGATCGTGGGCGGGGCCGCCGGCTACGCCCCGGCCCTGCACCTGATGCGCACCGGTGCGGCCGGGGTCCTGGTGGGCTTCGGCGGGGGAGCGGCCAGCACCACCCGCCGCGCCCTGGGCATCCACGCCGCGATGGCTTCGGCCATCTCCGACGCCGCCCAGGCGCGCTCGGACTACCTGGATGAGTCCGGCGGCCGGTACGTGCACGTGATCGCCGACGGCGGGATGGGCCTGTCCGGGGACATGGTCAAGGCCATGGCCATGGGGGCTGACGCCGTGATGATCGGCGCGCCCCTGGCCCGGGCCGCGGAGGCCCCCGGGCGCGGGTACCACTGGGGCCCGGAGGCCCACCACCCGGAGTTCCCGCGCGGGACCCGCACCCCGATGGAGCAGGTCGGCTCGCTGCAGGAGGTGCTCTACGGGCCCAGCCATCACGTGGACGGCACCTCCAACCTCATGGGCGCTGTGCGTCGGGCGATGGCCACCACCGGGTACTCGGATCTGAAGGAGTTCCAGCGCTCCGACGTCGTGCTGACCCACCGCCAGCGCGACTGAAGCGCGCGGGTGCCCGGCCGCCGCTCGGAGGAGGCCGGGCGGACCCCGCTCCCGGTGCGGGGTCGGATGCTCAGGGACCCACCACCGGCCTGTCCAGGTCGGCGCCCCGCAGCTCCGGCCCCAGGGCTCCGGCCAGGGCCACGAGGATCCCCCCGATCACCAGCACCACCATGATGGCCCCGGTCATCGACCCGAGGGGTGCCGCGAGCCAGGGCAGCCAGTAGGGGCACAGGGCCGGGATGACGATGGAGACGCTGTACGCGGTGCCGTATCCCACGGAGCGCTGGTGGGGCGGGAACCGCTCGGTCAGGTAGGCGCCCACCGGTCCGTAGGCCGTCACCGTCACGGCCTGCAGCAGGGCCGCCGCAGCGCACAGGGCGAGCAGCCCGTGGGAGCCCGCCGCCAGCCACCACACCGCGGGACCGGCGACGGCCGCGAGGAGCCCCGCGCCGATGAAGAACCGGCGGCGTCCCAGGAGCGTGGACAGGTGCCCGGTCACGGACATCACCAGGGCCTGGGCCACCGCGGCGCAGGCCATCACCAGCGGCTGCCGCTCGGCGCCCACCCCGGAGCCGACGGTGCCCTCGGTCACCGCGGAGCCCAGCTGGAGCACGACCATGTTCGTCATCAGCCACAGCCCGCTCATCAGCGCGAAAACCTGCCAGAAGGGGCGGGCCAGCGAGCCGATGAGGATGGCCCGCAGGGACCCCGGGCGCCCGTCGGCCCGCGGCCCCGCAGCCGGGTCGGCGGCGGTATCCTGTGCGCCGCGCGCCGGCGCCGGGTCCGGAACCCGCTGCGCGTCGGCGACGCGGCGTCGGTAGAACACCAGCACCCCGACGGAGGCCGCCGCCCCGGCGGCGAAGGAGCATCGCCACCCCCAGGCCGCGTAGTCCGCGGGGCCGAGCACGGCCAGCAGGACGATCGTGCCGACGGCGATCGTGGCCTGCGCCCAGGGCGCCATGGCCATGATCAGCCCGGAGACCAGACCCCTCCGACGGGGCTGGGACCATTCCATGGCCAGGGGGATGGCCGAGGTGTACTCCCCGGCCAGGAACATGCCGCCGAGGAAGCGCAGGAGGAGGATGCTCAGCACTGTGGCGTAGCCGATCACCGAGTGGTCCGGCACGGCGGCGATCCCCGCGGTGCACACGGCGGTGCCGGCGATCGCGATCTGGGTGATGCGGGTGCGGCCGAAGCGGTCGGCGAGGGAGCCGAAGACCATGGCCCCGATGGGCCGCCCGAGCAGCGTCGCCATCATCGCCAGCAGCGCCGTGTCGGCGAGGGCGTCCGCGCCGACTAACCGGGGCAGTGCGGGGGCCAGCGCCGTGAGCGGGAGGAAGATGTGCAGCTGATCGACGTAGTTGCCGAGGATCCCGCCGCGCAGGGCGGCTTCGGCTCGTCGTCTGCCATGCGGGGCAGCCGCGGGATCCGCGGTGCCGAGGGGCTCCGAGGGGGACGTGGGGTGCTGCAGAGGGTGGGTGGGAGACATGGGCCGCTTCCTTCGCCGGTATGATCCGCACAGGTTCGCCGGTCGAAGGAGCGCCTTCCTCTCAGCCCGCGCTGTCGGGCTCCCGGGGGTCCAGGCGAGTATAACCCGACGCCGTCGAGCCCCGCACCGGGTGGTTCACAGCTCGGCCTGGGCGCCCATGACCGTGGTGGACTCCGGGGGCAGGTGGAAGACCTGGGTCTTGTTGGCGGAGAACTTCTCCAGCAGCCGGAACAGGGCCTTCTGCCAGCGGGGCATGCAGCGGTCCTGGCCCCGTTCGATGCGGAACACGGAGAGCATGTACGTGGCCTCCCGCGGGTCGAACTCCAGCTCCGGGGCGCGTCCCACGGCCAGACGCAGCGCCTCCGGCAGGTCCTGGGAGTCGTTGAACCCGACCCGGCACAGCACGTGCACGATGCCGTCCCCGGGATCGCCCAGCTCCGTGACGAGGATCCGGTCCTCGTGGCGCACGTGCGGCACCCCGATGTTCTTCATCGTCATGATCACCACGTGCTCGTGCAGCACGTGGTTGAACTGCACGTTGGAGTGCAGGGCCAGCGGTGCGGTGCGGGGATCCCCGTGGGGATACACGGCCACCCCTGGCACCCGGGGCACGCGGTGCTCCTTGACGTAGGCGACGAACTGCTCGATCGGCCCCTCCATCTCGGCGCGCCGGCCGAACATGATCCGCGAGCCGCGCCGCCAGGTGAGCATCAGGGTCGCGGCGATCGAGGCGATCAGCAGCGGCAGCCACCCGCCGGAGAGGACCTTGAGCACGTTGGCCCCGAACAGCAGCAGCTCCAGCCCGCCGATCACCGCGCCCAGCGCGATCAGCCGCGGCCAGGACCAGCCCCACACGGCCTGGGCCAGCAGCAGGAACAGCGAGAATTCCAGCAGCAGGGTGCCGGTCACGGACAGCCCGTAGGCGGCGGCCAGCGAGGAGGAGGAGCGGAAGATCAGCACCAGGGCCAGGACCCCGAGGAACAGCAGGAAGTTCACGGTGGGCATGTAGATCTGCCCGCCCTGCTCCCGGGAGGTCTGCACGACCTTCAGCCGCGGCAGCAGCGAGAGGCGCGTGGCCTGCCGGGACACGGAGAAGGCCCCGGAGATCACCGCCTGGGAGGCGATGACGGTCGCGCAGGTGGCCAGGACCACCAGCGGCAGCTGCGCCCAGGAAGGCGCCAGCAGGTAGAAGGGGTTGGCGATGGCCGTCGGGTCGGACAGGATCAGCGCCCCCTGCCCGAGGTAGTTGATGGCCAGGCCCGGCAGCACGAGGCAGGCCCAGCCCAGCAGGATGGGCCGGCGCCCGAAGTGGCCCATATCCGCGTACAGCGCCTCCACGCCGGTGACCGCCAGCACCACCGCGCCCAGGGCCACGAAGGCGACGATCGGACGGTCCGCGGCGAAGGACAGCGCGTAGGTGGGGGACAGCGCCCGCAGGATCGCGGGGTTCTGCACGAGGTGGGGCAGGCCGAGCAGGATCAGGACCGCGAACCACGCGACCATGACCGGTCCGAAGGCCTTCCCGATGGTCCCGGTGCCCCAGCGCTGGACGAGGAACAGCACGGTGAGGATCACCAGCGCGATCGGCACCACGGCGTCCTCCAGCCCCGGGTCCGCGACGCTGAGGCCCTCCACGGCCGAGAGCACGGACACCGCGGGGGTGATCAGGGAATCGCCGTAGAACAGCGCGGCGCCGATGATCGCCAGCACCAGCGCGGCCCCGGCGCGCCGGGAGCGCAGGCCGAGCTCGCGCCGGATCAGGGCGGCCAGGGACAGGATCCCGCCTTCACCCTGGTTGTCGGCCTTCATGATGAAGGTGATGTAGGCCAGGGTGACGATGAGGAACAGGCACCACAGCAGCATCGACACGACGCCGAGCACGTCCTCCTCGGTGGGGGCGATGAACCGGCCGTGCAGGGTGAACACCGTCTGCACCGCGTAGAGCGGGGAGGTGCCGATGTCCCCGAAGACGACGCCGAGGGCGGCGATGACCAGCGGGAGCACCGGTCCGGTGCGGCCGTGGGACAGGTCCAGGGAGACGGTGTCGAAGGGTGCTGAGGAGGAGTCGGCGGGAGCCGACGGATGCAGCGGTGCGGGGCCCGTGGGTGCGTTCACGAAGCGTGATCCTGCCACCGCGCATCAGGCCTGGCAAGCGGATTGCGCGCCCGGGTCGCACCGGCCCGCTCGGGCGCGGGTCCATGGGCGCGCTCGCCGACGGCGGGATAAGGTGGTGGGGTGCTGAAACTCGCTCTGACGCCCCGCTGGCTGGCGGGGCTGCTGCTGGCCCTGGTCTTCGCGACCGGGTTCATGCTGCTCAGCCGGTGGCAGCTCGGCTCGGCCTCGGCCCACGAGGTCTCCGCGGACCCCGCCAAGGAGGCCGTGGTCCCGCTGGCCTCCGTGGCCGCCCCGCTGCAGCCGGTGCTCGCCTCCGAGGCGGACACCATGGTGCGCACCAGCGGGCACTACGAGCACGGATCCTCCATGCTGGTGGGCTCCCGGGTCAAGGACGGGGAGCACGGCTACTGGGTGGTGTCCCGCTTCATCCCCGATGAGCAGCCGGATCGGGCGCAGGGGACCTTCTCGGTCGCCGTCGCCCGCGGCTTCACCACCGAGGCGGACCCGGCGCGGATCCCGGCCGAGCCGGACGGGGAGCTGACCGTCATCGGGCGACTGGTGGCCAACGAGGGGCCGGTCTCCTCGGAAGGCTCCCGGGACCCGCGGATCCTGGGCAGCGCGGCCACCGCCGAGCTGACCAACACCTGGCAGGCCCCCCTGTACGCGGCGCCGGTGACCGCGGATGCGGAGGTGCCGGCCGGGCAGTCGCTGCCCCTGGACGGCGCGGACCACCTCACGGATGCGGCCCGGCTGTCCGCCCCGGATGAGGGTCTGGTGCCGATCCGAGCCCAGCAGTACACCAGCGATTCCCTGAACTGGCTCAACATCTTCTACGCCGCGGAATGGGTGGTCTTCGCCGGCTTCGCCCTGTTCCTGTGGTGGCGGATGCTCGCGGACTCCCACCGGCGCCGCCAGCATCCCGAGGAGTTCTTCGACCCCGTGCCGGCCGCGGGGGAGGAGGGCCGGATCTACTACGAGCAGTCCACCGGACGGTACTTCTACTACGATGCCGAGGCCGGCCAGTACTACTACTTCGACGACGCCGCCGCGTCCACCGACCCCACGAGGTGACCGAATGACCCAGCATCCCGCCGACCCGTCCCAGCCCGTCGACCCGCCCCGCCCGGTGGAGCGCACCGACGGCAAGACCGTGCCGCTGCCGCCCGGCGCCAGCCCCGAGCAGGCCGCGAACCTGCGGGTGGGCCGGCGCAAGTTCGGCGGCACCGAGGCCCAGATCCGCGGGGCTCTCACCTTCTACAAGTACTGCGCGTGGATCTCCGGGACCTTCCTGCTGCTGCTGGTGGCGGAGATGATCACCCGCTACGGCTTCGGCTACGATCTGCTGGCCTCCGCGCAGAACGCCCAGACCGGGGAGCACGTGGCCCTGGGGTGGCTGAACCGGGAGACCGGGAACCTCACCGGCGGGGTGAACCTCTCCACCGGGGTGCTGATCGTGCACGGCTGGTTCTACGTCGTTTACCTGCTGGCCTGCTTCCGGGTGTGGCTGCTGATGCGCTGGCCGCTGCCCCAGCTGATCGTGATGGCCCTGGGCGGGGTCGTGCCGTTCCTGTCCTTCATCGTGGAGCGGCGCATCCACCGGGAGACCCTGGCCCAGCTGAGGGAGAACCCGCAGGCGACCCGCCGCTACTGAGCTGCCCCGACCCCGCCGCGTGAACCCGCCCCGGCTCGCGGGCGGCGTGTCCTAGACTGGGGGATCGGAGCCGACCCCCGCGGCGCAGCGCGCGCCCCGCCCGGGTCGGGACGACCCCCGAAGACCTTCCGAAGGGACGAGTGTGACCCCCACCGAGACCCCCGCCGCCGGTGATCTGGAGGACCGTCCGGTCCTCGTCGTGGACTACGGCGCCCAGTACGCCCAGCTGATCGCCCGCCGCGTGCGCGATGCCCGCGTCTACTCGGAGATCGTGCCGCACACGATGTCCGCCCAGGACATGCTCGCGAAGAACCCCGCGGCGATCATCCTCTCCGGTGGCCCCGCCAGCGTCTACGCCCCCGAGGCCCCCGCGGGGGACCCGGCGCTGTTCGAGGCGGGGGTGCCGGTGTTCGGCATCTGCTACGGCTTCCAGGTCATGGCCCGGGCCCTGGGTGGGACGGTCGCGCGCACCGGGCTGCGCGAGTACGGCGCCACCCAGGCCACCCTCAGCGGCGGCGCCTCCTTCCTGGCCGGCACCCCGGTGACCCAGAACGTGTGGATGAGCCACGGGGACTCCGTGACCGAGGCTCCGTCCGGCTTCGAGGTCCTGGCCACCACCGACGGCGCCCCCGTGGCCGCGTTCGTGGACGCGGACCGGCGCCTGGCCGGGGTGCAGTGGCACCCGGAGGTCCGGCACTCCGACTACGGCCAGCAGGTGCTGGAGAGCTTCCTGTTCGAGGTGGCCGGTCTGGAGCCGACCTGGACCACCGGCAACGTCATCGAGGAGCAGGTCCAGCGCATCCGCGCCCAGGTCGGGGACGCGAAGGTCATCTGCGCCCTGTCCGGCGGGGTGGACTCCTCCGTGGCCGCGGCCCTGGTGCACCGGGCGGTGGGGGACCAGCTGACCTGCTTCTTCATCGACCACGGTCTGCTGCGTGAGGGCGAGCGGGAGCAGGTGGAGCAGGACTACGCCGAGACCATGGGCATCCGGGTCGTGACCATCGACGAGTCCGAGCGGTTCCTCTCCGCCCTGGAGGGGGTCACCGACCCGGAGACCAAGCGCAAGGCGATCGGCCGGGAGTTCATCCGCTCCTTCGAGGACGCCCAGCGCACGCTGCTCGCCCAGATCGACGGGCCGGCCGAGGACATCCGCTTCCTCGTCCAGGGCACCCTGTACCCCGACGTCGTCGAATCCGGCGGCGGCGAGGGCGCGGCGAACATCAAGTCCCACCACAACGTGGGCGGGCTGCCGGAGGACCTGCGCTTCGAGCTCGTGGAGCCGCTGCGCACCCTGTTCAAGGATGAGGTGCGCGCGATCGGCCGGCAGCTGGGCGTGCCGGAGAAGATCGTGGCCCGCCAGCCCTTCCCGGGTCCGGGCCTGGGCATCCGCGTGATCGGGGAGGTCACCCGGGAGAACCTGCGGGTCCTGCGCGCCGCGGACGCGATCGCGCGCGCGGAGCTGACCCGGGCCGGGCTGGACGAGGAGGTCTGGCAGATGCCGGTGGTGCTGCTCTCCCAGGTCCGCTCGGTCGGGGTGCAGGGAGACGGGCGCACCTACGGGCACCCGATCGTGCTGCGCCCGGTGTCCTCCGAGGACGCGATGACCGCGGACTGGTCCCGGCTTCCCTACGACCTGCTGGCGCGGATCTCCAACCGGATCACCAACGAGGTCGAGGAGGTCAACCGGGTGGTGCTGGACGTGACGTCCAAGCCCCCGGGAACCATCGAGTGGGAGTGAGCCTGCGGTCAGGCTCGGACGGTGCGGGCCCCGGGGTCGCCGGTGACGGCGGCCCCGGGGCCCGTCCGCGTTCCCGCGTCCTCCGCGCGCATCCGCGGGCCCAGCGCCTAGAATCGGTGTGCGGACGCCCACGCGCCCGCGAGCACCGCCCCATCCACCGACGGGAGACCGAGGCACCGTGACCCAGCCGCCAGCCACCGGAGACGCCGCATCCGCCCGGGAGCCGGAGACCACCCCCGCGGGCCACCCCCTGCCGTGGGGCGCGCCCCCGGCCACCGCCGAGGACCCGGACCGCGCTGCCGACGCCCGCCCGGCCCCGCAGACCCCGGAGACCGACGTCGCCGGGGAGGGGACCGAGCAGAGACCCGACGTCGAGGCGGCAGCGGCCCCGGAGCCGACGCCGGCCCCCGAGGAGGCCGCGCAGGCCGAGCCCGCGTCGTCGTCGGCCGCGGCCGAGGACGACCGGCTGATCCTGGACCCGTGGCTGCGGCAGGTGGACGCCTACACCGGCCCGGATGCGCTGCTGGACTTCAACCTGGTGGACAACGTCCACATCGACCTCACGACCTCCAACCCCTCCGGCTACGCCCAGCTGCTGGCCGGGCGCCGCACGCGCCTGTCCACCATCCTGCGCGATCGCACGGCCCTGTCCGCCGGCATGCGCTCGGCCCAGGCGATCCGCGCCAAGACCGTGGAGCTGGACGCCCAGCACGGGCTCTCCGCCGGATTCCTCGCCGTCGGCACGGCCTCCTGGATCACCCGCGACTCCCGCACCGGCGCCCAGCGCCGGCACATCGCTCCCGTCGTCCTGGCCCCGCTGAGCATCACCCCGCACCCCGACGGCGAGGACTTCGACCTGCGCATCGCGGGGGGCGCCCGGCTGAACCCCGCCCTGGTGCGCGTGCTGCGCCGGGACCACGGCGTGGACCTGGAGGCCGCGGGCCTGCCCGCCAAGGCCACCTCCGGCTCCCGCCTGACCCCGGAGCCGGTCTTCGAGGCGCTGCGCGCCGTGGCCGCCGGTGTGCCCGGGATGCACGTGGAGGCGACCACCGTGGTCTCCACCTTCGCGGATCTCTCCGACACGGTCGGGCCCCTGCCCGAGCGGGCGGCCTCGGGGCTGCTGCGGGAGCTGTCCGATCTCAACCGCGCCCAGGTGGACGCCCCGCGTGAGCCCCGGGCCCTGCGCCACCGCGTCGTCGACCCGGATGAGCTGGACCCGGCCGAGGAGGTGCTGGTCGAGGACGCCGACGACGATGTCTCCGAGATCCTGCAGCTGGCCCGGGCCGGGGAGTCCCTCGCGGTGACCGCCCCCGCCGGCACCGGGGCCCTGCGCGCGGCCGTGAACACCGTGGCCGCCCTCACCGAGCAGGGCCGCTCCGTGCTGGTCCTGGCCGAGCGGCGCGAGAGCCTCGCCAGCGCCGTCGCCCGCCTCCGCGAGCTGGGGTTGGGGCAGCACCTGCTGGAGCTGGAGGCGCAGGTCGAGCCGGAGCGGCTGAGCGCGGACCTGGTGCGCACCCTCGTGGAGGTGGAGCGCAGCGAGGCGCCGCGCCTGGAGGAGCACCGGGAGCAGCTGGTGCGCACCCGGGAGAACCTGCGCCGCCACGTCCGCTCCCTGCACCGGCGCGAGGAGCGCTGGGACATCACCCCGTATCAGGCCATGCAGACCCTCGCGGCGCTGACCGCCAAGGATCCGGCCCCGGCCACGCGCGTGCGCTTCACCCGCGCCGTCCTGGATGCGACCGTGGACCGCCGGGAGACGGTGGCCCAGCTGGAGCGGGCCGCGGAGCTGCGGGCCTTCTCCCCGGCCACCCG
>OMJG01001808.1_pt1 | contig 11547 bp, 11 predicted proteins | sample 1646431 | NCBI WGS metagenome assembly OMJG01 (sample SAMN03771674, study PRJEB25209) | food metagenome | isolation source: Cotija cheese | place: Mexico:Jalisco,Michoacan | collected 2011-12-12 | reverse complement strand
AAGCAACCTCGCGCGAGGTTGCTGGGCCGCCGTCAGGTAGCAAATGGGGAGGGAAGAGGGTGAGAACTCGCCCTGCCGGAAGCGTCCCGCCAACGCGGCGAACGGCCCCCAGGTCACCGTGTCCGAACGTCGAGTGGCGTAGACTCGAGACCGCACAGACGTCGTCGCCGACCCCCTCGCTAGGAGCAGAATGTATCGCTCAGTCCCGGTCCCCGCAGCCACAGATTTCGTCATCACGAACGCGCGGATCGTGCCCGTGGCCGATGCGTCCGGCAACCGCGCCGAGGCGATCGGATCGGGCACGCTCACGGTCAGGGACGGTCGCATCACCGAGGTGGCTGCCGGCCCCGTCGACACCTCTTCCCTCCCAGCGGACACCGAGGTCATCGATGCCGGCGGACGCTGGGTCCTGCCCGGTTTCATCGAAGCTCACGGCCACCTCGGCGTGCATGAGGACGGTGAGGGCTGGTCCGGTGACGATACGAACGAGATGACCGATCCCAACGGGGCGGGCCTGCGCGCGCTCGACAGCATCGATCCCACCGACCTCGGATTCAAGGATGCGCTGCGCGGCGGCGTCACCTCGGCGCTCATCAAACCCGGTTCCGGCAATCCCATCGGCGGTCGCACCGCCTTCCTCAAGACCTGGGGCCGCATCGTCGACGAAATGCTCGTGACGCAGGACCTGTCCGTGAAATCCGCGCTCGGCGAGAACCCGAAACGCGTGTACGGGGAGAAGAAGGTCACCCCGTCGACGAGGATGGGCACCGTCAAGATCATCCGCGACGCCTTCGTCGAGGCGCGGAACTACCAGGCCAAACGCGCCCAGGCGGAAGCCGAGGGCACCCCGTTCGACCGTGACCTGGTCAAGGAGACCCTCGCCGACGTCCTCGACGGCAAGCTCGCGTTCGACCAGCACTGCCACCGGGCCGACGACATCGCCACCGCCATCCGCCTGTCCGAGGAATTCGGGTACCGCCTGGTCATCAACCACGGGACCGAAGGCCACAAGATCGCCGACTTCATCGCCGCCAAGGGCATCGACGTCATCCTCGGACCTCTGATGACCTCCCGGTCGAAGGTCGAACTGCGCGACCGCACCCTGGCCACCGCCGCTTCCCTCGCCGAGGCGGGAGTGCGCATCGCGCTGACCACCGACCATCCGGTCATCCCGATCAACTTCCTCATCCACGAAGCCTCCCTGGCCGTGAAGGAGGGCCTCGACCCGGTCGTCGCGATCGAAGCGCTGACGATCAACCCCGCCGCGATCTTCGGCCTCGACGACCGCCTCGGCTCCCTGGCCGTGGGCCGCGACGCCGATATCGTCATCTGGTCGGGCGATCCGCTCGATCTGAACTCCCGCGCCGAGACCGTCTTCGTCTCCGGTCGTCGCGTCTTCGACTATGACGCCGCCTCGGGAACCGCGCACGTCGCCGACCCGCTCGGCCCGACACTCATCAGCGAGCCGTGAGCGACAGAGAACTCGAAGACGCCACCACCGCCGAGGTTCGGGTCGATCCGCCGACCGAACCCGGTCCTGTCCGCGGCTCATCCCCGGCGCCGGTCTCCGGCGGCAACCCGGAGGCCGGATCCCAGGCCCTGCGGGAGCTGCTCGAGCGCACCCGTCTGCAGCGTCTGGCCGAGCTGCGGGAGTCCTCACCGGAACCCCAGCCCGACGACGTCGCGAAGGCCGCGGCAGCGAAGGCGGCGAAGCCCGAACGCAGCGGCGGACGGTCGAAGGGCCGCACCGACCACCGCGGGGCGTCTCAGCGCATCGCCCAGAGAGTCGCCCGGCGCACCGTCGGCAAACTCGTCTCGGGCACGACGGAGAACACGCAGCCGGTGCCCATCGTCACCGCGCTCAAAGGCACCCCCTACCAGGCGCCCGTGCAGGCGCAGGAGCCGAGCGAAGACGAAGCCCGGATGATCCTCGACCTCGCCGCCGATATCGCGGCGATGATGATGCGTGCCGGTGCCGGCACCAGCGATGTCGAGGTCTCCGTCATCGCCGCCTGCACCGCGTGCGGTCTGGCCACCGTCGAGATCGATCTGACCTCGAACACTCTCGTCGTGCACTATTCGACCTCGGACGGACGTCTGCTGACGGTGATGCGGGTCAACCGCGGTGAGTCCACGCATTTCGCGAAGCTCGCCTCAGTGCACAAGCTCGTCACCGACCTCGTCGACGGGCGTCTGGAATTCCATGAGGCACGCAGTCGCCTCGACGCGATACGCACGCAGCGGCGGCCGTTTCCCGAATGGTTCACCACCGGTGCCTGGGGCTTGATGGTCGGTGCCCTCGTCCTGCTGCTCGGGGGAGGGGCGGTCGCGGTGCCCCTGGGCATCACGATGGCCATCGTCGTGTTCCAGTTCGGCAAGCTGATCGGGCGCACCCACCTGCCGTCGTTCTTCATCACGGCGCTGCAGGCCGCCTCGGCGACGCTCATCGCCACCATCGCCGGAGATCTGGGGATCATCAACTCCCCGCAGTACCTCGTGGCCGCCGGCATCGTCCTGCTCCTGCCGACCCAATCGCTGTATTCGGCGGTCCAGGATGCGCTGACGAACTTCCCGCTGACCGCGGCCGGTCGAGTGGTCGGAGTGTTCATGACCCTGGCCGGCATCGTCTCCGGAATCGCGTTGGGCATCGTGTGCGGTCAGGCCATCGGGCTCAGCCATATCGAGGTGCTCGTGCCCAAGGCGAGTCCGCACGTGGTCACGGCGATCCTGTCGATGGTTGCGGCGGCCGTGGTGGCGATGTCCGGTGCCGTGGCGATGTCGGCCAGGCGCCGGTTCATCCTTCCTGCCGCGCTGGTCGGACTCGCTTCGCACATCACGATGATGTCGCTGACCCTGCTGCACATCGACAATGTGCTCGCCAGTCTTCTCGCCGCGACCGTCACCGGGTTCCTCTCCCGGCCCTTGGCCCTGCGGCTGGGAGCACCGGCAATCGTGCTCATGCTTCCGGGCATCTATACCCTGCTGCAGGGGCTGTCGATCTTCACCGCCGTCTATCAGATCGCGTCGGAGTCGGAGAACGTCTCCTTCGCTGTGGGGCTGTCCTCGCTGTTCACCGCGATCCTGGCGAATGCGGCTCTCGCAGTCGGGGCTGTGCTCGGCAGCTATCTGGCGCTGCCCCTGAAGAACCTCAAGAGCCGGAGTTCGGCCGAGGAGAAGGTCGAGGAGGTGCGCAGCGGCGAACCCACGACCGCAGTCATCGACTCGGTGCAGCCCGGAGGAACGAAGACCCAGTCGAGCGGACCCGGAGGAACGAAGACCCAAACGGGTGAGCCCGGAGGTTCGGGAACATCGGAGGCGCCCGAGACCGGCCCGATTCAGATCTGATTCGGACTCGGGCCTGACGCGGACTCAGCCCTGATCCGGACTCACCCCTGATCCGGCAGCGCCCAATCGATCGGGTCGATGCCCTTCTGAGCGAGCAGCTCGTTCGTGCGCGAGAATGGATGGGAGCCGAAGAATCCTCGGCGGGCCGACAGGGGCGAGGGATGTGCGGATTCGATGATGGCCACCTCGGCGGTTCCTGAGGTCAGCAGGGGAGCGAGGTTCCTGGCATCGCGGCCCCAGAGGATGGCGACGAGCGGCTGATCGCGTTCGATCAGCGCTGTGATCGCCCGTTCCGTGATCTCCTCCCACCCCTTGCCGCGGTGGGATGCGGGTTCGCCGGGGGAGACGGTGAGGGCGCGGTTGAGCAGCATGACTCCCTGGCGTGACCAGGCACGCAGATCTCCGTGCGGAGCCGGCGAAATGCCGAGGTCGGACTCGAGCTCCTGATAGATGTTGCCCAGCGACCGCGGCAGGGGTCGCACATCGGGGTCGACGGCGAACGACAGTCCGATGGCGTGGCCGGGCGTCGGGTAAGGATCCTGACCGACGATGAGGACCTTGACCTCGGACAGCGGCTCGGCGAAGGCGCGGAAGACGAAATCCCCGGAGGGCAGGTAGGAGCGGCCGGCAGCGATCTCGCCGCGAAGGAAGTCGCCCATCGAGTGGATCCGCTCCTCCACTCCGGCCAGGGCACTCGCCCAATCGGGGGACATGATCTCGGTCAGCAGAGGCGTCGACGTCATGGGCACGAGTGTAGCGATGCCCGGCCGCAGGAGTCGCGCTGGGACGACGGAGCCGCCTCGGGGAGGTCGACGACATCGGCAGCGCCGCCTCGGGGAGGCCGATGGCAACCGTCAGAGCCGCCTCGGGGAGGCCGATGGCAACGTCAGCGCTGCCTCGGCCCAGGCACTGCGCGCATGTGCACCGAGCGCAGATCGGGTGTGCGCGATCGCCTATCGAACGGGTGTATTGCCGCCCAGTGCCACGCGTTATGCTCGGCCTAAGGAGTTCATCGTTGAACGAAAGGACCGAAATGTCGGAATTCCCAGAGGCCAAGAACTGGAAGATGCTCATCGGCGGTCAGTGGGTCGACGCCGCTGACGGCGACACCACCGATCTCATCACCCCGATCGACCGCAACGTCGTCATCGCCACGGTGCCCAACGGCAAAGAGGCCGACGCCGACCGCGCCGTCCAGGCCGCACGGAAGGCGTTCCCCGAGTGGGCGGCCCTGCCGTTCAAGGAACGCCAGAAGAAGCTTCTGGCCTGTGCCGATGCGCTCGACGCCGCCTCGGAGGAGCTCGCCCAGCTGACCGCTCTCGACACCGGCAACGCGATCCGCACCCAGGCTCGCCCGGAGACGATCATCCTGGCCGACCTGTTCCGCTACATGGGCGGCGTCGCCGGTGAGGTCAAGGGCAACACCCTGCCCGCCGGAGACAAGCAGCTCCAGTACACCAAGCGCGTGCCGCTGGGCGTCGTCGCCGGCATTCTGCCGTGGAACTCCCCGTTGATGATCGCCGCCTTCAAGACACCGGCCGCGATCGCCGCGGGCAACACGATCGTCCTCAAATGCGCCGAGGATGCGCCGCTGACCATCCTCAAGATGGCCGAGATCATCGCCGACATCCTGCCTGCTGGCGTGCTCAACGTCGTCACCGGCAAGGGGTCGGTCATCGGTGAGGCTCTCAACGTCCACCCGGACGTCGACAAGGTCTCATTCACCGGATCGACGAGCGTCGGCCGACACGTCGCCGAGGTGGCCGGCGGCCGTCTCGCGCATTCGTCGATGGAGCTCGGCGGCAAGTCCCCGAACATCATCTTCCCGGACTCGAACGACGACGACACCCTCGAGCAGGTGCTGCTCTCGACCCGCTTCGCCCGCCAGGGGCAGTCGTGCACGATGGGTTCGCGCCTGTTCCTCCACGAGGACATCTACGATGACTTCCTGGCCAAGCTCGTCGACGCGGTGTCGAAGATGAAGGTCGGTGACCCCCGCGATGAGTCCACCGACATCGGCTGCATCATCAATGAGAAGCAGTACGACCAGGTCGCCGGCTACATCGAGATGGGCAAGTCGATGGACGGCGTCGAGATCGCCTATGACGGCTCCGATTCGCTGGAAGTCGGCGAGCCCGGCTTCTACCACGCACCGGTGATCTTCTCGAAGGCGAAGAACGACTGGCAGACCAGCCGCGAAGAGATCTTCGGCCCTGTCCTCTCGGTCATCCCGTGGAAGGACATCGACGAGGTCATCGACATGGCCAACGACTCCGACTTCGGTCTCGCGGCCTTCGTCTTCACCAAGGACGTCGACGCGGCCCTGACCATGGCCAACCGGATCGAATCCGGCTGGGTCCAGGTCAACCAGGGCGGCGGTCAGCTGGCCGGACAGTCCTACGGCGGCATGAAGACCTCCGGTTTCGGACGCGAGGCTTCGCTGGAGGGCATGCTCGAGGGCTTCACCCAGATCAAGCAGGTCAACATCCGCATCCGCTGATCCGATTCCGCCGAGGCGGCCCCGCACTCTCGGTCGGATGTGGGGTCGGTCCGATCCTCGAGATCGGGTCACTCGATCCGCCGAGGCGGCCCCGCCTCGGCGGAGGTCGTTCCCTTCACCCCGTCGTCACGGTCACCGATCCGGTGTCATGCGGCGGGGTGATGCGGTTGGTGCGGGGCTGACGTGGGCCGTTCGGGGACCGACCTCACATCCGCGGCGGCGCGCCGGAAATTTCGGTACCGTCGTTCGGGCGATAATATAGAAGCACAGACACCTCTCGAAGGAGCACAACATCTATGCCGCCGAATGACGACACCTCAGAACTGAGCGAGCTCGAGGTGGCCGTTTTGGAATTCGAGCGGCGGTGGTGGAAATACGGTGGAGCCAAGGATCACGCGATCCGTGAGCGCTTCGACATGTCCGCCACCAGCTACTTCCAGATACTGAACTCGCTTCTCGACAACCCTGCAGCACTGGCCAGCGACCCCATGCTGGTCAAGCGCCTTCGCCGAATCCGCAGCACGCGGCAGAGCGAACGCGCCCAAGCCCGCGTCTCGAGGTAGACATGACCGACGAATTCGACGAGATCGAGCCCGGCCGGCGCAGCGGTGCCCATCGACAGGAATCCGCGGCGTCGTCGAACGTCGGTGCCATCTCGCTGGTCATCATCCTCGCCCTGGTCGCGGTCCTGCTGGTCGTGGCCGCCATCAACATCATCTTCTCCTCGATGGGCAACCCCGAATCGAAGATCGCCGATCCTCCGGCGTCCGAATCGGCATCGGCCGAACCCTCACCGAGTGAGAGCGAGGTCAGCGTCGCAGACGACTCGATCACCGTCGACGTCCTCAACGGCTCCGGCGTCTCCGGCGCCGCGAAGAAGTTCTCCGAGGCGGTCGAAGAGAAAGGCTGGACGCTCGGCGAGGTCGGAAACTACTCGACCGCACTCACCGTTTCGACCGTGTACTACAACGGCGAGGAGAACGCCTCGCAGGCCAAGCTCGTCGCCGAATCGTTGGGAGTCTCGGCCACGGAGGCCTCGTCCGACTTCGAAGCCGATATCACCGTCGTCATCTGCTCGGACATCGCCGATCGCGGACCCGAGCCCAGCGCAGGCGGGGACTCGGAGTGATCCGAAGCGATTCGGCCGCGCGGCAATGTGACTGCGTCGGCCGGATCGGTTCGGCCTCGACCGATGTGGCTGCGAGCCCGTCATGAGTCGGCAGGACGCCTCGGTTGCGGTCGGGGCGGGGCGGTCGGCCGCCTCGGTTGCGGTCGGGGATGGGACGGTCGGCCACCTCGGCGAATTTCTGACCGAACGGTCTGATTCCATTCTTAGCGATCCCCGCAGTGAACAGGACAGAAACCCTTAGATAACGAATCTATAACAGTGTTGAACCACTCTAGGTGGGATGCGCGCCTGCGGTAGAGTTGCAACAGCTAGGCAAGCACAGCACCTTGTGTTCTATTCGTGCTTCACCGAGATAATTCTCTAGAGGTCAATGAGAGAAGTCGCGGGGTCAGTTGAGTTTTACTAGCTTCCGTATCTCAGGTGTGGTCATCTGATAGCGGCTGCGATGCGGGATTTCAATGGCACTGCACTGTATGGAGAAGTAATGGCACAAGGTACCGTCAAGTGGTTCAACGCTGAAAAGGGCTACGGATTCATCACCCTCGAAGGCGACAACCAGGACGTGTTCGTTCACTGGAGCGCAATCCAGATGGACGGCTACCGCTCTCTCGAAGAGGGCCAGCAGGTTCAGTTCGAAGTGGGAGAAGGACAAAAGGGTCCTCAGGCGGAGTCCGTCACCCTCCTCTGAGACTGGCTGCTGTCAGCACAGTTTTCTGATCCGCTGCGGCGGGTGGTCGGAACGGCCTTCGGGCCAACCGGCACCAACCGCACGGGGGAAGCGCCGAGCAGGCAACTGTTCGGCGCTTTTCAGTGCCCGCGGCTTCGAAATTCATATGCGCCGCTCAAGGTCACCTCGTATGAATCTTGAAGCCGTTCATGCGAACTGCTCGGGGCTGCAGGGCGTTTCGCGCTGGGCCGAAATGACCTCTGCGCCTTCCTCCGGCGCCCAGAACTCGTGGCTCGCACCCCCGCGTGCCCGTCATGGCAGGCAATGAATATTTGCACTCGCATGGGGAGAGTGCTAAATCTAGTACTGGTGAAAACCGATGGGTTCCCACCAGTCGTCTCGAGAGCGTGGTCCATATGTGGAATGGAACATGCGGACACACTCTCTGCCGTCGCGGGCGTTGATGACTGCTCTGGATTCCCACTCCACTCCATCAGGGAGGATCTAAGCCACTATGGCAAAGATGATTGCATTCGACGAAGAAGCTCGTCGAGGACTCGAAGCTGGCCTCAACCAGCTTGCGGACGCGGTCAAGGTGACCCTTGGACCCCGCGGTCGCAATGTCGTGCTCGAAAAGCAGTGGGGCGCACCGACCATCACCAACGATGGTGTCTCCATTGCCAAGGAGATCGAACTCGAGGACCCCTACGAGAAGATCGGCGCCGAGCTCGTCAAGGAAGTTGCCAAGAAGACCGACGACGTCGCAGGCGACGGAACCACCACCGCTACCGTGCTCGCACAGGCTCTCGTCCGCGAAGGCCTGCGCAACGTGGCAGCCGGTGCTGATCCGCTCAGCCTCAAGCGCGGCATCGAGAAGGCCGTTGAGGCCGTCACGAATGTCCTGCTGAACAACGCCATCGACATCGAGACCAAGGAACAGATCGCCGCCACCGCAGGCATCTCCGCCGGAGATCCCGCCATCGGTGAACTGATCGCCGAGGCCATCGACAAGGTCGGCAAGGAAGGCGTCGTCACCGTCGAGGAGTCCAACACCTTCGGACTCGAACTCGAACTGACCGAGGGTATGCGCTTCGACAAGGGCTACATCTCCGGTTACTTCGTCACCGACACCGATCGCCAGGAAGCTGTCCTTGAGGATCCCTACATCCTCATCGTCAACTCCAAGATCTCGAACGTGAAGGACCTGCTGCCCGTCCTCGAGAAGGTTCAGCAGTCCAACAAGCCGCTGTTCATCATCGCCGAAGACGTCGAGGGCGAAGCCCTGGCCGTCCTGGTGCTGAACAAGCTCAAGGGCACCTTCAAGTCCGTGGCCGTCAAGGCTCCGGGCTTCGGTGACCGTCGCAAGGCTCAGCTCGCCGACATCGCCATCCTCACCGGTGGCCAGGTCGTGTCCGAGGAAGTCGGGCTCAAGCTCGACAGCGTGACCACCGACCTGCTGGGCACCGCCCGCAAGGTCGTCATCACCAAGGACGAGACCACCATCGTCGAGGGCGCAGGAGACGCCGAGGAGATCGCCGGACGGGTCGCTCAGATCCGCGCCGAGATCGAGAACTCGGACTCCGACTACGACCGTGAGAAGCTGCAGGAACGTCTGGCCAAGCTGGCCGGCGGTGTTGCAGTCATCAAGGCCGGAGCCGCCACCGAGGTTGAGCTCAAGGAAACCAAGCACCGCATCGAAGATGCCGTGCGCAACGCCAAGGCTGCTGTGGAAGAGGGAATCGTCGCCGGTGGCGGCGTCTCGCTCATCCAGGCGGGCAAGGCCGCATTCGCGGACCTCGCACTCTCCGGAGACGAGGCCACCGGTGCCAACATCGTCAAGGTTGCCATCGAAGCCCCGCTCAAGCAGATCGCCACGAACGCCGGCCTCGAAGCCGGTGTGGTTGCCGACAAGGTCGCGAACCTCGAAGCCGGATTCGGTCTCAACGCCGCAACTGGTGACTACGAGGATCTGCTGGCCGCCGGCATCAACGACCCGGTCAAGGTGACCCGCTCTGCCCTGCAGAACGCCGCCTCGATCGCCGGTCTGTTCCTCACCACCGAGTCGGTCGTCGCCGACAAGCCCGAAAAGGCCCCCGCAGGTGCAGACGCAGCTGCCGGCATGGACGGCATGGGTGGAATGGGCGGCATGGGCTTCTGATAGCCACCGCTCGTTCGATCGGCCGTGCCGGTGCCCGCAAGGGCGCCGGCACGGCCGTTTTCGCGCCCGGGCTCCCGGGTCCCGGCCCCCGGCTCCCGGCTCCCGGGTCCCGGGTCCCGGCCCCACGGTCAGATCGTTCAGGCGGACGTGTCCGCCCGTCGTGAGTCGGCGACCATCTTCGCCGAGGCGGCCCGCCGACCCGTTGTTCTGGATCCTCCACCCGCATAGGCTGGGCCTATGACCTTCACCGGCACCGATGCCTGCGGAAACAGTCCGAAGAATGTCTTCGTCGCAACGTTCGAAGACAATCTCTTCAACGGCGACCGAGACGCGCTGACCGAGGCGATAGCCGACGACTGCGTCCTCCAGATCGTCCACCCCTCCGACGTCGAGACCCACACGGGCCGGGAAGCCGTCGTCGAGGCACTGCTGCAGCTGTCCGCGCATTCGCCCGAGGTCGGTCACCTCGAAGCGGCGATCACTCACGGCAAGGCCGCTGCGGCGTGGGGATACTGGCAGGCCGAGGCGGACGGCGACGACCTGAAGCACTTCTCCCACACCATGTGGTTCACCACGCACAAGGCGCAGGCGTTCGGCCAGATGAGGATCTTCCAGGCCTGAGCCGGAACTGGACAGGTCGGGAATGAGCTATAACCGAACCAACCTGAGCCAATTCAGAACGGAACCGACCGTGGACGTCAGCGCTCAGTCCCAGGGGTTGTCGCGGTGATGACGGCGCTGCCCCCGGCCCTGGTCCCTCTCATCGCGGCGGGAATTCTGCCCGGGAGAGTACGGCGGGTGGGACGGATGCGGCGGCTGCAAGCCCGTACCGAAGTCGGCTTCATAATCTCGTTCGGGAGGCTCGCCGTCGTCGAGCTGTCGTTGGGCCTCGGCATCGCCGAGGTGCGCCCGGGCCCGACGCGTGAGCTCCTTCTTCCGATTGCGGATGATCTCGTCCTTGTGCGCGATGCGCCCCAACCCGCCGAACAGCATGGGCACGATGACGAAGATCGGCCAGAAGAAGATGAACTCGCCTCGTGCGATCGACGTGATCGCCCAGATCGCCAGCACGATCCCGACCGGACCCGCGACGGCACCGAGCAGTGACTGGCGCACCCGATCCCGGTAGTACTTCTGCGCCGCAGCATCGATCTGCTCCGGCGTGATCGGCACCCGATCTTCCGCGAGGCGGGCCAACGCCTGTGCGCGCCCCGCATCATCGAGCTGGCTGGGTTCGGTCTCTGCAGGATCAGTGAGGACGAGGTCCTCGATCAGTACTGGGACTTCACCGAGCGTTTTGATCTTCGCGGCAGCCTCGGTGCGTTCGTCGAACTCGTCGGCGTCGAGCTGGCCGCGGGCATAGGCTTCGGAGAGGACATCACTGACGACCGCGCGATCGGCATCCGATGCCCGGACCTGCCCATACGATCGCGGATCTGCGCTGAACCTCGACCAGAGGTCACTGGCGTTCATGGTGAATACTCTAACCCCGCGGTCAGCGGTGAGACTGAGGATCAGCCGGGAATCGGGCTGGACTAGACTCGACCGCGTGGAACCCGTCGTCGTGCTCATCTTCTTCGCCGTGTTCCTCGGCGCATTGTCCCAACGCGTCACCGGGATGGGATTCGGCCTGGTCAGCGGTCCCTTCCTCGTGCTCCTCCTCGATCCGTTCAGCGGCGTCATCCTCGTCAACATCTGCGGAATCGTCGCCTCATTCTCCGTCTTCGTCCGCACCTTCGCCGAGGTGG
>OMJG01001807.1_pt1 | contig 11549 bp, 4 predicted proteins | sample 1646431 | NCBI WGS metagenome assembly OMJG01 (sample SAMN03771674, study PRJEB25209) | food metagenome | isolation source: Cotija cheese | place: Mexico:Jalisco,Michoacan | collected 2011-12-12 | reverse complement strand
TTGCTTATTATTTTTAATAATTCATTTCATCAGTACCACTTGATAAAGAACCAAAGTCTAGAACTCTTTTTTAGCCAAGTCATACTCAGCTTTTATTGATGATCCGATGGCAATTCATTATTTTCTTCGATGTTTAATTTCTTAGCAACATCTGAAATCGAATAAACGCTGTCGGAAACACTACTTTTTTCTTCTGGTTCAATGTTACGGTATCTAGCCATACCAGTACCAGCAGGAATGATCTTACCAATGATAACATTTTCCTTCAAACCTACCAATGGGTCATTCTTACCGCGGATAGCAGCATCAGTCAAGACACGTGTTGTTTCCTGGAAGGAAGCAGCTGACAAGAAACTATTTGTTTCCAAAGCAGCTTTCGTAATACCAAGTAAAACAGGACGTGAAGTGGCTGGGATACCGCCATTGATCAGTGTTTTAACGTTACGAGCAGAGAAGTCCTTAATATCCATCAAGTTTCCTGGCAATAAGTCAGTGTCACCTGGGTCCATGACACGAACCTTCTGTAACATCTGCCGTGTCATAACTTCGATATGCTTATCGGAGATATCAACACCTTGCATACGGTAAACTTTTTGAACTTCAGCCAAGATATAGTTTTCGGTTGACAAAACATCACGAACTTTGATCAATTCCTTAGGATCGATCGAACCAACTGTCAATGGGTCACCGCGGTGGATCTGATCACCTTCAGCAACACGTAAAACAGCAGTAAACGGTAAACTGTAAGTTCTTGTATCTGTTTCACCCTTGACTGTAACTTCCTTAGTCCGGTCAGCCGGATTTTCCTCGATCGAATCGATCACACCAGTAACTTCAGTGATCACAGCACGACCTTTAGGATTACGTGCTTCAAACAATTCTTGCACACGAGGAAGACCTTGAGTAATATCACCGCCGGCAACACCACCGGTATGGAAAGTACGCATAGTCAACTGAGTACCTGGCTCACCGATAGACTGAGCAGCAACTGTACCAACAGCTTCACCGACTTCAACAGGATCTCCTGTCGCTAAGTTACGTCCGTAACATTTACGACAAACACCGTGACGTGTATTACATGTGAAAGCAGTTCTGATCGTAACAAGTTCAACACCTGCATCGATGATCTTTTGTGCAAGTTCTTCATTGATGAATGTGTCACCAGGGACGATAACATCCCCCGTTTGCGGATCATAAACAGTCTTCATAGTAAAGCGGCCTAAGATCCGGTCATATAACGGTTCGATCATTTCATTGCCTTCGCGGATAGCAGTAACATCTAAGCCGCGATCAGTACCGCAATCATCTTCACGGATAATAACGTCCTGAGCAACATCGACTAAACGACGAGTCAAGTAACCAGAGTTAGCAGTCTTCAAAGCCGTATCAGTCATACCCTTACGAGCACCGTGAGAAGAAATAAACATTTCCAAAACGGAAAGACCTTCACGGAAGTTTGAAATAACTGGCAACTCCATTGTTTTACCAGAAGGAGAAGCCATCAAGCCACGCATTCCAGCTAACTGAGTAAAGTTAGAGATATTACCACGGGCACCGGAATCACTCATCATTTGGATAGGGTTAGACGGATCCATGTTAGCAACCAGCTTTTCTTGGATGTCGTCTTTAGCCTTGTTCCAAATCGAGATAACTCGGTTATAACGTTCGTCATCAGTGATCAAACCACGACGGAACTGTTTACCAACAGTAGCCACGTCTTTATGGGCTTTTTCAATGATAGCAGGTTTCTCTTTCAAGTCAGTCACATCAGAAACACCGACTGTCAAACCAGACTTAGTAGATTCTGCATAACCAAGATCTTTCATCCGGTCAAGTAATTCAGAAGTTTCAGTTACCTTGTAGTCTTGATAGACTTGGGCAATGATATCTGACAAGAAGCCAGATTTGAAAGGCTTGACCAATTCTGCATCACGCAAATATTCATGGATGTCTTGACCTGGTTCTAAGAAATACTTGTCTGGTGTCTGATCGATCAAGTTATCTTCAGTTGGTTCATTCAAGTAAATGAAATCAGCAGGTAAGATCTCGTTAAAGAACGCCTTACCAACACTGGTGACTAAGATCCGTTCTTTTTGCCAGTCAGTGAATGGTGTCCCTTTTTGTGCCAAGGATGATGCCTGTAAACCGATCCGAGTATGCAAATGAACATAGTTGTTCTGATATGCAGTCCTGACTTCGTTAACATCCTTGAAGATCATCCCTTCGCCTTCACGCTTGGATCCTTCGATCGTAATGTAATAGTTACCGATCGTCATATCCTGTGATGGTGAAATGATAGGTTTCCCATCTTTTGGTGCCAAGATATGGTGAGCAGCAAGCATTAACAAACGAGCTTCAGCCTGAGCTTCATCGGACAAAGGAACGTGAATAGCCATCTGGTCACCGTCAAAGTCGGCATTGTAGGCTTCACAAGCTAAAGGATGCAAACGCATCGCTTTACCATCGACCAAAACTGGTTCGAAAGCCTGGATACCTAAACGGTGCAATGTAGGGGCACGGTTCAACAAAACCGGATGTTCTTTGATAACATCTTCCAAAACATCCCAGATATCTTCATCACGACGATCGATCTTACGCTTAGCATTCTTGATGTTTGAAGCCATTTCGCGTTTGACCAATTCTTTCATCATGAATGGTTTGAACAGTTCCAAAGCCATTTCATGCGGAATACCCATTTGATTCAAACGTAATTTAGGACCAACATCAATAACGGAACGACCAGAATAATCGACACGCTTACCTAACAAGTTCTGACGGAAACGTCCTTGCTTACCTTTCAGCATATGTGAAAGTGACTTCAATGGACGATTACCAGGACCAGCCACCGGACGACCCCGACGGCCATTATCGATCAAGGCATCGACAGCTTCTTGCAACATCCGTTTTTCATTTTGAACAATAATGCCAGGAGCATTTAAGTCCAACAAACGTTTCAAACGATTGTTTCGGTTGATCACACGACGATAAAGGTCATTCAGATCGGATGTGGCGAAACGTCCGCCTTCCAACTGAACCATTGGCCGCAGATCCGGCGGGATGACCGGGATTGCTTCCATGACCATCCACTCTGGTTCATTGCCAGAGTTCAAGAAGGCTTCCAAGATATCCAAACGACGAACAGCACGAGTACGTTTCTGACCAGTAGCCTCACGTAATTCATCTTTTAACTCTGCACATTCTTTTTCAAGGTCAACGTCTTTTAACAGTGTCCGAATTGCTTCGGCACCCATGTCAGCCTTAAAGCCATTACCGTATTCTTCACGTTTCTCACGATACTCACGTTCAGTCATCAACTGCTTTTTCTCAAGCGGAGTGTCACCAGGTTCTGTTACAACGTATGAAGCAAAATAGATAATTTCTTCCAAAGCACGAGGGCTCATGTCTAAGACAAGACCCATCCGGCTAGGGATCCCTTTAAAGTACCAAATGTGAGTTACAGGAGCAGCAAGCTCGATGTGGCCCATCCGTTCACGTCGTACTTTAGAACGAGTAACTTCGACGCCGCAACGATCACAAACGATCCCTTTATAACGGATCCGCTTATATTTCCCACAAGCACATTCCCAGTCTTTTGTGGGTCCAAAAATACGTTCATCAAACAAACCGTCTTTTTCAGGTTTCAGAGTCCGATAGTTGATAGTTTCTGGTTTTTTAACTTCCCCATATGACCAGCTTCTGATCTTATCAGACGAAGCCAAACCGATCTGCATACTATCGAATTTGTTGACATCGATCAAAGGACCGACCTCCCTTTTTTAATGTTGAATTTATTGTTCTTAAGATTTTTGTTCAGTCTCTGAATCTTTACTTTCTTGTGCCTCTTCAGCCTTTTTATCAGCTTGTTCTTTAGCATACTTGTTCAAAGCGTCTACGTTGACGACTTCATCATCATCGTCGTCCATTTCACGTAATTCGATTTCTTGCTTGTCGCTATCGAGCACTTTCATGTCTAAGCCCAGAGCTTGTAATTCCTTAACAAGTACGCGGAATGATTCCGGTACTCCTGGTTGAGGGATCGGTTCACCTTTGACGATGGCTTCATAAGTCCGGACACGTCCGGTGACGTCATCAGACTTGTAGGTCAAGATTTCTTGCAGTGTATAAGCAGCACCGTAAGCTTCCAAAGCCCAAACTTCCATTTCACCGAAACGCTGCCCACCAAACTGTGCTTTACCACCTAATGGTTGTTGCGTAACTAGTGAATATGGTCCAATTGAACGAGCATGGATCTTATCGTCGACCATATGAGCTAACTTCATGTAGTACATAACACCAACGGCGATCCGATTATCAAACGGTTCACCTGTCCGGCCATCGTACAAGATGCTCTTACCATCGTTAGGCAAGCCGGCTTCTTTCAAAGCAGCCCAAATGTCATCGTCAGTTGCACCATCAAAAACAGGTGAAGCAACATGGATACCTAACTTACGGGCAGCCATTCCCAAGTGCAAGTCCAAAACCTGACCAATATTCATCCGGGAAGGAACACCCATTGGCGACAACATAATGTCGATCGGTGTTCCATCAGGCATGAATGGCATATCTTCTTCTGGGATAACAACGGAAACAGTACCCTTGTTACCATGACGTCCGGCCATCTTATCACCAACTTGAAGTTTACGCTTCTGAGCGATATAAACGCGGACCATTTGGTTAACACCAGGCGAGAGTTCATCGCCGTTTTGACGAGTAAAGATCTTGACATCTTGAACGATACCGCCACCACCATGAGGAACATGGAGTGAAGTATCACGAACTTCACGGGCTTTTTCACCGAAGATAGCATGCAGCAAACGTTCTTCAGCTGATAATTCAGTCACACCCTTAGGAGTAACCTTACCAACCAAAATGTCACCGTCTTGCACTTCAGCACCAATGCGGACGATCCCAAATTCATCAAGATCTTTCAAAGCATCTTCACCGACGTTCGGGATCTCACGAGTAATTTCTTCAGGTCCCAGTTTGGTGTCACGTGCTTCAGATTCATGTTCCTCAATATGGATCGAAGTGTAGACATCATCTTTAACTAAGCGTTCACTAATAGCGATCGCATCTTCAAAGTTATAGCCATCCCAAGTCATAAAGGCAATCAATGGGTTTTGTCCCAAAGCTAATTCCCCTTGTTCCATCGAAGGACCATCGGCTAAGACAGAATCTGCCTCGACCTCTTCACCAACATGGACGATCGGAGTTTGGTTATAGTTTTTACCACCATTTGAACGGCGGAATTTCATTAATTTATATTTGTCGAGCGAACCGTCTTCTAGACGAACACGGATCTCTTTAGCATCAACATATTCAACTACCCCATCATGATCGGCGATCAAAGCATCACCAGAATCATGAGCAGCCTTGTATTCAATACCAGTTCCGACTAACGGAGAATGCGGCTGCAGCAACGGCACAGCCTGACGCTGCATGTTGGCACCCATCAAAGCACGGTTAGAGTCATCGTTTTCCAAGAAAGGAATACATGCCGTAGCAACTGCAACAACCTGCTTAGGAGAAACATCCATGTAATCGACCTTATCGATGCTGATTTCCATGTTTTCTTCTTCTTTACGGGCCATAACGATGTCATTGACAAATGAACCATCATCGTTCAACGGAGTGTTAGCCTGAGCAACTACGTATGGATCTTCTTCGTCAGCAGCCAAGTAGTCGATCTTTTGGGTAACTTTATGCGTATCCCAAGATACACGACGGTACGGAGTTTCAACGAAACCATACTTATTAACACGGGCGTACGATGCCAAACTGTTGATCAGTCCAATGTTAGGACCTTCAGGAGTTTCGATCGGGCACATCCGGCCATAGTGAGTATAGTGAACGTCACGAACTTCATATCCGGCACGATCACGAGTCAAACCACCAGGTCCCAAGGCAGATAAACGACGCTTATGCGTTAATTCACCCAATGGGTTAGTCTGGTCCATGAACTGTGACAGCTGTGAACTACCAAAGAATTCTTTGATCGAAGCCACAACTGGACGAATATTGATCAATTGTTGCGGTGTCACTGTGGAAGTATCTTGGATCGACATTCTTTCACGAACAACACGTTCCATCCGGGATAAACCGATCCGGAACTGATTTTGCAATAATTCACCAACAGAACGGATCCGTCGGTTACCCAAGTGATCGATATCATCAGTTGAACCGTAGCCTTCTTGCAAGTTGAAGAAGTAGTTCATGGAAGCGATGATGTCGGCTGGAGTAATATGCTTGTATTTCAAATCAACATTACCATTACCCATAATATTAACGACACGTTCTGGGTCATTTTTCGAATAAACCTTAATGATCTGCAATTTCATTGGTTCTTGAACTACACCATCATCAGAAGGTTGGAAAGTGACCATCTTAAAGTCATCGCGTTTCAAGTAAGGTGCTAATTTGTCCATTACTCGTTTATCGATCGTTTCGTCTTTGTTGACGATGATCTCACCCGTATCAGGGTCAGCCAAGGTTTCAGCAACTACTGAGTTCAGTAAACGAGTCTTCAAGTCTAATTTTTTATTGATCTTATAACGACCAACAGCAGCTAGGTCATAACGTTTAGGATCAAAGAAACGTGCAGTTAACAAACTTCTGGAAGAATCAGCCGTCTTAGGTTCACCAGGACGCAGCCGTTCATAGATATCCTTCAGTGATTCTTCAACTCGAGAATCTTCAGGATTCTTATGCACGTCTTTTTCTAAGGTGAACATTAAACTATCTGTTTCGCCCATCATATCCAAGATCTCACTGTCAGAACCATAACCTAAAGCACGGATCAGTTCAGTCATCGGGATCTTACGTGTCCGGTCGATCCGAACATATGAGATATTCTTAGCGTCTGTTTCATATTCCAACCAAGCACCACGGTTAGGAATGACTGTAGTCCCATAGTTGGTCCGGCCATTCTTATCCAGCTCAGAATTAAAATACACACCAGGGGAACGAACTAATTGTGAAACGATAACACGTTCTGCCCCATTGATAATAAATGTTCCTTCCCTAGTCATTAAAGGAAAATCACCGAAGAACACGTCTTGTGATTTGATTTCATCTGTTTCATGGTTGATCAAACGCAAAGTAACGTGCAGTGGTGCAGAATAGTTAGCATCATGTTCACGTGCCTCATCAACGGTATACTTTGGTTCTAAAAGTTGATAATCGACAAATTCCATGGAAAGCTTACCCTGGAAGTCATCGATCGGCATAATGTCTTCAAACATTTCCCGTAAACCTTCATCTAAGAACCATTTATAGGAATTAGTTTGGATCTCGACCAAGTTAGGCAGATCAAGAACTTCCTTAATGCGGGAATAACTTCTACGCACACGGTTTTTGCCGTATTTTACCAAGTGTCCTGCCAAATTGTTCACCTCTCAAAATATTTCTGTGAATTCAGTATCTGACTAAACTGAAAAGACTAATGTTACATTTTATTTACAAATTCAACTAATGCAAAAAATTTCGTGATTTTAAGCAAAAAAAAGCAAAAACAGATCGTCGCTAAAAATGGACATCACTATTTTTGCTATTTCTCTATCAACCATGGACAATATATCACAGCCGATAGCTAAATTCACAGTTTTTGCAATTGTTAATTATACCAAGTATTTCAACTTTGTCAAGCCTAAATACTCTAAAAGCTGTTGAGATCCAAAGGGTCAATCACCGGAACAAAAGCTATTTGCTTTGGGTGACAGGTTCTTTTGTTTCTTGTTCTTTGACCTTCAAAGAGATCTTGCCCTTTTGAGCACCGATCGTTACAGTTGACCCCGGCGTGATCTTGCCTTCTAGCAAAGACTCACTTAATCGGTCTTCAATTTCACTTTGAACAGCTCTTCTGATTGGACGCGCACCATACTCTGGATCAAATCCTGCCTTAGCAACAACGTCAATGGCTGCTGGTGTGATCTTGAGCTTGATATTTTGCTCCTTGATCCGTTCGATCACGTCATGGGTCATCAACTTGACAATTTCATGCAATTGTTGTTTATCCAAGGAATGGAAAATAACAACCTCGTCGATTCGGTTCAAGAATTCCGGTCTGAAAGATTGTTTCAAACGACCCTTGATCTTATCAGACATTGCCTGATATTCATCAGTAGTGGCCTTGGCACCAAAACCAACTTCCTTTTTATCACGGATATCAGTGGCACCTAAGTTAGATGTCATGATGATGATCGTATTTCTAAAATCGACCTTGCGTCCCTTGGAATCTGTTAAGAAACCATCATCTAAAACTTGCAGCAAGATGTTGAAAACATCAGGGTGAGCTTTTTCAACTTCATCGAGTAAAACAACTGAATACGGCTTATTTCTGACCTTTTCAGAAAGCTGTCCACCCTCATCATAGCCAACATAGCCCGGAGGAGCACCAATCAGACGACTGGTTGAATATTTCTCCATGTATTCACTCATATCGATCCGGACCATATTGTCTTCATCACCAAACATTGCCTCGGCCAACGCCTTAGCCAATTCAGTCTTACCGACACCAGTCGGCCCCAAGAACATAAACGAACCGATCGGACGAGTCGGGTCGCCTAAGCCGCTGCGAGCACGCCTAATGGCCTTAGAAATAGCAGCAATTGCTTCATTTTGACCGATGACACGTTTGTGCAAGATATTTTCCAGATTGACTAACCGATCACTTTCACTCTTAGTTAACTGAGTAACCGGGACACCGGTCCACTCAGAAACAACGTTAGCAACATCTTCCTCGCCAACTTCCTTAGTGTAATGACCGTCTTGTCCTTCTTCTTGTGCCTCTAACTTAGCCAGCTTTTCTTTCCACTTTAATTCCTGTTTACGGTACTTTGCAGCATCCTCGAATTCTTCATCAACTAAAGCTTGTTCTTTAGCGGCCTTGGCATCTTTTAACTTATGCGAGGCCCGAGCTAGTTTTTGTTGGCCGCCAGATGCTGCAATATGAACTCGAGCAGCAGATTCATCCATCAAATCGATGGCTTTATCCGGCAAGAAATGGTTAGTAATATAGCGATCACTCATCTTAACTGCGGCCTGCAAAGCTTCATCAGATAATTTCAACTGGTGATGCTTTTCATACTTCGGACGCAAGCCTTTTAAAATATCAACTGTTTCTTCTGGAGTTGGTTCATCAACAATGATCGTTGCAAATCGTCTCTCCAAAGCAGCGTCTGATTCAACATATTTCTGATATTCATCCAAAGTCGTGGCTCCAATGACTTGCATTTCACCACGAGCTAAGGCAGGTTTCAAGATATTAGAAGCATCGATCGCACCTTCAGCACCGCCGGCACCGATCAAGGTATGCATTTCATCGATAAACAAGATGACATTGCCGTCATGGTAAACTTCATCCAAAATTTTTTTCAGTCGATCTTCAAACTCACCACGATACTTAGTTCCAGCAACTAATGAGCCCATATCGAGCATCATGACCCGTTTGTTGGTAAGCTCTACCGGCACATTATCATTAATGATTTCTTGGGCAAAGCCTTCAGCAATAGCCGTTTTACCAACACCTGGCTCCCCCAGTAAAACTGGGTTATTTTTAGTCCGTCGGCTTAAAATCTGGATCACACGGGTGACCTCTTTTTGTCGGCCGATAACAGGATCGATCTGACCATTTTCAGCCATTTCATTTAGGTTACGAGCCAAACCATCCAAGGTAGGTGTTCCTTCGACCTTGTCTTTTTTCTTCGCATTTCTGCGAACTTGAGTCTGGCTGATCCCCAACTGTCTGAAAACTGTTTGTCTGATCCGTTTAATGTCGATATTTAAGCTATCCAAGATCCGTGATGACAAAATATCGTCATCTTCAAGTAAAGCCAATAAAATATGCTCTGTCCCGATCTTTTCGGAATTTAACAATTCTGCTTGAGCAACGGCACGAGTCAAGATTTTCTTTGCTTTAGGTGAATATGGCAAGTAATTGTCTGGTGCTTGTCTTTTCAAAGTGCCATAACCTGTCAAGCGTTCAATTTCTTCCTTGATATCAGTGGGCGTGATCACGAATTGTGCCAGAACTTTATGGGCGATCCCCTGTTCTTCAGAAACGAGGGCCAGCAACAAGTGTTCCGTACCGATGGCCTGATGCCTAAAGCCATTTGCATTGACTTGTGCGAGTTCTAAAACTCTTTTAGCACTAGGAGTATATGATTCATTCATTTCAAGTCCCCCTTATATAGTCAGGTTTTTTAAAGCAAAAATTCTTTTCTTTAAAAAAGAAGACTTCTTTACTTAAGCTATTTTTTACGATCACAAGATACAAATCAATCTGCACACCTTAAGCGATTTAAAACACTAACTAAGATCCGTGCACGAACCGCGTTTTCCAAACGTTTATCGGCAAAATCTAAAGTCGTCCGATCCATAGTCGCTAATACTAGGTTTGCTTCTTTTTGTGTCAAAAACTTATCCTCGTAAAGACTTTGTATGATCTGCAAAGCTTTACCAGAAGTAATACTTTCTCCGATAAGATCGATCAGTTGGTCCAAAACATCGGTGTCGTCGATCAAATTGACTTTTGCGATCCGAATGTATCCGCCGCCACCGCGTTTACTCTCAACTAAATATCCATTTTGGATCGTAAACCTCGTTTTGATAACATAGTTGATTTGAGAAGGAACAACATCAAATTGCTCCGCGATCTCAGAACGCTTGATCTCTATTTTTTGCGAATCGGCTAAAATACTTTTGAGATACTTCTCAATAATATCGGATATGTTGCGATTTTGCATTTAAACCACATTCCTTATTATCCAACTTTGACTAATATTGACTATTATTATATATGGAAACATGGTCAAATTGCAAAGATAATGCCATATTTGTTTAAATATCTTTCAAATCACGCTGACAAATTGTACTCCTTATAATGATCTGACCGCAAGTATTTTCTTTGAGTTGTTTAAACTACCACTAATCAAAGCGAGTAACCCATGGAAACAAAGCTAACTTATTTTATTATATTTATCTCTAGCGATAGCTGTCATTTCTTTTGACGACGGTCTTTCTTGGGCCGTTTTTTCTTAACCCCACTAACGCTGATGTTTTTATTTTCTTACTCCTAGGACTTATCAAAATACGATCCGCTCAGCGCATAAACCAAGGTACTTTATCTAACATTTTGATGTTTCAGTCCCTTACAGCTATCCATTACATGCCGCAGCTGCAAATCGTTCACTATAAAACATTGATCAGATGCTCTATTATGGCCATAGTTCAAAAAATTGCAACTAAAACGCACAAAATAAGATCCTTGCTCGCTGTTCTCAAAAATTAGGCCACAAAAAAGACAGGCGTCAAAAACGTCTGCCTTCAAAGTTATCGGGAAAACAGGATTCGAACCTGCGACCTCCACGTCCCGAACGTGGCGCTCTACCAAACTGAGCTACTTCCCGTTGAACATATGCAAATAACACAAAAGACAACTTCAATAACAAATTACTCTGTCATAAAGCTATCTTTGATATATTGTAGTGATCGGGAAGACAGGATTCGAACCTGCGACCCCCTGGTCCCAAACCAGGTGCTCTACCAAGCTG
>OMJG01001806.1_pt1 | contig 11554 bp, 9 predicted proteins | sample 1646431 | NCBI WGS metagenome assembly OMJG01 (sample SAMN03771674, study PRJEB25209) | food metagenome | isolation source: Cotija cheese | place: Mexico:Jalisco,Michoacan | collected 2011-12-12 | reverse complement strand
GCTAACATTTGTCTGTAAATTGTTTTCAATTTTATCATCATTTATGATACGCATGTCCTGCGTTGATACGACAAGTTCTATAAATTTGCTCTGTCAACACTAATCGCATCAACTGATGAGGCAAGGTTAGGCGTCCAAAGGATAGTTTTTTATCAGCTTGTTGCAAGACAGCTGGGCTTAATCCTAATGACCCACCAATAATGAATACGATATGGCTTGTTCCATAGGTCAGATGGTCCTTGATTTCACGCGCCAGTTGTTCTGAGGTGTACAGTTTTCCTTCAATCGCTAAGGCATAGACCAAAGCTTCTTTTGGTAACTTTGCCAGGATCCGTTCGCCTTCTTTTTCTTTGATTTGCTGGTTAACCTTATCACTCGCATGATCTGGCGTAGGTTCATCAGCTACTTCTATAATATCAAATTGTGTGTAATTCCCCATCCGTTTCGCATATTCATCAATACCTTGAAGGAGGTATTTTTCTTTTACTTTTCCTACGGCTATGATTGTCGTCTTCATCTTGATATGGATCCCCTTTTTAAGATGTTGTCAGTTGTTCTTTTTTGAGCTATGTCTAACATAACACACTTTTATATCAGGTAAAAAGTGCAATCATCTGGTCATTCTTTTATAATGAATTATAAGTCACATTGAGGAGTGGTTCATCGTGCTCCTTTTGATTAGCCGTATGACCGGTATTCAAAAAATCATTGCGAGTTTTATTAGCTTGATATTACTAGCTACCTTTCTTTTTGCATTACCTATTTCTAACTTACCAACATCTGAAGCAACACTCTTCGATCATTTATTTACGGCAATTTCTTTCGTTTGTGTGAGTGGGTTGATGAGTGTTCCCTTGACTGAAACTTATACGGCCTTTGGGCAGATCATCGGGATGATTTTCATGCAGATTGGTGGATTGAGTTTAGTAACAATTCTTGGTTTAATCATGATGTATTTAAAGCAACGATTATCCCTCTCTGACAGTATATTGTTCCAAACAGCTGTCAATCGTTCCAATGCAGATCAATTCAAAGCTTTCATGTCTGTCGTTTTTAAATACACTTTCTTATTCGAAGCAATTGGTTTTATCATTTTTTTAGGCCGCTTTGTCCCTTTATATGGGTGGAAAAGGAGTAGTTTTACCGCACTATTTCTCTCAATTTCAGCTTTTTGTAATGCTGGGTTTGATAATCTGGGTCTAGTCAGTTTGCAACCTTTTGCCAAAGACTGGCTGATCAATTTAACTGCCAGCTCATTGATTCTGGCTGGTGGCTTAGGTTTTTCAGTTTGGTTTGACCTCAAATCTAATTTCAAGTTTTTCTCTTTTCGTCATTTTAGGCTTTTTTGGCGTCAACTCACTGTTAACACTAAAGTAGTACTTAGTGTAACGTTAGTGATTACTACAATTGGAACGTTGTTTCCGCTCATTATCGAATGGAATAACCCTGCTACGATTGGTTCTTTCAATCCATTTGAGAAAATAATGACCAGTTATTTCCAATCGATTTCTCTTAGGACAGCTGGTTTTTCAACACTTGATTATACCCAGATCTATTCTGGATCAGCGATGCTTTATCTTATTCAAATGCTGATTGGCGGTTCTCCTGGAGGTACTGCGGGTGGGATAAAAACAACGACGATTTTAGTCGTACTACTTTTCTTCTATCACGAAGTAAGAGATTTAAACCACGTCAACATTTTTAATCGAACTATTAACCCGATAGTTTCGCCTTGTTCATACATTAGGAATATTGTTTCTCGCTCATTCATGGTAAGATGTGTGTATGGATTCATAGCTTTCTCCTTCTAATAGTTGGTTGGTACATCTATTTTATAGGAAAACTATGGATCTTTTTTTATTTTATTATTGTTGTTGCACTTAAATTGTAAATTCGTCACCAAAAAAATGGGTAGGTAAAACAATCCATGCCCTCAATTTACGACAACAATACTAAATGAATGTGCTTGGTTTTAGACTTAAAGCTAATGAATCCCTAAATATCACTTTTAATAGGGATACTGTGATTACTGATGAAGAACGTATTGTAGCCTTAGCAGAACAAAACGCACTGGATCAGCTCGACTTTCTTAATTATCTATAAGTTATACACAGACTTATCCACAGCAATTGCTGTGGATTCCTTTTTGTATCGCGGTTTTTCACCACAGGTCCAGTGAAAACACCGATTGTAAATGCTTGGTTTTCCCACCTTTTTATCAACAGTATTCACACCTATCAATGACCCTAGGATATCCTTGTCATAGCAACAAAAAATAAGGTTTGTAACATTGCTGTTACAAACCTTATCCACAACTTATCCACAGTATGTACGTTCGCATAATGGGCTTTTCGTTGGCTATATCAATCTTTTTTTGAAAATTATCCTTTCATCTTTTTAAAGAGTTTTCCACTGAGTTATCCACAGACTCTTGAACAGTACGATTATGACATCGCTTCATCCATAGTCACATCAACAGTTTGCTCCTTACCATCACGGATAATCGTCAACGTCACTTTATCTCCAATCGAACTACTATAGAGAGCTTTTCTTAGAGACACCGTATCCGTTACTTCAGTATCATTATATTTAGTAATGATATCATATTCTTTTAACCCTGCTTTTTCTGCATTACTACCACTAACAACTTGTCCAATGATAACCCCGCTCTTAACGTCGCTAGGGATATTCAATTGTGATAAGTTTGATTGGCTCAATTCATTGACGTTGACCATGCTGACACCTAGGACAGGGCGTTTTACTTCGCCATCTTTCTCTAACTCAGCAGCAATTTTTACCACTTCATTACTCGGTATCGCAAATCCCATTCCTTCAACGGTATCACTGCTAATTTTCATAGAATTAATTCCTACTACTTGGCCCGCATCATTCAACAAAGCACCACCAGAGTTCCCAGGGTTGATAGCTGCATCAGTTTGGATAACAGTACTCGTCCAATCAACTGTACCATCACCATCAATATCCACATCTACTGGACGATCCACACCGGAAATGATACCAGAAGTTACGCTTGTAGCGTAATCTAAGCCTAGAGGAGAGCCAATAGCGATAGCCACTTGCCCAACTTTGACTTCATCAGAATCTGCGAAATCTGCCACGGTCGTAATATTATCACTTGGGATTTCTAGTACGGCTAAGTCCGTCCATTCATCACTACCAACTACCTTTGCATCGATATTAGTGCCATCGCTCAAAAGTACTTTGACAGCATCACTTCCCGAGATTACATGGTTATTAGTCACGATATAGGCTTTATCATCATCTTTTTTATAGATGACTCCGCTACCCTCTGAGCTCGTTTGCAAGTCACCAGTTTCTCCACTTTCTGAGTTATCATTATCATCAGTATTATTAAAAAATGGATTGTCATTATGACTCTTTTGCAAGTTGATAACTGAGACTACTGCGTCTTTGGAGTTGTTGAATACTGTAGCAATATTGCTATTAGAACTCCCTTTGTTTTCACTCGTAACAACTGTATTGTCTTCCGTTGTTGGAGTATTTTCAGCTGGGGCTGACGTTTCGGAGTCACGTCCTCCATTACTTCCTGGTCCAATATAACCCGTTTGGAACATGATTGCTATGCCCGCTATCAGAACTAGCAATCCTCCTAAAACTCCTGCCACAAAATTCTTAAGTAATTGATTTTTGTTATTAGTCGCCATATTTGGTAAACTCCTTTCCAATGTTCTTTATATAACAGTAGTTTAACGTAAAAATGTGAATAATTCGTGATCAAGCTATTGTGAATTGATTAAATTAGAACAAATTGATCATAAACGGGCTCATATTTTTACTAATTCTGTCGTTACAGCCTTCCAGAACCTTTCCCTATGCCTTGAGCTTCATTATACTATAACTTTCTCCCCAACCAAAAAAATAACTCCATTTTATAAATGGAGTAATGGTTGTGCTATATCAGGATCGCTGACTAATAAATCAAATGCTTGGCCAGGACCAATGTCTGCTTCTTCCATAATTTGAAAAGCTGTCTCATAAGCAATTTGTTTCATGTTGTTCTCATGACTCAAATGTCCCAAATAAATTTGTTTTGTGTGATCTCCAATCATTTCGCTAACTGCTAGCGCACCGTCATTATTAGAAAGATGACCCTCATCACTCAAGATACGTTGCTTCAACGACCATGGATATGGCCCCATTCGCAATAACTCTAAGTCGTGGTTGCTCTCGATCAAATAAGCAGATGCATTTTTGAGAAGATGTCTCAACTTATCGCTCACATATCCCGTATCAGTTAAGATCACAAACTGCTTCCCATCTTTTTGAAATGCATAGAACTGTGGATTGGCTGCATCATGACTCACGTTAAAGGACATTACATCGATATCAGAAAATGTTTTTAATTCACCGGGTTCAATAATATGTTGTTGGGCAGTAGGTATATTACCTACGATTGGCATCATAGCTTGCCAAGTCGCTTCATTTGCATAAACATCTAAATGGTACTTTCGAGCTAGTATCCCCACTCCTTTTGTATGATCACGATGTTCGTGCGTCACTAAAAGAGTATCAACATCATGAAGATCTCGTCCAATACTTGTCATTAATTGTGCTGTTTTTTTCCCTGTCAAACCGCAATCCACTAATATTTTTCGCTTTGGTGTCTCGATGAATGTTGCATTACCGCTGCTTCCACTTGCTAATACACTAATATTGAATCCCTTATTTTCCATTATGATTACTGCTCCGTTTCTAACGCTTCATTGCTTTTTGATTCAGGAATAATAATTGTTTGTTTCAAAGCATCGACCCTTTGCGTCGTTACCGTATCATCTGATAGAATATCAAAATACCAAACTGGTGTATACACGCTCAAGTTATTCAAGCTTAGTATACGATAATAGGCAAGCTTTGAGGTCACAATTTGACTCTCATCTGGTAAATAATCATTCAAATAGAGATACTCGATTGCATCTTTTTCACTGATAACCATCCGATTAACACCTTGTGGCACTAAATCAGGCGCATACTTTTGCGTATAGGAAATGACTTCTCCTTCGCCATTTAAATAAAAGGTCAGGGTTGTCGACTCATCAATGACTGGGACTGTATTGACAAACTGAGTAAAAATGATTTCTCGTCTAGTAGGGTAATAAGCAATGAAATCATAACTCTCTCCATTGATAATCGCCCCACTATTCACGTAGTCCTTTAACGGATCATAACGTGTCTCTTCATTTTCGCTAAAATCGATCACAATTGGCCGGTCCAATGTAAACACTTTAGAAGGTTCACTTGTTACGGACAAAGTACCATTTTGCCCCTCTGGATTTTGTATCAGCGTTTGCGCTGGCTGAGACTTGATCAGGGGTAATGATCGTTGTCGCGTTGATAACGATGAATAGGTAATATTTTTATTGATGAGTTCTTGTTGGATATTGATCTCTTGTTGATTTTTGGTTGTCACAACCCCGCGACGGTCACAGTAGGTGAAAACGAGATAAATATTGAGTGCCAAAAAGACAGCAATCAATATCCATTTTGTTCGCTTAAAATCCACTAGCCCTCACCTCCAGATTTTTGCCAATCTTCTAAACTCCGCCAAACATTGTTATATTTAATAAACCACTTAGGCGTAAACTTTGCAACCTTAGAAGATTCTTCACTGGTCGTCCAATCATAACCAATAGACATATTTTCGATTTGATCCATTTTAAGACCACTCGTTTGTAATAGGCCGATCAACTCTTCGCCCGAAACAAGTGACACATTATTCTGTTCCTCATCTAATTCGATTTGAATACTCTTTGTTGATAATTGGATGAAAGTAGGCCCACCAGTAGCCATGTTAATTTGCATCAAGCCATTATCTGGTTCTCCAAAAACAGGATAACTCTCAAGATATCTTCTGAAGGTAAAGGCGGATTGGGATTGCGATACCGTACCACTATATCTGAATATCCCTGACCAGCTATCTAAACGCCTAACAATATTTAACGCATCACGCAACACATTGGTATCGGTTGTCGATTGATTCAACTGGTTCTTCCTAAAGGTCATGATATTCGTATTTAAATCAATCTTCAGTTCAGAACGACTATCGTTATATTGAGCAACTGATTCTGACGAACGATTTCTAACGTCAATCGTATCATCAAATAGTTCTTGGATATAAAAGGAAACGGGTTCTTGCTCAATCAAATAGGTGTATTCTGGTAAAGTTGTTTTTTCGATTGGTAAATACTGTGGCCCATTTTTAAGGACAAAGTACTGGACAGGAAAAACGTCCCCACTATCAACGAGTTGAAAGAGATCAGGTATCACATCACCAGTAACATCAGCTTGATAATACTTATTTTGCATGGTATTGACCAAATAGATTTCGGAGGAATCTTCCTGAGGAACAACAATACGGTCAATCGAGATAACGGTATTTTCGCCAGTATCATGACTCACTAGACTTGTAAAGCTAAGTGGCGTCTCAGTATCGTATTCGAGCTGAAGTTCCCCACTGAAAATATCAGTATCAATAAACTCTTTTCCATCCATCTCTGTATCTTCTCGCACATTATCGATTTGATCCACTAGCATGCTATTGGCTTGTGCTACCAAGTTTTTGTTTTGAGTCCGAGAGGGTTGGATACCGTTGTACTTCAATACTGAAACTGGAGAAAAGATAATCTCAGACGACAAATTATTTCGTGGCGAAGAGACATTTGAACCAGGTACAGTTTCAAAATTTGTCACATCACTGGCCGGTCTCCAGACAATAAATACGGTGAGCGCTAAACTCAGAATCACCATCACTACGAGGATAGTCGTCGAAACGTATTTTTTGATCATTCAAACTCACCACTCTCTTCAAAAGGAACATAAGGTAGCGATACAAAGAATGTAGATCCTTCATTTTCAGCACTAACCACCCATATTTTACCGCCATGTAGTTCAACCACTTCTTTTGAGATGGCTAGTCCTAATCCAGTTCCTCCCATTGCTCTTGACCGAGCTTTATCTACACGGTAAAAACGGTCAAACAATTTAGGGATTGCCCTTCTAGGAACACCCATACCTTGGTCGCTGATACTAATTAGAATACTGTCATGTGTCTCCATCAAGCGACAGGTGATCTGACCACCATCTGGAGAATACTTAATAGCATTATTCAAGATGTTATCTATAACTTGAGTAATTTTATCTTGATCGACTTCCACCCACAGATCTGTTTGTGTAAAGTCGCGAATGATTGTATAATTTCGTGTTCGATAGGCCTCATCTTTAATGATTTGGTCAAAGCGATTCAGAATATGGTTGAATAAATCATTCATATTTACAAATTCTTTTTCAAGTGCCATTTTTTCTTGGTCCATCCGCGACAAATTCAGTAGATCACTGATCATCCGGATCATCCGATTAGTTTCTGTTTGGATGACACTTAAAAACTCTGGTGCAACATCCTTATCTTGCCAAGCACCATCTCTTAGTGCCTCTGTATAACTTCTAATACTGGTTAACGGGGTTCTCAATTCATGTGACACGTTTGAAACGAAGCTCCTCCGTTCCTCTTCTATTTTCTCTTGTTCAGTAATGTCTGATAACACACAGATCAAGCCCGAAATAAAACCTGAATCCCTTTGAATCACTGAAAAATCACATTTAATGACACTATCATTCATAGTGATGATTTTTTGCTCTTGATTAGCCAATAGGATTCTAAAGGAATGTGTCTTAGGGAAGGATAGAACTTCTAGAATACTCTCACCTAGAACATCTTCTTCCGTACAATTCAGCAGATCTAAAGCTGCATCATTGACAATTACAATCCGACCGCGACGATCTGTTGCCATCACACCATCAGACATATGCCTTAGGACACTATCCAATCGTTGACGTTCAGATTCTGAAGATTCCTGAGCATCTCGTGTCTTGACCGATAAAAGATTGATAGCTTCTCCTAATTGGCCCAGCTCATCCTCACCATAGATCTTCACACTGCCAGAGTAGTTTCCCTCTGATATTTTCTCGGTTTGCTCGTACATATCAGCAATTGGCTTAGTGATTCCTCTTGAAATCAAAATCGCCACAACCATAGTGATAGCAATCGCAACTAATGACGCATTCAAGAATATCAGTGCTATACTTTGCACTTGGTCGTATTGGCTCTCCACATCACCATCTATCACGATGACCGCTTCTGGTACACGGTTTTCTCCCAACCCAACTGGCCCAATCAATCGCATTTGACGGTTATGATGTGTCTCATCCACATACTGATAAGTTGCTACATTGCTATTGATTAAGGATGCTTGTTGTACCCCTAGATCAGTTGACTTTGTTCCTACAGACCCCTGTTTGGTTTGATCATTGGTTCCTAAAATGTAGCCTTGGCGATCAATTACTGTGATAGACACATTATCCGTCGTATTTGAGTCTTGAAGAACTTGATATATGGCTTCTTCTTTTTTGGCCTGAGTTTGATCGCTCAGCACGATTGATTCGATATTCGATTTAAAGAATTCGTAGCGCAAATCTAATTGGCTTTCAAAATTCTCGATAGTTTGGTTTTCCAATTGCCGAATAAAGTTTGCTGATATCAACTGCAATGCCATGATTAACATCAATATGAATAATATTGGTATCTTAAACTGTATCGATTGAAAAATAGAAAGTTTATGTTTCATGAGTACCTCTCAGTTTCAAAAAAAGAGCTATGGCAAGGCCACAACTCTTATTGTTCATTGGTTGGATTTTTTAAATAATATCCGACCCCGCGTCGCGTCATTATCCAATTAGGGTGACTTGGAGTATCTTCAATTTTTTCTCTTAAACGCCTGACGGTGACATCGACCGTTCTTACATCTCCAAAGTAATCATAACCCCACACCGTTTGCAATAGATGCTCCCTTGTCATGACTTGTCCAATATGTTGAGCCAAATAATGGAGTAGTTCAAACTCTCGATGTGTAAGCTCTATCTCTTCACCACGTTTGGTAACAATATAGGCATCTTCATGAATGGTCAAACCTCCTATTTCAATATTCGATTTACCATCTTTGCTATCATCGATTGCGGTTTGTCTCACTCGTCTGATGTTGGCTTTGACACGTGCCACTAACTCACGATTAGAAAACGGTTTGGTCACATAATCATCGGCACCGATTTCAAGACCTAAAACCTTATCAATCTCAGAATCTTTAGCAGTCAACATAATGATTGGAATGTGGCTCGTTTTGCGTATTTCTCGGCAAACATCTAATCCTTCAAGCTTTGGCAACATCCAGTCTAAAACGACTAAATCTGGTTGTTCTTTTTCAAAAACTTCTAATGCCTCTTCACCATCGAAAGCTCTTACGACTTCGTAGCCTTCTTTTTCTAAATTAAACTTGATTATATCGGAAATTGGTTTTTCATCGTCAACCACAAGTATCTTGTTCATGTCGACAACCCTCCTTAAATTCATCTAGCTTTCTTATTATACTAAAACGAGGTATACCAGGTCAAAAGCAGTTGTTCTGCTCTCGCTGGCACCTCGCATCGATTTGTCTTTCTTTATCTGATGGTCCTGGCTGATACCATAAGTAAAACAACTGTAGCTCAACATTCAGCAATTCAACATTCAACAGAATAACACCTTAGATTTATTAATACACGAGGACTGGTGTCCCGATTTCTACAGTATCAAACAATTTGGCCATAACCTCGGGTGGTGTATTCACACAACCATTCGAACCTCTTATTTTCCAGTTATCGCCACCATAAGCTGGTTGCCATGGTGAGTCGTGAATACCATAACCATTCCAATTAAACGGCATCCAATAATCAACAGGAGACTCATAATCTTGCCCTGTTCTGTTATTTTCGCCTCTCAGAATGGCATCTCTCTCTTTCTCCCAAACATAAAAAGCTCCAGTTACTGTAGGGGTTTCTGGATGCCCAGTGACCACAGGTGTATCAAGTGCTAACTTACCATCCTTATAGTACCACATATGTTGGTCTTTGATAGAGACCTCAATATAAGTATTACCAATATCGTCGCCAGTCCCCGTTAGGCCTGATCCATTGATTGTTGGTTGAATAGTCCCATCTTCACCCTTATTCAATTGTGCATATAACTTATCCGCTAAATCACTACTGCTCAAAGTCCAACCGTAAGTTCCAGGTTTGATTTCTACTTCACCATCATTAGTAGATTTAAATTTGCGTGTTTTCTTATAAGTACTAACTTTGTCACTAAAAGCTTCTGCATAAGCAGTAATCTTAGAATAATCGAACTTTATTTCATCATTCTCAATATAGATCCAATCATGTACATCTTCAGTAGGAACTTCTTCATCTAAACCGTTATAAGCAATTGTTACCACAGTATTTTGCTTATCATTCAGTTCCTCAAGTTGAGATTTCAATTTGTCATCATCTTTTGTGACAGCTACCGGGTAATAGGTCTTGGTCAAATCAATCGTATTTTTGCCTTCACCAAAATTACTAACAATAGCTTCTTTTAATTTTTCAGGGTCAACTTGAGTTCCCGACACCTCAGGTACGATCTCAAACCCTTTGTCCCCCGCTTCAATGTGAGCATCTTCTGATTTTTGTCTGCTGTCATTATCAAGTCCTAGTTGATCAAAGAAGCTTTTATAGGTATTATCATCGATTGTGACGCCGTCTTTACTCAATTTCTGGTTCGTTGATTCAAAGAAAGCAATCGGCCACATTAAAGCATTCTGCCCTTTGAGTTGGTTCTTAAGCGTTGTTGCGATATCAATCGAGATTCCAGCTTCTTTTGGGGTATAGGTAGCTACAGTTTCATTCCCCTCTTGTATGGTTTGTTCAGAATCTAATACCTTGCTATCTAATGTAGCGTTCGCTTGATCAACAGTCTTAAAACTCAAGTTTTGATCCTCAAAAACCGTATTAGGTAGGAAGTGAGATTGAAAATAGGTAGCTCCGACACCATACGCTACAACTAATGCAATCACTATTAATGATAATATGATCCACAACCCTTTTCTGCTTTTCTGTTTTTTAACATTATGATTACGTCGTTTCATTTATTTACCACCTTTATAAAGTGTTATTTATCTCAAGTGAATGCCTCAGATATGAGCACTTGAATAATCCCAACTTTGATGGCTCAAATCAACAGAACGCCATCAGAAAAAAACAACAACTTAAATTAATTATAACATCAACTGTAACATTTTTGTAACATCCAAATCTTAAGAATACGCTAATAGTATTATAACTTACTTTTATTCAGTAAAATAGTCTTAGAACTTACTTGTATTCAGTAAAAAATTCCCCTCAGCTTATAATTAGCCTTCTTTATTGAATAGGCCAATTATTACCTTACTTTTCTAATCTTTTTTCAATCAACTAGCTTTCACCATCGTCATCATCAAAGCAGGATTGCTAGTATCCTAAGCAGAATGTGACATAAGAACGATTCTTAAATAGAGCTATTTTGGATTACAAAAAAAGTAACAAAGACCCATTATAGATCTTTGTTACTTTAATTAAATTGCGCGGCGATACCTACCCTCACAGGGGGAAACCCCCAACTACTATCGGCGCCGAG
>OMJG01001805.1_pt1 | contig 11557 bp, 9 predicted proteins | sample 1646431 | NCBI WGS metagenome assembly OMJG01 (sample SAMN03771674, study PRJEB25209) | food metagenome | isolation source: Cotija cheese | place: Mexico:Jalisco,Michoacan | collected 2011-12-12 | reverse complement strand
GCGAAGTCGTGGTGGTCTGTCCTGGTTGCGTCATCTCTAAGCTTCCTATATTCAGTTGCATCACAAGCGCGTCATGATGCTGAGGGGATGTCGCCTTGATCCGAGCTAGTCCGCGGTCGTTCATTTTTTGATGGGCGGGGAAACGAGCCAGGGGGACGACGTCTGCGACCGTCTGCCCGGAAGCTCGCTACGGCGTCCAAGGAGTGTGCGTGTGCGTATGCATGTGCATACGCGCATCCTCATTGTAGAAGATGCGCATCAGATAGTTTCGGACCGCGGTACTTTCGGACTCCGGTAGGTTCGGACCGCGATAGTTCGGACCGCGATAGTTCGGACCGCGATGTCGGCCACTGCCCTCACCCCATAGATCGACGCAGCAATCAGACTCGCCTAGCGCCGCTTGAACCGTCCCAGGTTTGGTGGCTCATCGCAGATGAGGGTGTAGCAACGGCCTGAATCCTCCAGTGTCCAGCAGCGCTCGGGTGACGTAGTTGGCCAGATTCCGGAAGCCCAGAGCGGTCCCACGTAGATGCTCGAGCCGGCCGTTGATCGCCTCGGTGGGCCCGTTGGAGGTGCCGGGGCGGTCGAAGTAGGCCAGGATGTCGACCGCCCGGCGATTCAGCGTCCGGCCCAGCTTCTTCAGCTCGACCAGCTTCGCGGGGACCCCGCGGCGCAGCGAGTCGATCACCTCCGCCAACATCGCCTTGCCGGCGGGCTTGGAGCCGCACCGGTAGGCGGCGACGACCTTCTGATACACACTCCAGGTGGCCTCGAGTTCGACATGCTCCTCAGAACCGAAGACTCGATCGAGCTTGGACCCCTGGCCCGGTGTGAGCAGATCGGCCCCGGTGCGCAGCGTCTTCCGCGCCCCATAGAGCGGATCACCCGATCGGCCCCGGTGCCCGGTGGTCTGTCGCTGGATGCGCTGCCGGGCCTGGTCCAATGCGCCGCCGGCCAGCGCGACCACATGGAAGGGATCCATCACCGCGGTGGCCTCGGGCAGTTCTTCTGCCGCAGCGGTCTTGAACCCGGAGAATCCGTCCATAGCCACCACCTCGACGCCGGCGCGGAACGCTGTGCTGCAGGCGGCGAGCCAAGTGGTGAAGACCTTCTTCGAGCGCCCTTCGACCATGTCCAACAACCGGGCCGGGCCAGAGCCCTCACGGACCGGGGTCAGATCGATGATCACGGTCACGTAGCGGGACCCGCGGCCGGTATGGCGCCAGCAGTGCTCATCGACCCCGAGAACTTCAACGTGCTCGAAGCGGGCAGGGTCATTGATCAGCAGATCCCGGCCAGCAGCCAGCACCGCCTCGTTGACGGTATGCCACGAGCAGTCCAACGCGGCGGCGACACGTGCGATTGACATCCGATCGATGACCACAGACTTCAGCGCCCAGAGCACCGCGTGCCGGGAGAGCTTCGCCCGAGGAGCCGCGGCTCTGCTGGTGTCCTGGCGCCAGACTCGGGCGCAGTCGCTGCACCGGTACCGACGCACCCGCACCCACAGGGTGGTCGGCCGCCAGCCCAACGGGATGTGGGCCAATTTCCGCAGCATGGTGCCCTTCGAGATGCCTTCGGCTCCGCAGGAGCCGCACCAGGGATCATCCTAACGGACCCGGTATTCGAGGATCGCTCTTCGGGGTTCGAGGTGATGGCCGGTCACTCCCAGGCCGAGCGCGTCGACCATGCAGAAGGTGTCAAGATCAGGGGCGGTGCACGTAGGCTGACGCACGTCGAGGTCTTCCAGATGGGCGGTGTGATAACTCCCATCTTCGAAAGGCCTCGACCTCTATCCAAGCACCGTCATGCCCAGACCCCTGAGGCCTGCCTCTACACCCTCATCTACGAAGAGTCGCGCTAAACACAGTAGGCCCCCTGTAGAGGCGGTCGACATGTCGATATCCTCCTTTCTCCCGATCATACGACACCCTGCCATTGCTTCTCGCACGGAGCAAGGGGAGTTTTGAACGCAGTACCTGTTATCTAGCTATGTGGTGGCATGCACTTTCGAATGTTTGATAAATAACTCGACGCCGTAAGGTGGCAACTCTGGGTCGCGGCACAGCCCGTGTCTACTAAATCCCGGCAGGAAAGGTTCGACGCCGACAGGCAGATCCGTCTTATTTATGAGAAAGGTGTAAAGGGTGCCATAGTGGTCCACTCGTTGCACGACTTCCACCTTGCCTCTTAGGTGTACTGGTAGTTCCGGGGCGATGTTCCACAAACGGGAGATTTCGGTAGCCAACTCTCTCTGGGAACCTCCATCAAGTTGAGCACTGACATATATCAGTTCGCCGCCGCTATGCCCTACGTTGTGCCGTACGACAGCTGGGAGACCTTCCAGAGGGGAGTCGGAATAGTGAGCCATGACTTCTACGGAGGAGTCGTTTTTTTCTGAGAGTAGAGTCAGGCGCTCCGCCCACGCCTGGTATTTCCATCCGTTATCGAGTACTCCCGCGTCCCCAGGAGGCAACGGGAGAAATTCCTCGGTTCGCCAAGGCAATAGGTGCGACAGTCGCCCGGGATAGGGGGCCTCCGGCAGGTGATCATTCTCATCGACTATGCCCGAAAAGTAGCTGAACACCATTTTGCCGCCAGACTCCAGGTACGAGGTCAGTGTCGCCACCTGCTCATCCGTCATTAGATGCCACATAGGCGCGATGACTACGTCGTGGTCGTCAAAAGACTGGCCAGGGCCGACCAGGTCAACCTGAAACCCAGCTTCGGAAAAGCTTCTCCACCAGGAGAGCACTGTGTGGCGGTAATCGAGCAGCTGCGAAGGGTGCGAGTCTTGTTCGACCGCCCACCACGATTCCCAGTCGAAGACGACGGCTACTTTCCCAGAACGGCGGCGGCTTCCTGCTATGAAAGAAAGCTGTGAAAGTGTCGAACCCACTTCCATTGTTTCCCGAAACCTGAAGCTGTCCTCGCCCCCGGGAGGTACGATTGCAGAATGAAACTTCTCCGACCCTCCCCGAGATTGTCGCCACTGAAAGTAGCAGATGCCATCGGCCCCATGGGCAAGGTGAGTAAGTGCGTCCTGAAGTTGCTCACCTGACCGTTTCGGTGAGTTGACGGTACGCCAGTTGATTGCGCTGGTGGAATGTTCCATAAGGAACCAGGGGGAGCCGCCTACAAGAGACGACGTCAATGCGGAGGAGAAAGACTGCTCGTCTCTAGCAAGCTCTCCTTCAACCTTGTAGTGATCGTTGGAAACAAAATCAACGCTTCTCGCCCACTCCTTATAGTTCATCCACTTCTCTTCATCCATTACCATAAAGTTAGTGGTGATCGGAACATGAGGGGTGACATCGCGTAGTACGGAGATTTCCGCTTCTAGGCACTCTTGCAGCGCATCGGAACAAAATCTTGAGAAATCTAACTGCTGAGTAGGGTTAACCTGAGGTGCAAGTGTCTTTCTGGGCGAGTTGATTTCCTCAAATGATGAGTATCTCTGGGACCAGAATGAAGTATACCAAGCGCTGTTGAGTACATCGATGCTGCCGTATTTGTCGCGAAGCCAATCACGAAAATGCACGTCAGCGTCATGGGAGTAATCGTGCACGTTGTGCGCCCCTAGCTCGTTATTGACGTGCCATGCCGCCAGCGCAGGGTGAGCGCTGTACCTCGTGGCAAGCTGGGTAACGACCCTCAGCGCATATTCTTGGTAAATAGGCGAGGTGGGGCGCCAGTGCTGACGGGCGCCCGGCATCGCCTGCACGCCATCTGCGGTGACGGGCAGGATCTCAGGATATTTGGCAGTAAGCCAAGGTGGGGGTGAAGCTGTGGCAGTCCCAAGGTCAACCGCGATACCGTTACGGTGGAGTCGGTCCATGATGTTATCTAGCCAGGAAAAGTTCCACTGACCTTCTCGCGGTTCAAGCTCCGACCACGAGAAAATTCCCAGCGATACAATGTTTATTCCGGCCTCTTTCATTAACCGCATATCTTCGGCCTGCATATTCTCGGGCCACTGCTCAGGGTTATAATCGCACCCAAAACTAATACGCGACTCGAGCTTCAGAGGCCAGCTAGCGTCACCGGATCGAAACGGCATTTCCCGTCACCTTTCTAAGGGGATAGATAGAGTCACTAGCATTCCCCATTGGCTTCTTTGGCCACCCGTGGTCAGCGGCGGCAGCCCTGATATCGTTCGACTCGTATCGGCAAATCTAAGGCGCGCCGAGTCCAATCTACCCTAACACTTTTTTAGTCGGGTGACTGGGCGGCAACTCCCAGATTACGGATTCATGATGACCTGACCTGTCCTGGAGCCAAGTCGCTGCACCGAGACCAGTCTAGTCGAGGTAGAAAAGTCCGCTCCGAGAGACTTGCTGTGAGACCCCGGGTGTTGTTGCCCAGAACTGGGACCAAGACGGCTCTCCGCAGTTGAGCGTGGGGGTGGCGTGAGCCATGCGGCCCGTGTCCTTGGTTGGCGATGAACGTACCTGGCCACCAATGCGCGGACCGAGGCAACGAACACGGCCATCAAGCAGACCAAGCCCATCGAGCGTGGGTTTCGGAACCAGACCAACTATCAATCACGTATTCCGGGCAGAAGCTTCCGGCGGACACGCCGACGCTCCCAGATCCACCCTCAAGCAGGACTCCACGCCCAAATGTGAAGAGCTTCCAAAACGGAGGATAGCAGTCCTTGCGTGAACGCGCGCAGGTGCCCTGGGGCGTCATCTCGTTTTGGTTTTGTCTACTTGGATTGTGGTGAAGCTTTGTGCCGATATGGGAACTACGTATGACTGATCTTCATCAGCTAAAGTCAGTTCACGATCCATTTCGAGGGGATTCGACACGACGACGATAATCTCCCCATTGGGGTTCCTGAACACCAGCGAATTACCGGTCCAGGGCCCTTGAGTTTTCAGAAGTCTTGCACCCGGTTCGATGAAGTGGGAGAAGTGTTTGAAAAGATAGAACTCTGGGTTGTAGGTGAGTGTGCTGTTATCCAGGGTCACCATGGAGTTCTGCGCCCACCCCCAGGTGCTGAGTCCGCCTGGTCACCTCGTCACGCACCGGGAGGGGTACGTCGGTGAGTGCCTTCCACCCGAGTTCGTTGAAGGCTGCTCCAAACCCTTCCACTTCCTGCAGTTCCGAGGCGAGGCACAGTTCGTATCGGCCAGTGCCAGATTTGACCTCTTCGTGGCGCTGCCAGCGGCTGGTCGGTGTAGAGCTGGTCACGGTAATCATGAAAAAATCCCTTCTAACGGTTAAGACAAGACGCAGTGCGGCCGATATTAACCAACCTCTTGGGTCATGAGGGGCAGGGGTGAGGGGTCGCGAGTCAGGCGCATATTCGATGTAGTTTGCGACGATGAGAACTTTGGCGGTGACGCAAAAGCGGCCCGACGCGGCGGACGCATCTCCTCAAGGTAGGTGCTCAGGTACCTACTTGGGCTCGTTCTTCAAGCTCTCCTACGATTCCTTCATACTCTTTATCGAGGTGATAGAGCAGTAGAAGGATGATCATGGGGATCACACAGATCACTGGTAGCCAGATGAAGATGAAGTCGATCTGAGCGAGGGCAGCTTCGGGCTGGACAGGATCGTCTGATCCTTCGACATACCCAGTTAGTCCGAGAAGCCACCCAGTAGCGGCGCCACCTATGCCTCCACCCACTTTCATCCCGAAGCTTGCCCCGGAGTAGACAATGCCTTCGTGGCGTAGCCCGCTGCGCCATTCTTCGTATTCAAGAGTGTCGGCGATCATCGCGAAGATCACTCCGTAGATCAGACCCACACCGATACCGGAGATGGACAGGCCAGCCAAGACAAAAACGAGATCTGACGGGTTCGGAACTATGACCAGTTGACCGATGATGATGGTGAAACACCCGATCAGGCCGATGTCGCGTTTGCCAAACCGCTTCAGTAGCGGAATGGTGAGAAGGACGCCTACGAGCTCGATCGCTGTGCGAAGGGTGAACATCATGGAGGACAAGTCCACATTGCCCAGAGTGTACTCAGCGTAGTAAGGGTAAACCCCCATCAAGTTGTACAAGGTAAAGAGCACGATGCAAAACAGCACCATGATCCCCCAGTATTTATTGCGAAGGAGAGATCCAATAGCGCGTAGAGGCTTCAATCGCGACTTGGACTCTCCATCCGCCGGGGCAGAGACCGCCCCGCTACCTTCCTCGGCAGTCTCCGTAAGTTCTGCCGCATCCTTGACTGGAATCACGCGGTCCTTGGCCGAAACCACGCGCTCACGACAGAACTTGAAGGTGATGAACAGCATCGCAGTGGCCAGAACCCCATAGATGCCGAAAGTCATCGTCCACGCAGTAGCGTCTCCGCCCATAGCGTTGACCAGGGGAAGAGTGAGACCAGCCACGATTAAGGAGCCGACATAGGCGCCAGCCATTCGGAAAGTATTGAGGAAACCTCGTTCCTCCTGATCCTTCGTCATCAAGGCGTTCAATGTGCCGTAAGGGATATTGATTGCCGTAAAGATGACCGTGGTCGTCAAGTTGTAGGTAACGAACGCGTAGACGATTTGCGCCGTACTTCCAAGGTTGGGTGCCGTGAAAAGTAATGCAGCAGACATTCCGTAAGGGATTGCCAAGTACAGGATCCATGGACGAGCTTTACCGTGCCTCGATGACAACTTCTCCATAATGAAGCCGACTAGCAGATCGGAAACGCCGTCAAATATCCTAGAGACCAGAAAAATTGTCCCTACAACCGCCGCAGAAATGCCCACAATGTCCGTATAGAAAAACGTTAAATATGATCCCACAGCGACGTAAACCAGGTTCGATGCCAGGTCCCCGGCACCGTATGCTGATTTTTCCCCGAACGATATTCGGGCGCGAGGGGACGCTTCCTGTGTAGTTGAAGCCATACTTCTCCCTATCAGTGTCTTGCTTTAAAGCGCGTAATGACTGCTGCAGAAATTTTTGCACAGCAGGACAGCACTTCAAAACTGGTTATTCACCGTTGAGCGTGGAGCCCTTGTTGGTGGGGGATTCTGCGGCGTCGGCGTGTCTGCCTGACGCTGGTGCCTAGGATACGTGATTGGTAGTTCCTCTGGTTGCGGAACCCGCGGCCGGTGCGCTTGATCTGCTTGATCCCGGTGTTCGCCGACTCGGTCCTGGCGTTGGTGACTTGGGTGCGGACGAAGACTTTGATCTCGGTCCACCACTTCGCCACCGTGGCGGCGAGTTTATCGGTCTCGGCCATGTCAGCGGCGGCCACGGCCATTTCGAAGTCGATCCGGGCGTTCTGGGCTGCCGGGATGTCCCTGGCGGCCAGCATGGCCCGCAGGCGCTCCTTGACCGCCCAGGCAGCTGCGACCTGCTCGTAGTCCTCATCATCGAGGACTTGCTCTAACCGGTGGAGTCCGGCGTCGGTGAGTCGATCGCCTGCCCGGAGTAGCAGCATCCGGTGAGCCCACACCGAGTCTTCTTTCCGGCCCCGCCGGCCCAGGACTTCGCGGGTGACTCGTTGGCGGACCTCGGTGAGCATCTGATTACCCAGGCGGACTACGTGCCAGTGATCAACGCTGATCTCCACCGCCGGCAGCACCTGGCGCACGGCGTTGCGGAACGCGCTGGAGGGATCGATCGCGACCACCTGCAGCTGCTCCAGCCACGCCTGGGAACGTTGCTTCAGCCAGCGGGTGATGTTCGCGCTGGAGCGGCCATCGACGACGCCGAGGATGTGGCCGGTGTCGGCGTCGACGAAGGTCGACATCCACGGTTCGACCCGGCACCACTGAGCAGTCTCGGGGTGCTTGAACCACTTAGCGCGGGCGAAGCGGTGCTCATCAATCCCGAGTGCTCGTACCGGCACCATGTCCGGGGCAGGGATGGTGAGGGCATCGGCAGTGACGGCGGTGTTGATCGTTGCCCACCCAAGCTGGTAGCGGGCGCAGGTTCGCCAGATCGGCATCCCCTCATCCAGCACTGCTTCGACGGCGGCTGCCTTCAACCGGGCGGTGCACCGGGCACGGAAAGGAAGCTGGTCGGTGACCTGGGTGAAGGTCCGCCGAGCACAGGCGGCCTCGGCGCAGAGGAACCGGGGTTTGATGATCACCAGTTCGATGTCTTTGCCGCCGACGCCGAGGTCTTTGACCTTCTGGCGGGTGCGCTGATGCACCCGAGTCGAGACCACCCCGCAGTCAGGGCAGGCCGCCTCGACGCTGTTGGCAACGGCGCTGACCCGCCGGCCGCCCAGCGGCAGATCACAGGCTGCGAGCACCTGGTAACCGTCCAGGTTGAACACCACCGAGGTCGGATCCCGAACTGCGTCAATGACGCTGCTGGCAGTGGGCAGGGACAGGTGTGGGCCCGTAGGCTGGAACATGGCTCGCGTCCTTCGGTAGACGATGTGATTCTTCGCAGAACCCATCATCCAACAAGGGCGCGAGCCCCTTGACTCACGACACCTCCACGCTCAACCGCGAATGGCCCGTATTCCTCCTCGCTGACGAGTAGATGACCACCGTCAGTTGGCTGGCTCCCCTTGTATGAATCCGGCATTCCCTCGAGCGCGGGTCGGCGAAGCTTGGCAGGCACAACGTTGGGACCATCGGTGAGATAGAAGTTCAGCCGCTTGACGACCTTCTCCTCCGGTGCTGCCGTGGTGTGGTCGTAGGTGAAGACTCGTCGACGCCGCTGTGGACGGTCCTTGGAGGAGAAGCCGATGATGACGCAGTGGACTGAGGCTGCGCCGGGGGCCTCAGAGGTCCACTTGAAGGTCCGGTGCCCGAAATCCACCTCGTAACCGTTACGGTCGAGCAGCGGGACCATCGTCCGGGCCTGCTCGCCCTGAGTGATGGAGTTCGTCGAGACGAAGGCGGCACGGCCGCCCGGCACGCCCTTGAGGTAGCGCATCGCCTTGGCATACCAGCAGCCGACATAGTCCAGTCGTCCAGTGCGAAGGCCCTGGCTGTCGATCAGCGGGAAGACCTGACGATTGTCATCCTGCTGATCGCCGCTCATCCCGTTCATGCCGATGAACGGCGGGTTCCCCAACACATAGAGGTCACCGCTCGGCTCGACCACGTCGCTCCAGTCCATGCGCAGCGCATTGCCGGTGTGGATCGTCTCGACCTTGTCGAGCGGCAGCAGCTCCGGGGCATGTCCCAGTCGGGCCTCCATCTCCTGGTTGGCCTGGTGCTCGACCAAGTGCATGGCGGTGTTGGCGATCCGCGCTGGCCAGTCCTCGATCTCGATGCCGTGGAAGTTGCGAACTCGGACCTGGACCTGGTCGTCGAGGAAGGCCAAGCCCTCGTCCTCGAGCGCCGTCGACTTTCGGCCCCGTTCCCGGTCGAGCTGCTGGATGCGCTCGATGATTCGCAGCTCCAGGTCCCGCAGACGCCGGTAGGCGACGATGAGGAAGTTCCCGCACCCGCAGGCCGGGTCGAAGAAGTGCAGCTTCCCCAGCCGCTGGCGCAGGTTCCGCAGCGCCTGCGACTTGTCGTACTTCTGGGCGAACTCGGACTCGAGTTCATCGAGGAACATCGGCTCGATGACCCGCAGGATGTTCCGCTCGGTGGTGTAGTGCTCGCCGAGCGAGCGGCGGGCCTTCTTATCCTTCACCGCCTGGAACAGCGAGCCGAAGATCGCCGGTGAGATGCTCGCCCAGTTGAAATAGCAGGCCTCAAGCATGCGCGATCGCATGTCGGCGGTGAAGAACGGCATGTCGACGACCTCTTCGAAGAGGCCGCCGTTGACGTAGGGGAAGCGGGCCAGCAGGCCGGTCATCGTCGTCGGCCGCTTGGACTCCGGGGTGCGCAGCACCTGGAAGAGCTGGCTCATCTGGGCTCCGAGGTCCCCGCCGTCCTCGCTGGTGCGGTTCTCCAGGAACTCCAGGAACAGATCGCGTTCCCACAGACCCGAGTCATCGGCGTAGAGGGCGAAGACGGTCCGGACCAGGTAGACCGAGGCCTGGTGGTCGTCATAGCCGGAGCCGGCGAGCCCTTCGTAGAGGGAGGCCATCAGCTGGGCGGCCTTGATCGAGGCCTGCTCCTGCTCGTCCCAGGAGATGTGCCGCTCGCCGTAGCCGGCCAGGAAGCTCAACGCCTCCGCATGCTGCTTGAGCTCCGCCAGTTCCCACTCGACGACCTCGCCGCTGCGGATGGTGAACAGTCGGAACCGCTTGAAGTCGCTGGTGAGCACATGCGAGGGCATCTCGCTGTCGCTGAGATCGTCCAAGTAGTCCAGCGCCTGTTGTTCGGCCTTTTCGAGGTCCCTGCCCTCGGACTTCATCTCGATGGCCAGCTTCCCGGGGACCAGGGCGTCGATGTAACCCTGCTTGCCGGTCGAGCTGCGCTTGACCCGCTGCTCGTAGAAGGCCGCCCGCGTCTCGGTTAGTCCGTAGACCTGCAGCAGGCCGCGGACGAACTGCTGGGCCCATTGGCGCTCGTCGCCGGGGATGTCCTTCCACTCGTGGGCGAACCTCGCCGCCCAGTTCTGGATTTCCTCAAAGCTACGGGCCTTCGACATGCATTCAGGCTATATGGAGGTTGGGACACGAGAGCTTCCCGAATCGCGCTCGTGACGCACGAACGTGATCTTCAGGACCCATCCGGGCGCTGGTCATCGCCGTGTTGAGGACTTCACTGATATGCGTCGCTGTCGCTAGCGCCTCGGTGGCGGGCATATGGAGATACCCGATGGCCTCAGCCCTCCTATGGGCACGTCTCCGCGTCGTGGTGAGACCGTCTGGAGAGGGCTTGATGGCACTTCCACCAGGCCTGTCATGTCGTAGCTGAGACTGCCTCCGAGGCACTGGTCGCCGAGGAGATGGGCAGCCACCAGACGCCATCGTCCTCCCTCTCTACCCACGGCTCGAGGCCGGACTGTCGGTATGCGGCGCGGAGACGCTGACGCGCGTCATCACGCTCGGGCCCTTCGTCGAGCGGTCCGCCGTCGGCTCGCTGGGGTTCAGGCTGCAGCACGACAATTGTGGCTTCCGGATCCAGCTGCAGCACATCTAGGAGGGCGATGATGAGGTAGTGGGCCAGCCGATGCCCGCGCCACGTCTGGTGCAGGTACATCCGATCGATGAGGAGAACGGCTTCGATGTCATCATCCGGATGCGTCTCGATGACGTTGCCGGCAGTCTCGGCGAGCCTCAGGGCATCGGTGTCGATCTCATCGGCGTCGAACAGGAGATGCTCATGGTCGAAATTGCGGGCGATCCACCCGGATATCGACCCGTACTCAACCGGCCTCAACGCAGTCCCACCGTCATGCATCACCGCGGCTCTGAAAATGCGGAGCATGTTCTCCGATCCCTCCAGGCGGGAGAGGGTCACCGACAGTTCAATCTCATCACGGTCCTCGTCGAGATCCATGCGGTCGATGATGCCATGCGGGGCGGACGATGGGTATGGGCGCACTTCCAGATCGACTATGTCCTCAGTGGGCATTCGCCCTGTGTTCATCTCGCCGAGCCACTCTGGGCGGCATGGTCACCATCGGCACATGGAATCTCGAGAACCTCTTCCGCCCCCGTTACCTTTTAAGTAGCCCCGCTATCCGTCAGGATAGAAGGGGTCGCTGGCCTGAGGACCCCGGCATGATTGATGCCC
>OMJG01001804.1_pt1 | contig 11561 bp, 10 predicted proteins | sample 1646431 | NCBI WGS metagenome assembly OMJG01 (sample SAMN03771674, study PRJEB25209) | food metagenome | isolation source: Cotija cheese | place: Mexico:Jalisco,Michoacan | collected 2011-12-12 | reverse complement strand
TGGCAGAAGCTGAAAATGAGCATTTTCAAAATGATTGAGATATGGTAAGCTAATTAGTAGTTTGGTTCCATGAAAACAATGAGGTGTGTCGGAATGGATAGTAACAAAGAGACAAAGTTTAGCATCCAGTACGGGCCTAAGGATATTTTGGACAAGAAGTTCAAAAACAAGGTCCGCGGTTATGATCCTGATGAAGTTGACGAATTCTTGGATGGTATCATCCGCGATTACGAAGCTTTCACCAATGAGATTGATCGACTGAAGGAAGAAAATACCAAGCTGTTTAGCCGGGTCGACGAGCTGACCAAACAGCTGAGTGTTTCCAAGAATGTCAGTGCGCAGACGCCGCAAACCAATGCGGCTGCGACAAATTATGATATTCTTAAACGTCTGAGTAATCTGGAACGTCATGTGTTCGGCTCAAAGCTATCTGATAGCAGTGTTGACAATCATGATGACGGCAACCATTCCGACGTTGACCAATATTAATGATCACATGTAGGTCCTGAGTGATCGCGGTCTGCTTTTGCAGGCTGAGGAAAGTCCATGCCCGCACAAGCTGAGATGCTTGTAGTGTTCGTGCTAAGCCCAATAAGCTTAGGGGCCGTGTAAACGGCTACGGCGGCCAAACGCGCTAAGGCGTCAGCTATGCGCTAGTAGGTCTGAAAAGTGCCACAGTGACGAAACGATCAGGGAAACCTGAGCGGTGGAACGGGTAAACCCCGCGAGCGAGTAACCCAAACTTTTGGTAGGGGCGTTTTGCCAAGCAAACTGAAGCAACGGCAATACAGCGGCAACGCTGAGATAGATGATGACTGAAGGAACCCGCGCCTGAACAGGTTCTGGAACAAAACATGGCTTATAGGGATCTACATGCAGGCACAGCCCGGGGAAACCCGGGCTGTTTTTTTAAGAGCGGAAACAAAAGCGTTTAGAAACCGGAATGTAAGTGGCCTTGACCCTAATGACCTTACGTTGGTCATTAGGGTCAAGGTCCTTACGTGCAGGTTTCTGCTTTTGTTTGCGCGTTTAAAAGAACCACGAATTTTTTACCTTCAAATTCCTTACACAAAAATTCCTGTGATCATCACGACCACTTTCTAATCACCAACTCAAGTACCATTTTCCCCCAAATCATCTCAAAAACTTGTAAACTAAAACTAACCACTAAAAACGCTGCATGAATGAAAGGAAAACCCATATGAGATATCAACTTGTTGCCACGATGGCTGCCGGACTTGAATCTGTGACAACTAAAGAATTGAAAGCCCTTGGCATTCAAACCCGAACAGAAAATGGTAAGGTTTATTTTGAAGGCGATGATAAGACAATCGCGCTAACCAATGTTTGGTTGCGTAGTGCCGATCGAATTAAAATCGTTGTTGGTCAATTCAAGGCGCTGACTTTTGATGCGCTTTTTGAAGGCGTTAAGGCGTTACCTTGGGATCACTACCTACCGCTTGACGCAGCGTTCCCGGTTGAGGGCCGAGCGGTTCGTTCGCAATTACATTCAGAACCGGACGTTCAAGCCATCACCAAAAAAGCGATTGTTGAAAAAATGTCTGCGGTTTATCATCGCACGACGCGGTTACCGGAAACTGGCGCGACTTACCCGCTGGAAGTTTCGATTTTAAAAGATATTGCAACATTGACGCTTGATACGACTGGATCAAGTCTGTTTAAACGCGGGTATCGAATTGCCAAAGGTGAGGCGCCATTGAAGGAAAACTTTGCGGCCGCGTTAATCATGTTGACAAACTGGCATCCGGATATGCCGTTTGTCGATCCAACCACTGGTTCCGGCACAATTGCGATTGAAGCCGCTTTGATTGGCCATAACATTGCACCGGGTCTGCAACGCCAATTTACTTTTGAGAACTTTGGCTTTTTTGACCAGCCAGTCTTACAAACCGTCAAAGATGAAGCGATGGATCAAACTGACTTTGATCGTGAATTAGATATTCAGGCAAGCGATATTAACGGTGACATGATTGAGATGGCCAAGTTGAATGCGCAACAAGCAGGCTTGCTGCATAGCATTCAGTTTAAACAATTGGCGGTTAAAGATTTTTCGACGACCAAAGAAAACGGGGTCATTGTTGCCAATCCACCTTATGGGAAACGGCTCAACGATCAGGCCATGGTTCGACAATTATACGCAGAAATGGGCCAAGCATTTGCGCCTTTGACCACTTGGAGCAAGTACATTTTGACAAGTGACATGGGCTTTGAAAAGGCTTATGGCAGCAAGGCAACCAAGCGCCGCAAGCTGTATAATGGGACTATCCGAACCGATCTTTTCCAATATTGGGGCAAACCTAACTGGCACCATGATAGAGCGTGACCAGGGGCGGTTAGAAACCGGAGTGTAAGTGAGCGGCCTTGGCTGTGATGGCCGAACTTTGGCCATTGGAGCCAAGGTCCTTACACGCAGGTTTCTGCGCCTACGTACGCGTTTTTTGAAAAGGAGTGCGACATGATGAAGATTCTAAACAGCTTTAGTCTGAAGCCGGAGCAGCGCCAAACACTTGAAGCAGCGGGACACACCGTCATCGATGCTGACAAGCTTGATGATGCCACGGCTCAACAAATTGACGTGGTTTATGGTTGGAATGCTGCGGCTACCCGCGTGAACTTTGACCGACTTCAGTTTGTGCAGGCGATGTCCGCTGGCGTTGATTATTTACCATTGGCTGAGTTGGCTAAACACCATGTCTTGCTGGCTAATACAAGCGGCATTCACGCCGAACCCATTGCGGAGTATGTGCTTGGCGCCTTGTTTACGATCAGTCGCGGTATTTTGCCAGCCATTCGAGCAGATCGCGACATGTGGACATTACGCCAAGAGCGACCGCCAATGACATTGCTTAAGGGCAAAACAGCAGTCATTTTTGGCACCGGTCATATTGGATCAACGATTGCGACCAAACTCCAAGCATTGGGCTTGCACACAATTGGCGTGAGTGCACATGGCCGTCCAGCTGCAGGATTTGACCAAGTGATGACGGATGTGGCGACCCATGAGGCAGCAGGGCGAGCAGATGTCGTCATCAACGCGTTACCATTAACGCCAGATACAAAACACTTTTATGATGAAGCATTCTTTGCAGCCGCTAGCAAACAACCGCTTTTCATTAACATTGGCCGTGGTCCGTCAGTTGATATGGCTGCTTTGACGCAGGCATTGAAAAACAAGCAAATCAGTGCTGCTGCCTTGGATGTGGTGGATCCGGAACCACTGCCGCAAGACTCACCATTATGGGGCATGACGAACGTTTTGCTCACGCCGCATATTTCGGGCACGGTGCCGCAATTACGCGACAAAGTTTTTAAAATATTTAATGATAACCTCAAAACCTTGATATCAAGCGGCCAATTGGCAAGCCATCAAGTTGATCTCACGCGCGGATACTGAAATTTTTCGACACAACCGTTATACTGAAGCTGTAACCGATTTCAGTCACTGCATCGTCGCTGACTGATGTTCACCGCGGCTAGCAGCGATGCGCATTGAGACATCTGCGGACAGGTTTTTCGCTCGTCTGCTCTTAGGATGAAGGAGGAATTGCTTATGGCACAACGCCCGGAAGAAATTACCAACTTGCTTCAAGATGCATTGCACACGCAGCATGAGGTCGCGATCAATACGATTGATCGCCATCGGTTCAAGGGACGCGTGGTCGATATTGAGGCCGCGACTGTCAAACCTTATAATGAACGCGGCGTGATCACCGTGGCAACAGGTCGGGGAGCGAAAAGGATTCAGGCGTACGCCATTAGTCAAATTAAATATAATTGAGCGATCAATCGCTGATCGATCGAAGGACAGCCTGTTAAAGGTTGTCCTTTTTGCATGAAAAAAGGCGGCACAGCATTTGGCCGTGCTGCCTTAAGTTCTAAAAACTGATGCGATTATGGTACGAGCAGGTTAACCACATCGTCCTTAGGAATATTGGTGAAGTACTCATTCGTGTTGATGGCATCTAAAGTGTCTTTAATGGCTGCTGACGTGTAAGGCTTGCCTTTTAACGCACCGGCAACATCCGCAACATCCTTAGGACCAAAGAAATCACCATAGAATTTGACGTTAGCAATTTTGCCTTCCTTGACATCGAAACGAGCATCAATCGTCCCATAGTCAAAATGCTTCCGCTTCTTGGTGGTGAATTCCGGGCTATGGCCATATACCCAATCCCAGTTGTTGTAAACATCATCGTAAATCTTTTTAATTTCGACTTCGTCTTCTGGGGTGACGTGATACTCTTTGTCTTTGATTTCAGCGACGTCATCAACGCCGAACAACCGAGTCAAAAGAATATCGCGGAATTCAGGAACAGTGAGGTTTTGATACTTTTTATCTAGATAAGGCCGCAAGTTCGTCACACGGCTCTTAACAGATTTAATGCCCTTACTCTTGATCTTGTCTTCTGGGACATTCAATACGTTAGGAATCACACTCATGTCAACATCCAGCATCAAAGTACCATGGGAGAACGTCTTGCCGTTACGTGTATACATAGCACTGCCAGAGAACTTTTTACCGTCGACCAGCATGTCATTACGGCCAGAAACTTCAGCGCTAGTCGCCCCTAAAGTATGAATTGCATCAACAATCGGCTGTGTGAAGGACTTGAAGTCACCAAATTCTTCAGAGTCACTGTCAACCACAAACGAGAAGCACAAGTTATTGAGATCATGATAAACTGCGCCGCCACCGGATAACCGCCGCGTCACAACAATGTTATGATCTTCCACGTATTTTTGATTCAACTCTTCAAGCGTATTCTGGTTTCGGCCCACAATCACACTCGGCTTTTCATAGTAGAACAGCAGTAACGGTTCATCAAATTGTTTCGAGTTCATGAGATATTGTTCTGTTGCCAGATTCTCACGAATATCATGAGACTTCATAATGACATAATACATTTTCAATCCTCCTGAATGATGACTGCCATTGACGACTAGCCATCGATTTGACTTCATGCTCCATTTTAGCGGGTTAATCATTAAAAAGAAAGCGATTTCGATTGTGAACAATTGACTTAATCAGTTCTTCATTGTTCTCAACTAAAAGGAATATGGCTGAAAAGCGATTCAACCGTGCACGCAAATGAGAAGTGCGTTAAGATTATGACATATCTGTTCATATTGAAAGGGGCTTTTTAATGACTAGTGAAGTGCGCTACCAAGATGATCTGTACCGGGCAGTTAACGGGGCTTGGACGGATCAGGCAGTCATTCCTGATGACAAAAGCAGTACTGGCGGTTTTCAGGACCTTGCCGATGAAGTCGAAGAAAAAATGATGGCTGATTTTTCAGCGATTGCTGACGCCAAAAAAACGGCGCCAGACAAGTATTTTGCATCTGCGGTGACGCTGTACAAACAAGCCAAGGATTTCAAGACCCGAGACGCAGCGGGCTTTGCACCAGCCTTGCCGCAACTACATTTGGTTGCTGGCATTAAAGACCTTGCAGATTACAATCAACGGGCAGCCGAACTGCTTCAGGAGCATCTGATTGACCCGCCATTTAATTTCTACGTAGATGCTGACATGAAAGACACCAGCAAAAATGTGATTAATTTGATGGGTCCACGAACCATTTTGCCGGATACCACATACTACGCCAAGGGCAATCAAAACGGCGAACAATTGATGACCATTTTCAAAGATATGATGGCTAAGCTTTTAGCTTACACAGATCTTGACGATGCTGCGCAAAAGGCAACTTTAGCTGGCGCCTTGGCCTTTGATGCAGAAATTGCGAAACATGTTAAGAGTTCTGAAGAGTGGGCAGATTACCCTAAGGCCTACAACCCGATGCCGACAGCGGAGGTCGTTGAAAAACTCAAGCCATTCAAGTTTGCTGACTTCTTGCAAAAGATCTTTAAACAGGTGCCAGAAACGGTCGTTGTGAATGATCCGCGGTTCTTGGATGAGTTTACGCAGTTGTTCAACGAAGCTAACTTCAGCAATTATCGCGACTGGTTGTATGTCACCCGGCTAAACAGTCTTGTTAGTCTTTTAAGCGAACCATTGCGCCAATTAGGCGGTACTTTTAGCCGTGCGCTATCCGGTGCGCCCAAAGCACCGGATCAAACCAAACACGCCTACCGATTAGCCAACGCTTTCTTTAGCGAACCAATTGGCATTTACTACGGCCGCACTTATTTTGGCGAAAAGGCGAAGGCTGATGTAACACAACTTGTCCAAAAAATGATTGCCACTTACAAACGGCGACTCAGCAACTCTGATTGGCTATCACAACCGACCAAGGACAAGGCGATTCTTAAGCTCGACAAGATGGTGCTCAAAATGGGTTATCCCGATAAACCTGAGGACGTCTACGATTTGCTGCACGTTAATCCGGATAAGTCACTGATCGATAACATCAACGCGATGCAACTTGTTGAGCTTCAGTACAACTTCGACAAGCTCACCAAGCCTGTTGATCGCACCGTCTGGAATATGCCAGGTCACTTGGTCAATGCCAGTTATGATCCTTCCAAGAACGACATCACTTTCCCAGCCGCCATTTTGCAGGCGCCGTTCTATTCCCTGAAACAAAGTGCTTCCGAAAATCTGGGCGGTATCGGCGCGGTCATTGCCCATGAAATTTCCCATGGTTTTGACAATAACGGTGCTCAATTTGACGAACTTGGCAATATGGTGAACTGGTGGCAAAAAGCTGATTATGCTCACTTTAACAAGCTCACCGAAGCCATGATCCAAGAATTTGACGGTCTTGAAACTGAAGCCGGTAAAGTTAATGGCAAACTCGTTGTTTCTGAGAACATCGCTGATGCTGGTGGCTTGGCTGCGGCTTTAGATACAGCCAAGAGAGAACCGGACGTTGATCTGCATGCCTTCTTCATCAACTGGGCAAGAATTTGGCGTTCAAAGTCTCGCCTCGAACGGCAAAAAATGCTACTAGCGGTTGATGTGCATGCACCACACGAATTGCGGGCGAACATTCAGCCACGCAATCTTGATGATTGGTACACAACTTTTGATGTCCAACCAGGTGATGGGATGTATTTGCCACCCGAAAAACGTGTTCAAATTTGGTAATCCTTTAGCATCGGCTCATTTGCAGCCGGTGCTTTTTTTGAATCAGGCTGGGATCTTTTGCAAGAGATGCGAGTGACTAGATTTAAATAAATTATCCGTGGCGAGCGTGACTTACAAAATAGTTGCGTCCTGCTGTGTGAAAGGGAATACAATTGTTGTCGGATAGGGTATAATTGTTATAGGAAGCTGTTTGCGATAAACAAGGCTGATAGGAAGTAGGGGAGTTTATGGAACTGCAGACGTTACGCAACTTCATTGAAATTGCTGACCACGGCAGTATTACCGCGGCGGCACGAACGCTGGGCATTTCACAACCCGGACTATCGCGCCAATTAAAAGACTTGGAAAAAGAGCTCGGCGTTAAATTGCTAGTTCGTGGTAATCGACGTGTGACGCTAACTGAAGATGGTACCTATTTGTTAAACCGGGCACGTGAACTCACCGCAATTGCCGAGCGCACAAAGAATAATTTGCAAAGTAAACATGCCCTTGGTGGTGACCTTTACATTGGTGCAGGCGAAACCAGCGGCAAACGGTTGGTTCTTCATGTTGCCCAAGAATTGCGCCATCAATACCCCGGTTTGCATGTTCATGTTACCTATGGCTCCGATGAAGGGCTGGTGGCCAATCTTGAGGCCGGCATGTATGATTTCATACTGCGACCTGGCAAGCAGCAGACGCAGTATGAAAGTTTGCTACTGCCAGTTCGTGATGCTTGGGGTATTTTGATGACCAGTGATGATCCTTTAACTGATAATTTATTGATGACACCAACGGACATTGGCGACAGTGAATTAATCCTGCCGCGGGCCACGCACGCACGCAACACATTTGAACACTGGTTAGGCCAAGGCATGGATCCGGCTTACATTGTTGGGACTTATGACCTGACCGTCGATGCGCTTGGGATGACTGCTGTCGGCTTAGGACGAGCCTTGTGTCTTGAATATTTGGCCACCCAAAGTCCTAACACATCATTGACCTTCCGACCATTAGCACCAGCATTAGCGGACCCAGTAGCGCTTGTCTGGAAACGTGATCGCGAGTTGTCCAGAATCGCGCAACGTTTTCTTAGTATGATGAAGCAAACCATTAAAGACAGTGAATGATCATCGTCCTAATCAGACCAAAACAAAAAAGCCACCGCAAAGCATTGCAGTGGCTTTTTTTGTTGCCGCGACGGCTTTATTTGTCGTGGTCTTCATCTTCAGTTGAGAACTGATAATCATCATCTTGCATCGCTTCAACTTGACCCAGCCGGTAACCATTACCAACTTGTGAGAAGAAGTCATGGTTGGCGGTAGACGTTGAAATCCCATTCATTACGATTGGGTTGACGTCATCAGCCGTGTCAGGAAAAGCCGTTTCCTGACCTAAATTCATCAAGGCTTTGTTGGCGTTATAACGCAAGAAAGTCAAAACTTCATCCGTCCAGTTGGTCTTCGCGTAAAGATCGTTAGTGTACTTTTCCTCGTTTTCATACAAATCGAACAACAAGTCGTACATCCAATCCTTCAATGTTTGTTGTTCAGCTTCCGGTAACTCGTTGAATCCGAGCTGGAATTTATAGCCGATATAAGTGCCATGGACACTTTCATCACGAATAATCAGCTTAATGATTTCTGCCACGTTAGTCAGCTTATTGTTGCCCAAGTAATACAACGGGGTAAAGAAGCCTGAATAAAACAAGAAGGTTTCCAAGAAAACACTGGCAATCTTTTTCTGCAACGCTGAACCGTTATGATAAATATCATTAATTTTATTGGCTTTGTATTGCAGATGCTCGTTATGATTGGTCCAATCGAAGATCTCATCGATTTCCGCTGGTGTGTTTAGCGTTGAAAAAATCGAAGAGTAACTCTTTGCATGCACACTTTCCATAAACTGAATGTTGTTCAACACAGCCGTTTCTTGCTGGGTGCGAATATTTTGCCGCAAACTTGCCATGCCGTCCTGACTCTGCAGGGTATCTAACAAGGTCAAGCCACCGAACACGTGGCCGACAACCCATTGCTCGTCATGATTGAGAGATCGCCAGTCGTCCAAGTCGTTGGACAGCGGAATCCGGGTGTCTAACCAAAATTGTTCCGTCAATTTTTCCCAAGTTGCTTTATCAACTTCGTCTTCGATCGCGTTCCAATTGATCGCAATGTACTGTTTTGCCATGTTTACGCTCCCTTATGTAAAAACAGGGGAAACTCCCCCTGTTAAAAGATTATCAGATTGAGCAGCTTTCACAAGCGTTGCTGCCGATTTCTTCTTGATCATCCGTGTAAGTCCGGATGTAGTAAATCGACTTGATGCCCTTATGATGTGCGTAATTACGCAAAATATTTAAATCACGGGTGGTCATTTTATCGGTTCGGCCATCTTTCCAAGGATAAAGGCCAGCCGGAATGGTACTGCGCATGAACAACGTCATGGCCATTCCTTGATCGACATGCTGCTGAGCAGCAGCGTAAACGTCAATCACTTTACGCATATCAATATCATAGGCACTTTGATAGTAAGGCATCGTGTCATTAGAAAGGTCTGGAGCAGGGTAGTAAATCGTGCCGATCTTCTTTTCTTGCCGATCTTCAATGCGGTTAACGATCGGCTGTAATGATGCACTGGTGTCGTTGATGTAACTGATCGACCCATTTGGCGCAACAGCCATACGGTTCTGATGGTAGAGACCATCCTTCATGACACTGATCTTCAGCGCTTCCCAATCAGCCTGCGTCGGAATGTGAATGCCATCAAACAGCGCGCGAACCTTGTCATACTTCGGTGCCCATACTTGCTCGGTGTACTTATCGAAGTAGCTACCGTCCGCATACTTGCTGTTTTCGAAGTTGTGGAAGCTTTCGCCGCGTTCTTGGGCAATTTTATTGGATGCCTTCAAGGTGTAGTAATTCAGCAAAAGGAAGTAAATATTGGTGAAGTCCAAGCTTTCAGGCGAACCGTAGAACATATGATTCTTCGCAAAATAAGTGTGCAAGCCCATCGCACCAAGGCCAATGCTGTGAGCCTGGTGATTACCGTGCTGGACGGAAGGTACAACGTCGATGTTGCTGTGGTCCGTGACATAAGTCAAAGCACGAACCATTGCTTCGACACTGCGGCCAAAGTCGCGGCTATGCATCAGGTTGGGAATATTCGTGCTACCTAAGTTGCAAGATACATCAGTACCCAGCACTTCATATTCCTGTTTATTGTTCAACTTGGAAGGCACCTGAACCTGCATGATTTCCGAGCACAGATTACTCATGATGATTTTGCCTTCGATTGGGTTGGCGCGATTTGCCGTATCAATGTTGATAATATAAGGATAACCAGATTCCTGCTGAAGTTTGGAGATTTCGTTTTCTAGATCACGAGCCTTAATCTTGCACTTCTTAATGGCCGGATTGGCAACCATGTTGTCATATTCCTTGGTGATATCAACATAAGAGAACGGCTTCCCGTAAACCCGTTCAACCGAGTAAGGGGAGAAGAGGTACATATCGGCATTAGCCTTAATGAGGTCATAATACTTATCCGGAACGACAACGCCAAGACTGAGTGTTTTAACCCGGTACTTTTCGTCCGCGTTTTCCTTCTTGGCACCTAAGAAACTGATGATGTCAGGATGGAAAACGTTCAGATACACAACACCGGCACCTTGTCGCTGGCCCAATTGGTTGCTATAGGAAAAAGAGTCTTCCAACAGCTTCATGACTGGCAAGACGCCGCTAGCGGCACCTTCAATGCCCTTAATCGGGGCACCGGCTTCACGTAGGTTGGACAAGGTGAGGCCAACGCCGCCACCAATTCGGGACAATTCCAAGGCCGAATTGATCGCCCGGCCAATTGAATTCATGTCATCAGTGATTTGCAACAAAAAACATGAAACCAGTTCGCCACGGCGGGCCCGGCCAGCATTCAAGAAGGAAGGGGTGGCCGGTTGATAACGTTGATGAATCATTTCATCAGCAAGGTCAACTGCCAAGTCCTCGTTACCGTCTGCAAAGAAAAGTGCGTTGGCAAAAACCCGATCTTTAAAATCTTCTAAATACTGGGTACCGTCATCGGTTTTCAAGGCATACTGTGCATAGTATTTGTAGGCGGCCATGAAGGATTTGAACTGAAAATGCTGCGCTGAAAGAAATTGATCCAGTTTTTCCAAAAAAGCTGGCTGATACTTGTTCAAAAAGTCGGCTTCATAATAGTGGTTATCGACTAAATACTTCAGTCGATCAGCCAGCGAATCAAATTGCATCGTATTTGGCGCTACATTTTCGGTCAAAAATGCCTGCAACGCTTCCTTGTCTTTGTTCAACGGAATCTGGTCATTCACAGGAATGTTGATCTCGTTGTTGAGCGCATAATAGGTGACTTGATCCGGACTAATTGTTTTTAATGACATGCTAAACCCTGCTTTCGCTGCGTTTTATAATAGCTGGTTGCGTTGTGATGCGATAAAAAAACTGGCTGATCAAACAGCCAGTTGCTTCAAGGCATCCGGTC
>OMJG01001803.1_pt1 | contig 11565 bp, 6 predicted proteins | sample 1646431 | NCBI WGS metagenome assembly OMJG01 (sample SAMN03771674, study PRJEB25209) | food metagenome | isolation source: Cotija cheese | place: Mexico:Jalisco,Michoacan | collected 2011-12-12 | reverse complement strand
TCTTATTGGATATTGCCATTGTTATTTATGTTCCATGATTTTGAAGAGTTAGTATTTGTCCCATATTGGTTGAAAGATCATAATCCAAAGATTCACGGGCGTGTTCTGTTTGGCGGGGTGAATCGTTCAGATGTTTTAGCAGCTGGGATCTGGGAAGAATTTTGTATTTACTTACTGCTCGTAGCAGTCGCCTATGTCATGGAATCACCATTACTAGTTGCCACTGCATTTTTGCCGTATCTTTTTCATTTGATCATGCACTTAGTTTTTGTCTTTAATAAACGTACTTATGTTCCTGGAGCTATAACCACAATTATTGAATTACCCATAACAATTGTTTACTTATACAGTTTAGTCGCATTAACAAAAGATTCGCTATGGGAATGGATTATCGTTACGATCATAATGTTTGTACTCTTCATCAGTAATTTGAAGTTCATTCATTGGATTATGGCAGAAACAATGTTTAAACTTAGATAGCACATAGCAAACAGAGGCCCTTAAGCAAAAATACTGAATATTGCTTAAGGGCCTCTGTTTGCTAGTTGATTGATAATCATCATCCAATTTGGACAATGCTATTGAGCTCTTATAAACGGTATCAGTTCGTGCAGATAAGTTTGTCCACTAAGGTATACCCTAGTGGTCGTTTATAAAAAATCAAGGCTAAAACTTTAAACCTCTTGATTGCAATAACGTTTTAATAATTCAACATGTTTTTATATTTTTTGAGTTGGCAAACTCTATAATTAATCTGAATAGAATTAAAAATCTTAAAGCAATCCACTTACAATGGTAGTAGCTAATTCCAACCAATGTAAGGAGTGATTACTTTAGGTACATCTACTTTATCACGATTTCAGCATGGCGTACTAGCACAACTGGTCAATGAGGGAAATAAAAACTTACCAAGTAATGGCTGACGCCCTAGGCGTCGGCAAATCTACCATAGCTATGAATCAGGTCGTGTCAAGCCCTATGATTGAGGACTAACCCAGTAAGACACAGATTGCAAAAGACAAAATTGCGGTCGCCATTCGAATTCTAACGGCAGCATTAACGACTTTAATTACTAACCACTTACGATTAACCTTGTTACCGGAAACCGTTGCGCCCGCTTATAACTTGGGTACTGCGACAATTTATACTTGGCTTTTGGTCATTGGAAAGTAGATACGGTGATTTCTAGCCAAGACGAGTCACAATCATGTCTGATTACTTTCGTAGCACGTAAGACACGACTTCTATGGGCCAAGACCCTAATCGAACAGCTAAGCCCCTAAACACCGTCTTTGGCGAATTTATGGAGCCTTCGGTCCCTAATTAAAATTCATTACTGTTGCTTATGGTAAAGAGTTTGCTAATTATCAGGCCTTAGAACAGGATTATCAGATCAAAGTCTATTTTTGCCATCCATATTCACCATGGGAACGAGGTTCCCATGGTGAATATTTTAATCTACGGTTACGTTGTTTTTTCCAAAGAAGACCAATTTTAGCCCGGTAACAATTAGTGAGATCCTAGCAGCACTTGAACTAATTAATCAACGAACATTGGAAGTTTTCAAGCTTGACCGGATTAAACTTGTAATTTGCCAGTGATAAGATTATTTAGTAATATATTTTTGGTAGCTTGTAAGTATCTTAACTCATCATTTTGATACCAATGATCTCTTCCAATCTTTTTAAATGTTTTGGACCAATTTTCCTCTTAGAATTTAATGAAAACAACTCTTGTCTGACTGCTAGTGTAAAGGAATTAATTAAATCTTTTGGAAGGAAATAAACGAAGGTTTTAATAAATATGTTTAATTGTACCCTATTTCCTGTAACCTTTAATTTGGTGGGTAAATTTTCAATGGGTCCGTTCCAAGTCGTCACTTTGTTTAAAATATATCCAGGATGTGCAGCAGCATTTCTAAATTGCCGAACAGTGTCTAATAAATACTCAAAGTTTTTTGCACCTATATCTTTTTTCCAGACTGTATTGGAAACACAAGAAAACCTAATAATATCTGCTATACATTGTTGCCGAACAGTTGTACTTTTAAATCCCGTATTTTGTCTCATGAAATTAATTTCTCGTGTATCAAATCTTATTGCGTTAAGCCGATCATTGTAAACATTTTCGACATTTTTTTGTTTTATACGTTTAAGAAATCTATCTCTTTTTAGCGATTTCCATATATATTTGAGCTATCAGAAAAGAACTGATCCCATAGAGGTATGATTTTATAAAATATCTTATCTTCCTTTTTAGATTCACCCGAGTTTGAATATCCCATATTATGTTTCCTAACTCTTCTTTTTTGAGAAATTTCTCTTTTACTTGCTGCTTCTTGATACTCGTATTCAAAATGATATGCTAATGATCCTAAAAACATATTTTCAAATGATCGTACTACCTCTAGTATTTTACCTTTCATAAAGGAATCAAATTTATATAACTCATATAGTTCTTCAATTGTTGTGTCTTGCATAAATTTGCTCCCATTTGGGGACCTAGAATACCAAACCTTTAAACCTGGATATATTAGTAAATCATATGGTACCCTTTGAAGAATTTTAACTGCCCGTTTTTTATCATCGATTATAACGCCATGATGATCGTGCATAATATGAGGCTGATCTTCTCTTTTGCTAGGCTTAATGTACTTTCTGTCAAGCCCAACGTTTGTTTTGCCAGCTTTTGTCATACCTAAATTAAACTGTCTTTGTCTTCCACTCATAACGCACCCCATTTTGTGTAAAATACGAACACTACAAATTTTCAATTGTCTAATGACATTCATTTCCTTTAGACCTGCAATTGAGTATCCCCTAGTGGCTTTTTGGAGTCATTTAACCTAACTGTTTAAGTTGTTACTTACAAAATCATATTATTAATATTCAAAATAGCAAGCGGCCTTTTTTGTTCTATCCTTAGTTTCTATTGAAGAAACCAACTAATGTTCTTAATTCATACCGCTACTTTTCGTATGGATGTTCTATTAATCACATATACAGACAGTTTTTAGAACGCTTTTTGAAACAAAGGTTTGCACTGCAACAGGTTCTTAATGTTATCTCCCGGCTATCGCGTCGATACAGCGTACATCGGCAGATCAATCGATGATGCCTAACAGTGATATTGAGAACATTGATTCAATCTCTACGTTCTTTGTCACAAAGAAAACACTCATATCATTTATGACAAAGGTTATGATATGTGCTTGAAAATTTATGGACATGAAGGAGCTGTGATGTTGCATACAATCTTTAAAAACTAAAAATGGGCTTGATAAACTGTTCATCCAAATTGAACAAACCTGCCTTTACTCACAGTCTGCTTGGCTACCTCCTCACTTGAATAACCGATAACGAGGTAGGTAGTGCAATCAATCATCTTTTCCCCCTCAATATTCATTTGCTTTCGCATTGCAGTGACGGTGAACTATTCGCATGACTTCTCTTGGATTTATCCATTTTTAATTGAATGTCATGCATTAGATTGACACTTGTTAGTATTGCCTCACCCTGATCCAGTTTTTGAATCTGGTGTCGACTATCCTCATCAAGATAATTTTTAATTGAGAATAACTCATCCGGTTGTGTTAACCTGTGTATCAACATGGACCCCATCTGAGCAATAAGGATTTTAGAGACATCATTTGGACTCTGGGTAGTAAGGAGCAAGTATACCCCCAACTTGCGCCCCTCACGAGCTAAAGTAGTTAATCCATCTTCCACAAGACTACCATCGTTAGTCTGCCTCTTTACATACCGATGAACCTCGTCGATAAATAATATAAATGCTTGTTGCTCTCTTTGCTTACATTCTTCTATTTTCCGGCAGATAAGATCAACTATTAACTGCCCGACTTGATCTCTAGAGTTAATCATTGATGCATCAACATACAAACTACGTGTTCCTTCAAAGAAGGTATCAAGCTTTTCAGTAAGGGATTTTCGAGAAACATCGGTGAACAACTTACGAAACATGGGTGAGTGCTGAAATTGATGAAGTCTCTCAACCAAAGGCCTGTTAGCATTTGCCTTAAAGGGATCTTTCTCCAACTCACCTTTCGTGTTCCTTTTTTCGGAAACAGACTCTTGCAACATCTGCTGCTCCAAGCAATCGAAATTGAAATTTGTGTCTTCGGAGCTTAACCTCGCCATATCCGTGTCAATTTGTGCAAACGTTGAGCCAAGCTTTTGATAGACTTCTCCCTTTAATTCATTTTGCCACTGGAATCGTAGTGCTAGGATAGCGTTCATCAAAGACGGAGCCTGAATACCAGGACTAGCTTGCAATAAATCAATCCATTGATCAATTGACACACTTCCAGGTACAATGCAGGTATCTTCTCCAAGGTGGAGCTTGTCAATTTCATTTTCATCGAATGTGTCTTTATATTCCCCAGTCGGATCGATGATTAGAACTTTTTCTCCATCATTGGATACTTTATCCAAAATTGATAATGCACTGGTACTCTTTCCGCTACCGGTTGAACCAATAACCATCAGATGCCTACTGAACAACGTTGCAGGCTTGAAGCTAATTTTAAGATTGGACTTTACAGCTAGTGTTGCAAATGGCAACAATGAACGTTCACCCTTCGCCGAATCAAGTATTTCTAACGACTGATAATAGCGTATAATTGCCCCCTCTGGAGCAAGATAAACCTTATCATGTATTGCAACGCTAGAAAATCCAGCCGGGCGAAATACATCCATAAACGGTGGTATATACGCTAACATTTCGGCCGCGGTCTGGGGGTAAATTGCATCCAGTTTTCCTGTCTTCATCAATACATGAATGCTCTCAGAATCTTTGATTGCGTTTCGCTTTACTCTTCCAATAAATATTCCATTGTCACTAGCCACAAGTATCATATAATTCATTCCACCTGGGACAAAACTTTCTTGTTGAAAAATTCGGCCTTGTAATATTGATAGGTTCTCTATTTGTATGGTGGCGGCAGGTGCAGATACCTCAGATATCGTGCCAAGATAGTAATTGCCCTTATCGAGACTAGCATTCCCTGCTTCATGAGCAGATCTTTGAAACAACTGATCAATGTTCATTCGATCCCGCCCCCAGATATATTGGAAGTTGATTCAGAACCGCTTGAAGGAATGCAATCGAATAGCCCGAATCCTTTAGCCCTTCCAATAATTGCCAGCCTCGAGCATCATGTCCCTCCAAGGAATAATCAGATACCAGCAACGATAATCCTGAGTTATGCGTTATAGCATGATACACCATCTCGGCAATATGATTATCACCGAAACTAAATCCGTTGGCGATCAATAAAGTATTAGGCCTATTGATCAACTCTTGAAATTTAGAGAACAACTCAAAATATGGCTCTGTGTACGACTGCATATATTTGTTTGCACTGGGGAATATCATCACCGGGGTGTTAACTAAATTGCGCGGTAATCTTCGCAAAATATGTTCATCGTCGAATTGCCACGTCAATGATCCGTGAAGCTTGATTAGGTTGATAACTTGCTTCTTGTACTCCAGCTCAGCAGTTGCTAAATTAGGGATATCCTTTACCAGATTCCATTCAAACACGTCTGGATCAAAGTGTGGGTCAATATCCGCCGTAAATCCATCCATAACAGTGTACGCTACTTTAGCAGCAGCTTCTTCAAACAACGTGTCATAGTTCGTTGTTGCGATAGTGAGCTTGTTAGGTGGCGTGATACGAGACGAAAGTATATTAATGATTTGGGCATGCTTCAATAATCGGTCATCGTAGTCATAACTTGTATTCCGAATAATCGTTTCTAAGATAACGGAAACACTTTTATTATATTTCGATCGTTTGTTTGTCGCAATGTACGGCTGAGCCGATTGAACAGCTGAAATGAAATTTTCTAACTGAAATTCATCACTTGCAGCATCAACAAACTCATATTTTGAATACTCTGCCATCTGGCTGATAGGAAACACATTTTTATCAACACTCAGAGCATCTGCAATAATTCCCGTTAGCTCTCGCATTGAACGACCTCGAATGCTCTGTGGATCTTTCTGACCAGTAATTGATGCACCTGCTCCTGCTAAAAAAACAATTTGTGAGTAATTATTATTGATAAATCTCGTGACTTCGTTACTCACGCGAGATTCGAATTCAGCTTCTTTGATAGGTTCACTGTCGGCGTCAAGCATCCTCACCCCATTCAATAGATATTGACCACCCTCACTCATCGATAATGTCAAATTACCAGTACTAAAAATATTGCTCAAAATTCCCTCCTACTAGCACTCGAAATCGCGCGCAAATATCCTAAATTATCACATTCGCCAACAACAACTCATACTTCGACTGATCACCATCCGCCAGCCTCACGTCCATCCGGCTTAACTGTCGCTTCCCGGTCAACTCAATGTTCTCCAAATCAAACTGGTCAGCGTAATAGCCAAAGTTCAACCAGAACAAATTCACATCATGGCTGATTTCAACAACGTCTTCATATAGCGGACTATCCTGATCAATGGTGCGTATATTCTGGGTCAGTTTACCGACGATCTTAGGTGTTAAGCCGGCCTCTTGGATTTTGTTCATAATCATTGTGTGATTAGCAGCATTACGAACGCTCTCCTCAATCGCTTTAGCGGTTTGTTCCGCGACGCGATCCTTCAATGTGTCAATCGCACCTTCAGACTGTCTCATTGCTTGATTATACTTGGCAACCTCACGCTCAAGAACCTGACGAAACGCAACATCCAACTTGGAAACACTTAACTTTGCGGTACTTTCATTCAATTGGGACGTTCCATCGATGCATGTGTTCAGTGCATCATGAAGTTGTTGCTCCCCATTAGTCACGCTGTCGTTGTCAACATTGGTGAGATCAACCACGATATTTTTTCTGGCTAGCGACGCCTGATTGACATCATTAAAGGTTAGTTGCAAAACTGCAACACCATGCATTGCGCCGGAAGCAAAACTAACCTTTGAAATAACCGGATCCTTAGTGCGAATAATCGGTTCAATCTTGGCATCGTACATCCGGCGATTGGCAGCTTGGTACTGTTCAGAGTGTTTTTCTGAACTCAGACCAGCCTTAACCACAGTCTTCTGCACAGTATCATCCAGCATTTTCTGAACAGCGTTACCTTTGGTTGCTTTGGCCTGCTTAAGAAAATTCATGTACTCGGCATTCGGTAATACCGCATTATCGAACTGTGTGTCTTCCATGACACCTTCCATCTTTTTGCCCAAGCGCTCACTCATCTTAAGCTCTGCATCAATAGTCTGATAGACCGGGAAGGTATAGACGTAGATAGATTTTGTTTTTGAAACGTCACGCGGCCGATCAATCCGCCCAATCCGTTGCTCAAGTATCATTGGGTTGTACGGCAAATCGAGATTCATGATTACTTGCGCATCCTGCAGGTTCTGTCCAGTTGAGATTGTGTCCGTACCAATCAGAAGATTGATTTCTTCGGGAGAATCAATCAGATCCACGCGATTCTTAGACCTCGGCGAGAAACGATCCAGAATCTCTTTACGTGAAACTTCCTGCCTCCCAATAAAATTGGCTGCATCGCCACCAGTTATCAGTCCAATTTTGTCCTTATTGAATTCAGGCATCCGCTTCAACTGAGTGAAGTAATACTCAGCCGTTGTCTTGAAGCTAGAGATTACAATCACCTTACGACCACAGGAGAGTTCTTCAAGTAAATGTTGCTTAACGCCTTCGAGTTTTTCATCACGGTTAGCGTAGGCCGTTTCGAGATCTTGTAATAAGGGATTTAGAATAGTTAAATCCTGTGCCGTGTCTTGCGCCATCTTTGCGACAGCTCGCTTGGCAGTACGTTCATTGACAGATTGCACTTGCGCACTGATTTTATTGAAATAGCGACGTTTCTGCTGATTGGATCGTTCTTCGCTTGGTAGCAAATCATTCGATTCAGTATCATCTAATCCATCGTCAGGGTCTTGCCCATAGAATGCCTCACGCAGCCCTCCCAGTTTTTGTTCATTATAATCATCTAATTTGTAAGCATTAGCTAGGAAAATTCTCAAATACGGCGCTTGCTTGGTGGAATGTTGGATATCGCCCAACTGACTAGACAGCTTCTCCAACTTGTTGACGATGCTGATAAGAGAATCATGATATGCCCGCCAGCTCGAATCGGCGCGCTTAAGTAAGATCATCTTGAGACGGTCTACCCCGACCTGATTTCGTGAATCACCGACGTAGCGCATCGGATCCATGTACGCAAAATTCAGTCCGGCGATGCGCTCAAAGTTCTCCCCAAAAAGTTGATTCTTACGCGGCTCATATGGAATCTCAATTGCTGGAAACTCACGTTCAGCGTATTCAACTGATTTACCACCATAAGTCTTTCGGGTCCGTTGAAGAAACAGATCATCCCAGAACTGATTGAACGACTCATTATCGTTCGCCAATTCTCGAATCGCTTTACCAGTATTTCCAAACTGAAAAATATCCCGGTACTTTCGATCGCTAGGAATGCGATCAACAGACAAGAACAAACTCCCTAAATTCAACACATCTTCACGAGAATTGTTCCAAGGGGTGGCAGTTAGCAACAGCCCTTTGATTTTTTCGCCGCTAGTTTCAAATACGTATTGAAGATGCGCATAGGCCTTGGCTTTGCGCGACTTAAAGCCCAAGTGAGCCTCATCAATGACAATCATGTCGTATTGCTTAGCCAGTAAATCAAGCTCAGGCTTCTTGAGCAGCGTGAAGCGTTGCCGAGTCAGCTGCTGGAAGCAATTCTGATGAACGCCAACAGTGGCCATTTCCTCAACCCACTGAGTCGCTAGCTTACTATCGGCAATCAGTAGCACTTGATGAATAGTCCCTTGATCCAAACCCTGACGAATAATTCCGGCAGTCGTTCGTGTCTTACCTAACCCCACACCGTCAGCCAACACCGCGGTCCCGAACGTGTTCAGCTTGTCGCTGATCTCCACTACACCGGATTGCTGATGCGGATACAGCATTTTCACCCAAGGTAGGTTAGTATCGAGATCGGCATACGGGACACCAAACAGCGTCGCATAGTCATGGTAAGTCTCAGTAACAGTCTGATATGACCGCTCATTCGCTAACATTGGCACTTTCTGCTCGATTGCCGCAATCAGCTTTTCATCATATGGTTCAACTTCATCGGACTGCCAGATGGTATCAAACCATTCTTTCAGGACAGGAAAAGTATCACGACTCATCACGTTTAGTTCTGTGTTACCCTCCAGCCCATTGCGTGAAAAATTGGAAGAACCTACAAGTGCATACCCATCAAACCCCTCAGCACTCTGACAGAATAAGTAACTTTTGGCATGAAAGTAATTAGCCTCACCAGTATAGACTTTGACCTCAATCCGGTGTTGATTGATCCACTGACCAATCTGACGCAGGAAGTCAGTATCTGAGACCGTCATCGTATCCTGGTTGATGATTTCCGGCAGTTGCTCAAAGTAACTCTCATTCGCGTCTTTAGCCGTAAATAACTGCTGAGTGGCGTGATTAGTTTCATTGCCCATCAAAATGCTGAAATGTCCTTGCTGCTCTGTCATGAAACGGATAAATTCATCTTTGATCAACAACAAGCCGCTTAAATAAAAGTAGCCGACGGCAACGTCAAGCGAATGGACATCCGCCTTACCGAGCAGCTCCTTAATCGCATCAACCATCTTAACGTTACGATTATCAATGACGCGCTTTGTGTACAGGTCTTTGATTTCACTCATTTGTAATACCCGTCTTCTTAAGATTATCGTAGCAATTAATGATTCTTTGTGCCTCGGCTTGAACTGATTTCTTATGCTTCGGTGACTCGAAAGTCTGTAGCAACGTAATCAAGTTCTTTCGACTTAGACCGAACTCAATAGCAACGTGTGCATTCAATTCTGCCAGCAATACTTCTTCGTTTTTATTTTTAATTTCAGTTTTTGTAGGCTTAAAAACTCGATAAACATCTGTACCTTCTTCAGAATGCAACAGTTGCTTCGTTAAGGAAACGATAATATCCGAATTTTGGAACATCCTTGGCTCTGGCAAGGGCACTTGCTTCACAAAGAATTGATTAACATGGATGCTTATCATTAGTCGCAGGTAGTAGTCAATAACATACGAATTAAGAACTCCTACATAGAATAATTTATCCTTTAACGAAACCTCGGCAGCATTTTTCTGAACGTTGATGGTATTTGCACTTACAGCATTCGGCGGTAGCAGAGTTGAAATCACCGAACGTCGGTTAGTTGCAGAAGCCACATCACGAATAGCAATTCGCCATTCTTTCTGATCTGGATCAACCTTCTTCATCACGCCTTCGGTTGTCGCGTATTCAGTCGGCTGATATAAGATCGTAAACTGGTCGAAGGTCTTACCTTCGTAGAGCGGAAAGATTGAGGCCGTCGAATCAGTTGTGAAGTACTCCGAGTCATTAGTTCGGTGAAAATCGTTACCCAATTTGAAGGGTTTAGTTTCTCCAAATAATGGAAACCTCGTAGTCATCTTGTGATAAACATCAAACTGTGCCTGTGTCCTCGGCTCCACTAGTGACAACAATTCTTGGTTTTTATGCACATCTGACATTGCGTAATTCAGCTTCTCGCTGTCATCGTTTAGCGAGTTCAGACTATGCTTGTAGAAGAAAACCTTGAAAGATGACGCCGTTGGTTTGGACCGCTGCATAATCAACGTAGCAAACTTATAACTACGATGGATGCCTTCAAAAATACCAAGTCGGTTCTCGAATGATAGATATTCTTCGACCTGTCCTTGCTCAAAGATCAGATGGCGTAAGCCAGTTGAGCCCAAGTCAGTTGCTAAATTATCAGGTGTTAAGATACCCATTCGTCCATCTTCCTGCATACACTGATAAAATCGTTCTACTGACGCCTTGTACAGATTTAGATCACTGGACGTTTTACGACCATCTACCGTCCAGCTCTGATATTGAAAGTTATTATCATCACGCAGGAAATTCGAGCCTGCAGCCATTCGTGCGGAGTACTCCGCCCACCGATTCTCGATTGCAGGGAACTTTTCTTGCAGTTGCCTCTGGCGTTGCTTTTTCTGCTTAGCATTATTAAGCGCCAGGTACTCCGAGTCGTACTGGCTATAAAACTCATCAGAGTTCGGCTTCCAAGTTTCCCAAGGCGGATTTCCTACCACACAGGTGAATCCACCACAAGGATCAAGTATGCCATCCGCCTTGAAGAAGACTTCGGGTAGATTGATCTCCAAGCATTCTGCGCTCAAGAGGGGCGCTTGATCACCGAGCGTCGATTCAGCAAAGTGTGCCACTTGTTCCTGCAACTTTACCCGCTTTGCTTCAAAGCTAGCGTCATCATTCAACTTAGCTCGACGAAGTGCTGCAATCTCACGTTTGAGTGGTGCGAATGCTTCATCGCGTTTTCTGAATGGTACGGTGTTCATCAATGAGTTCTGGTGAATCAAAGTTCTACCGACCAAATTTGGCAGAGGCTTGTCGGCGTCACGATGTTGAAGTGAGGACAGAGTTAATGTCAACGAAGCAATGGTAACCGCCTTGTAGTCAATATCCACACCATAAATCACATGATCA
>OMJG01001802.1_pt1 | contig 11567 bp, 14 predicted proteins | sample 1646431 | NCBI WGS metagenome assembly OMJG01 (sample SAMN03771674, study PRJEB25209) | food metagenome | isolation source: Cotija cheese | place: Mexico:Jalisco,Michoacan | collected 2011-12-12 | reverse complement strand
CCGGTAGCGGATCTGGTCCGGGCCGGTCACCCCGGCGGCCATGTCGGCGACGGCGGCGTCGAGAGCATCGGCGGCCAGCGCGGCACGGCGCAGTGGTGCGGTGAAGTCGTTCATGGGGTTACTCCTCGAGAGAAGTCGATAGCGGCCCGGGGTTTCCACACCCCGGGCCGCCGGCCGCTGGCAGATCCTCAAGCCGTCAGAGGCGACGACTCTGCCTGCCATCCATTCCGCATTGCACGCCAGAAGGCACTCGACTTGATACAGAAGAGTTACGTGGTCACGGTGAGGTTGACGGCCAGATTGTGGGCCCCGCCCTCGACATCGAAGACGGGGCGGGATGGATACCGGCGGGGGGCCGGAAAGGAAGGACAGCCCGCCCGCCGGCACCCCGCTCATTCGCCCGGCCGGCTCACGCGTTCAGGGCGTCGAGACGGTGGTCCCTGAACTCGGCGACCCTCTGGTCGACCTGCTCGGCGATCACCTTCTCACGGGCCTCGGCGAGCGCCTGGGCGTAGCTGCGTTTCTCGTCGATGCTCCCCAGCGACAGCGGGGCGCCGTGGGGCTTGTCCATCAGGTCGGTCGTCATGATGTGTGACAGGTCATCGGGGGTCCGCCGGTAGTCGACGCCCAGCTCGGCGGCCAGGTCGTTGAACTCGGCGTTGATCTGAGCGACCCGGGTGGCGAACCTGTTCGGATACTCCGGCTCCTTCTCCTTCTTCAGCCTCACAGTGACGAAGCTGTAGGAACGTCGCTCGGCCGGGACCGGCGGGCGGGTGTCCCCGTAGCGGTTCGCCACCGTAAGATCCGTGTTCCAGGCATTCACCTGGTCGACGACCTTCTCGTAGTCCTCCATCGCGGAACTGTGCAGGTAGTTCTCATGGGCCGACCTTTCGGCGGCCGCGATCCGATGGGCGGCCATGTAGTCGATCCACGCGGCCAGGGTGTCGCCGCCAGACCGGACCGCATCCTCGAACGCGGCCCGCTTCTCGGCGATCGGCGGCTTGAACTCGTCGCGGAACGTCTCTCTCCTTCGGGTTTCGAAGTCGAAACGGTCCCGGGGGGAACTGGTCTTGCGCACCATGTCAGTCCTCCTCCGCCTCCTCGTCGAGTCGCTGCCAGCCCATGGCCTGGGAGGCGGCGCGGTCACGCTCTGCCGTCATGTCGATGACCTGCTGGGCCTTGGCCAGCTTCTTCTTGTGCTCGGCGTCGATCCTCGCGGCTTCTTCGGCCCATTCCTGCCGTGCATCGCGTATCATCATGTTCCTTTCCTCTTCCTTCACTGTCAATTCTAGGCGGAGATCTGCATTCTTAAACCGGAATTTCCGGCGAATTGTGTTGCTGTACGTCTTCGTTCCCGGCGGGGTTGTCACGTGCCTATTCCGTACCGGTGGAGTTCGTACATCTTGTGGTCCAGGTCGATATCGGCCGGCTCCTGGGCGGTCTTCGGGGCGCCGCGCACTGACCGTTTCGACACTGTTCCGCTCACGCCCGCGCGGCGGAGGCGTTCGCCGCACAATCCGGTGGCCCCTTCGGCCCAGCATGGTGTGCCCGCCTCGGCGTGGCGGCACTCCTGGGCCAGGGCCAGTTCCCACGATTTGCGGGACCATTTGGCCGCTGTGCTGGCCGTCATGGCTTGTCCTTGTTTCACGCGATCCTCCTCATTCCGTATTCGGTCGTGTCGTTTCTCTCTTCGCTGGTTGGATCTCGGAGGGTGCGCCGGATCACGTACTCGATGCCCGACTCGGGGAGCGTCACCCTGATGGGCCCGCCGCACTCGGGGCAGTCATTCACACTGGGGCCGGCACGTCGGCCGCAATCGTCACACCGCCGGTACGTCATCGGTCGACCTCCTGCCAGACGGTGGTCTTGGGTTCGGCGGCGTGGGCCAGGGCTGCCTCGTGGGCTTCCTCGGGGGTGGTGAAAGTCTCCTCGGGCCCCCAGCCGTCGCCGGTGCATCCGGCTTTCCACCGGCCGTCACAAGTATTGAAGATCATTCGGGGGTTCCGCCTTTCTGGTCGGAATGTTTCACGGTAGATGTTTCACGTGGGACGGGAAATGTTTCACGGCTGGAGTGAGGCTCAGTCCTCCTCGTGGATGATGACGCGCCACACTTCGTGGCGGGTCGCGTGGAGCTCTTGGAGGTACTCGATCAGGGCGCATTGCAGGGCCAACGGTTCGGCGGGGTCAATCATCCTGTCGGCGACGCGGCGAATCTCGTCGTCGAGCCGGTTGACAGACCCCGCGAGGCGGCCCGCGTTGCCTACGACCGGGTCGGGCTTGGCGGTGATGAGGTCGGCGAAGGTCTGGCGGATCCGGTGCTGTCGTTCGGTGGGTGTCTCGGTCATGATGTGCTCCGTTCGAGTTGTGGGGTGGGGTGGACATGTCCACCCCTGTTTTTTGGTGTCTAAATGTGGCTGTGACTACGTATTTCGTCGGTGGACATGGGGCCTGTCCACCCCATGTCCCCATGTCCACCCCATGTCCTCGGGGTGGACATCTTTCTCAGGGGTGGACAGGCCCCATGTCCACCCCTGAGACCCGCTCTGTAGGCGGTTCAGAAGGGGGTGGACATAGGGGTGGACATGTCCACCCCCCGGGGGGGTCAGTCCATGAGGTGGTACAAGGTGCGCTCGCCGCTGGTGATCCGCTCGACTCGATGGGAGTCCACCAGCCTGTTGATGGCATCGTCGAAGAACGGTTTCCGGTCCCGGGAGTTGAGAGTTCGTCTCAGATCGGCGTGGGACATGTCGTCGTTCGATTCCTGCATCGCCCTGACGAGACGATCGGCCACGCGCTGCACACCCTTTGCGTACTGGCGTTCGCTGGCGGCAGTCCGGGCCTCGGCCACCTCATCGGCGTGCTGACGTTTCGCGGCCTTGCCCCGCTCGGCCAGGATGCGAATGATTCCGGCCCGGGTGATATCAGACAATCCCATGATGTTTCCGGACAATTCCCAATCCGACATATCAATGTCCATGCGACCGTCAAGAATTGCGAGCGCGGCCGCCACCTTCTCGCGGGTGAACATCGCGTGCCCGTCGAGTGCATTCACCTGCCCGTGAGCGTTGGCCAGGAGGACGGCGTCAATCTCTGACATGACCTGATCGGGAAGACCCATCACGTGCCGTGGCGCCTCGGCGTAGTCGATGGTGTCGAGCGGCTCGGCCCGCTCGTACCAGGACAGCGGCGGGACGGTCCACGACTCGGGCTCGACGGGGCGAACCCGGGGAATGCCCGGATCGGTGGCCGGCATCCAGAGGAACCGCTGCGGGGTGCCCCCCTCCCCGTCCCCGAGGATCCATCCGGCCTTCTCGGGCTGCACCCCGAGCACCAGGGCGAACCTGTAGCGGTGGGCGTCGACAGGAACCCGCTTCGCCGGATCGGCATATCCGAACCCGAGCGCCTCCCCCGTGTAGGCGGACCGAAGCTCCGTCATGAGCGTCGCCCCGGTGCGGGACGCCTGAGCGGCCAGCCCGTCAACCTCAGACAGTGAGAACAGGATGGATCGGTGATCCCACACCACCACCGATTCACGCTGCCCATCCTCGGCCGCCTGGGTCTCACGGTGGGCGTAGGAGCGGGACAGCCCCTCTCCCGACCCCGGCTTGACGCTGCCGAAGGGCAGGCCGGGAAGCTCGACGGCGTCACGGGCTGCGGCCATGGCTGCCGACTTGCCGCCACCGGATCGGGCGACCAGTGCGCAGAACAGGTTCAGCGAGCCGTAGGAGCCCACCAGGGGCGGCAGGACGACGTTGGGCGGCACCGATGCGAGCGCCCGCATGAGAACGACTCCGAGCACCGCCGCCGGGCTCACGCGGCGCGACAGCGCGAACTGTCGAATGTGGGCGAGGATCGGCCGGCAATTCCACCAAGGTGCATCGGAGGGATAGACGGCCTCGGCCCCAAGTGCCAGCGTGTCGAGCTGTTGGCGGACCGCGTATGCCTCGGCCAGGTCGTCCCACTCCTGCCGGTAGTCCTGACCGTCGGCGATCTGCTGGGCGAGCCGCTGGGCGGACCGGCGGATCTCGTCGTCACCCCCGGCGGCGATCACGGAGACGGCCGCTATGCGGGCATCCTCGGTGGTGAATGGCGCGGCGGCGGCGAGTTGAGCGAGGTAGTCGACCTCGTGACTCGCCAGGATCGGCCCCTGATCCACGCGCTCGTTGACCAGGGCGGCATCAATGGGGTCACCGGCCGCCTTCATCTCGGTGATGGTCTGCCAGATTGCGGCGTTGGCGGCGTCGGCGAACATGTCGGCGGTGATCGTGAGCCGGGGCAGTTCCCGGCCGACCAGGGCGGCGCCGATGACCAGTTCCTCGGCCTTGTCGCGGGACATGAGTAAACGGTCGCGTGGCCATGGGCGCGGGCTGGGCTGCCGGTCGGATACGCTGGTCTCGGTGTTGTTGAGGCTGGCCCCGAGCTGTTCCCGCTCGGGGTCGCCGTTCGTCTGTGGGGTCATGGTGGCCCCTCTCAGGCGACGCGGTGGATGAGCCGGTACACATCGGCCGTCTTGACTCGCAGGGTGCGGGTCCGGCCGATGGCATACAACGGCAGCTCACCCGATGTGGTGAGACGGCACATCGTCTTAGCGGAACAACCGGCGATCTTCCCGGCGACGGACCGGGGAATGTAGGTGCCGTGCTCGTCGAGGAGGGCTTGCAGCTCTGGGTCGACCTTCTTCGTGATGGCCATGGTGGGCCTTCCCGGCATGACCCCGGTAGCCTTGCGGCCAGGTCATGCCTCTAGTGATTGCTCTCTGGGTAGGGAGTCATTCGGTTGTGACCAGGGGTCCGGAGTGCTGGTAACACTCCGGGCCCCGCTCGTCTTACTGGGACAGGAGAGACTCTACGGACCGTCCGTCTGGTTGATCAGTCCCGCTGGTCTCAGGAGTAGACGGGACATGTGAGCCCCGTCACCCTTCGATGGTCTGTGATGTCTTTCGATGTCCGATAGCGGAAGATTCCGGAACGACCGTTGTTACGAAATCGTTACATTCCGTCGGCCCCCTTTCCGTCGAGCAGGTCTAGCCGGGCCTGTATCGCCTTGAGCTGGGCCTCCAGAACTTCCCGGTCATCCGTCACAGCAGGATCGGCTTGTGACGGCTCGCCCTGGGCGTCGTGCCAATCGTTGAGCCGCTTCCCCAGCTCGGTGAGGTAGTCGTCGCCGGCGTGTTGGTAGCGCATGGCGGCCTCCTGGGTCGTGTGCCCCATGGCTCGCATGGTGGCGCGCTCGGTGGCCCCGAGGACCCGAAGGTTCGTCCCGTAGAACGCTCTCAGGTCGTGGAAGTGGAGCCACGGCATACCGATGTCGGCGGCGGCCTTGAAGAACCGCGTGGGCTTCTTGACCACGGGTCTCTTCCGGTCGCTTCGATTCGAGGTGCCGCCCGGTGCCCCCTTCAACTGGCCCGGGGTGATGAGGAACCCGTCCGGGCCCTCGGTGCTGCCGGGGAACAGCAACCCTGTCTTGCCGGGCTGGGTGAAGGTCCGAAGGTGCTTGCGGATCTCGGGGACCAGGAACTCGGGGACCGGCACATCACGGACCGACCCCGGTGTCTTGGTGGTGTCGAAGCGCTGGCACTTGGCGGCCTCGTCGGTGACGACGCCTCGGCGGACGTGGAGGACGGCAGGCCGATCCCGGGGCATGGTGAAGTCGCCCCGCTGGAGCCCGGCGATCTCACCGAAGCGCAGTCCGCACCAGGCGGCCAGCAGGACAGCAAGGCGATGCTCCGGGGCCATGGCATCGGCCAGTTGCTGCACCTGGGCGGGGCTCGGCAACTCAAGGTTGGTCCGGTCCCCATCGGTACGTCCGGCCCCCCGGATCTTGAGCGGGACGGCGTCGATGAGGCCGGCATCCTGGGCGCTGGCCAGCACCGAGCGGACCCATGCATAGACGTGGGCGCGCTCGGTGTCGTGGCCGGGAGACAGGGTCTCGTACCAGTCGTCGCAGACGTCGCGGGTGATCTCGACCAGGGGCAGGTCTGCCAGCTCGGCACAGTGGTTCTTGAGGTAGCCGGAGTACATCGTCCGGGTTGAGCGCTTGAGAGGCTGGCCGTTCTTGCGCCGGGCTTCGATCCACCGGAGTGCATAGTCCCCGAAGGTGGTCGCGTCGGCCTCCTGCCGTTCCCGGCGCTGGGCGGGCGGGGTCCACTCGCCCCGGTCGATCAGGGAGTACTCACTGGCAAGCCACGCCTGTGCCAGGGCCAGACTGCCGAAGAATCCGGGAGCGGCCCATCGGCGGCCGTGGCGCGTGTAGTAGGCGTAGTACCGTCCACGCCGCTCTTCGATGCTGCCCCGTTGCTTGGAGCGTCTCGCGGTGGCCATGGCCTCTCACCCCGTCGGAAGATCGTCGGAACTATTGCCCCTCTAGAGTCCCACAAGTCCCACCGGGTCCGCTACACTGAGAACACAACAACACAGCGAACCACCTAGTGAGGCCCGGTAAACGGCGTCATCATGCGGAACCCGTCTCGGGGTGTCGTCTTCGACTCCCCTTGCTTCGAGTCCCAGTGGGGGCACCCAACGCGCAAGGCTCGAACTCTGGCCCGAAGTTTCAGATCGGGGTTCGGGCCTTGTCCTCGTCCGCGGACGGGCAGGGATCCCTTCGGCCAGGTGTTGCGGGTCGAGGACCACGATCGGTCCGACCTTCTCCCGTGCCCGCGACGTGGCGTGAGGTTGTCGGGCCGGGTGCCCGTGGTGACAAATGCACCGGGCGAAACCAGGCCGCGAGCTTGCGCCGTTCGCCTCGCTCCGGGGCGGCATCTGTCCAGCGGTCGGATGCAGGGGATTTCAGTGCTTCTTGCCGCCGATTCCCGGCACCGAGGTGATCTGTCTCATCCAGATCGCTGTCTGTTGTTCGTCGAGGTCTTCCACAGATGCGAGCTCTACGCCCCGGGTGGCCCTGCCCATTCCGGTCGGCGTCACCGGGGGTACCGGGTCGAGCAGGGTCGCACCATTGATGAACATCAGCTTGACGTGGCCGGCGAAGCCGCCCGAGCTGAAGCACCATCCGTCGCCCACTCCGTAGTACGCCATTCCCCACTTCACCGACCGGTGAAGGTTCGGCAGGGTTCTGGCCGCGAGAGCGTCTATCGCCTCGGCGATGTCACGTTGGGGTTGTGGAAGGCTCGCAAGGTAGGCGAAAACCGGCGCATCCCCATCGGGTGCCTTCGCCGGGCTTGCCTTCCCGTTCATGGCCGTGGGCAACGTCAGCGCGCGACCGGAGGCTGCTTCCGCGGCCCCCTCTGTGATCGGCGGTTGTCTCGTGCCGGACTTCTTCCCGTTCATCAGGACTCCTTCTGTCTCATGCGGACGATGCTCTGGTTCCCCGACCGCGTGCGCGATCGGCCACTAGCCCTGCGCGGCACTGGCGAGACCCAGTTCCGCGTAGCGCTGCTGCAGCCTGGCGAATTCCTCCATGTCGAGTGGGGCCGGGTGACCGGCCAGCGCCGTCCTGAGGCGGTCGAAGCCGTAGTGCGCGCCGACGACGTCGCCTCGCTGAATAGCCTGGTCGGGTTCGGGCACGAAGTAGGTAGCGCGCAGCAGGGTCCCTTCGTCGGTCGCGGCGAGCTCGTAGCGCATCCACGAGCCGGGGCTTGTGTGCGTGTGTTCCAGCAGCGTCGGCGGCTCGATACGGAGGAAGCGGAACTCCAGCTGGGGACCGTCCGGCCAGTCGAAGCTCATCGCGCCTCCTTCGCGGAGGTCGACGTGGACGTTGGTCGCGAATGGAGGCCACCAGTCCGCGAGGCGCTCGGGTTCGGTGAGCGCGGACCAGACGTCCTCGATCGGGTTGGGGAATGTGCGCTCGAAGCGGATCAGGCCGCCATCCTCCGTGTGCTCCAATGTGGCGAGCTTGTCGGTCATGAGGTCTCCTCTGTCACTGGTGGGTTGTCGGTTCCAGGGGCGGTACGGTCAAGATGACGGCCGAGCGCGTCGAGCCGGGCCGACCACTCGGCACGATAAGGCTCGAGCCAGTCGTCGAGCTCCCGGAGGGGCTCGCTTCGGAGGCGATAGAGGCGTCGTTGTGCGTCAGTTCTGACCGTGACGAGGCCTGCGTCTCGCAGTACCCGCAGGTGTCGCGAGACGCCAGGCTGACTCATTCCGAGGTGCTCGACGAGCTCGCCCACCGAGCGCTCCTCGATTCGAACGGCGTCCAGAATGCGTCGTCTGGTTGGCTGCACGATGGCCTCAAGCACTGCGGACTCGATCATGGACCAAGAATAACGCATGGCATATATACGCGCAAGCAGATATATGGAGGTCGTGGTTCAACCTGCCACGCGAATGGCTCCCCAGGGTGATCACGACCATGGCGGCCGCGCTGTGCCCGGCCGGTCATCGGACTCAACGGCCTGTGGCGACCGCAACCGGTCCGGTCAATGGTCTCCTTGACCGGGTTCAGGACGCCGTCATTACTCCGGTTGACACAGACCGCGGTGCGCCGCCGCCACTTCGCGCATGCCGGCAACGGTCCGATCGAGCCAGCCGCCGACGTTGCGGCGCGCCTTGCGGGTGTCGGGGTAGCGGCAGCGAAGGTGCAGGCCCTGCTGGTCGAAGACGAACCACAGCATCACACCGTCGGTGCGGATGACCGCGCTCACGTACTGCGCCTGCAGGCTGGTGCTGTCGATCTGGACCGGAAGCCGGCGCAGGTCGAGCCAGGAGATCGCGAACATGCCCGGGGCCTCCGGCATGCCGCCCCACGGTCGCAGGATGTCGTCCAATGGCCAGGATCCCAGCCGGATGGCCTCGCGCACCGCCGCCTGGGCCGCCCGGGGCTCGGGGTCGGACGACTCGATGACCGAATTGGTGATGAACCAGCCGACCGAGTCGTGCCAGGTCTCGTCGTAGCGGCTGTGCACCGGGAACACCGCTCTCAGCGGCTGGTCGGCCACCTCCAGGGTCACCTTCGTCATCACCGATACCGCCAGCGACAAGGTGGAGATCTGCCGGTCCCTGGCGTGGGCCTCGAATGCGGCGCCTTCGGCGGTGTCCAGCACGTCGCGCACTTCGACCCGTTCGGGAAATGGCTCTGGTTCCCCCAGCGACAGCGGGAATCTCGGCATCACATCTCCGCCCGCCCCGAGAATCTCCGCCCAGCGCGAATGCACCTGTTCGGGGGCGGCCTGCCGCGAGATCAATGCCCGGGTGTGTTCGGCGAATCCCGGCACCACTGAAAGCTCGGGAGCGTGCCCGGCACCCAGTTGCGCGAGCGCGCTCAGCAGGTCGCGGGCCAGGACCAGCATCGACCACATGTCGACATGGGCGTGATCGGCGGCGATCAGGATCGTGGTGCTGACCGCGGTCTCCAGCACGCACAACCGGTGCGAGGGCTGGGCGTAGGGGGCACAGGCCAGATCGAGGACGTCGCGCACCGCGGCATTCACCGGCTGGCCGGTGGCGATCGCGTGCTCCACCCATCGTCCGGGCCCGATCTCGACCTGATGGAGACGCGGACCGTCTGGGCCGGGCTCGAAGACCGACCGCAGCGTGAGGTGTCGGTCGATCACTCCGAGCCACGCCTTCTCGAGGTCGTCCGGCGACAATCTTTCGGGCACCTGGAAGGACAGCGCCATCCATGAACCGGGACGGAGCCCGGCGCCGACATGGCGACGCTGGTCGAAGGAGACCGGGAGGGAGCCCTGGCGGCTCAATACCGCAACGTCATAGCCCAGAAACCGCCCGAAAGGCAGATTGAGTTGGGCGATATTGGTCAGCCGCATTCGGGAAGACTAGCGTCGCCAAGGGCCCCATCGACCGGTCAGTACCGTCGGCGCCACGTTAATTCTTTGTGACAAGTCATGATGGCCTCGCAGCCGGACAGCGTTGTTCGTTAGCCTGAATCGACGAAAGTGGTCGGCCATGGAGGTGCGTGATGCCCAAGCAGTCCGTTCCCGGAGCCGTGCTCGATGTCGAGATGAGCGATGAGGGTGGGCATCCGGTCGTCCAGCTGCATGGCCTGATGTCGAGCCGCCGGAGAGACCGGCTGCTCGATCTGGATCTGGGTATCGGGCTGAGCGGAACCCGGCTCCTGCGTTATGACGCGCGTGGTCATGGCCGATCCACCGGACGCCCGGTCCCCGATGACTACCGTTGGCCGGTCCTCGCCGGTGATCTGCTGATCCTGCTGGAGACCTGGTTCCCGGGTGAGAGGGTGCACGGCGTCGGCTCGTCGATGGGGGTGGGGACGCTGCTGCATGCGGCGGTCAGGCAGCCCGACCGCTTCAGCGGGTTCACCCTGCTGCTGCCGCCGACGGCGTGGGAGACGCGCGCGGCGCAGTCGGTGAACTACATGCGACGGGCCGACCTGGTCGAGCGGGAAGGCGTCGAGGCGTTCATCGCACTCGACGCGGATGCCCCGCAACCACCGGCGACCCTCGGACGCCCCGACACCACCCCCGATATCTCCAAGGCACTGCTTCCCTCCGCGCTGCGCGGAGCGGCGATGAGCAATTTCCCCGCCCGCCGGCAGATCACGGGCATCACCGCGGCTGCGACGATCCTCACCTGGACCGAGGATTCCGGGCATCCGTTGTCCACGGCCCGGGCACTGCTCGATCTGCTGCCGAATGCGTCCCTTCAGGTCGCCACCCGGCCCGAGGACGTCGCCGGGTGGCCCCGGATACTGAGCGATGACGTCGCCGGGGATTCGGTGCCCCTGGGGGGCTGACGTCGAGGAGGCTCGCCCTCGCGTGATCACGCTTCGCGGGCCCGACCGTCCTCTGAACCGGCATCCAACGGATTCGCCATCTGGGTTGCGTTCATACGCCCCGCGGCCATGGCCACCAGGGCGAACGCCGCAGGGAGGAGCCCGGCCAGCAGGAAGATCACGTCGACCGGGATGACGAGCGACAGCGGTCCGGCGATCGCGATCGACACGGGCATGAAGGCGATCGATACGAAGAAGTCGAGACTGGCGACGCGTCCGATCATCTCCGGCGGCACGAGCCGTTGAAGGAGCGTGCCCCAGATGACGACCCCGCCGCTGGTGGCCGCACCGGCGACGAACAGCGCCACGAGCATCGGCGCCCGGTGCTCGGCCGCGCCGATGACGATCAGGGGAAGCGTTCCGCCGCCCCAACAGGCCAGCATGAGCGTGAGGTACCGGCGCGGAAGCCTGAGCGCGGAGACGATCAAGGATCCGACGGCCCCACCGATCCCGTATCCGGCCATCAGGAATCCGTAGGTCGACTCGGGATCGGCGAAGTGCTGCCGCGCGATGAAGGGCAGCAGCACCTCGATCGGCCCCTGGATGACCAGGGCGTTCACACAGCCGAAGATCAGGCTCCACAGCAACCAGCGCGTCCGCAGCACGTAGCCGATGCCCGCGCGCAGATCCTCCCGGACGCTCGTCCGCTCCGCAGAACCATCCGAGGTGCCCGACGGGCTCTCAGCGCGGGACAGGAACATGGTCAGGACGAACGCTGCCAGGTGGGCGACGGCGACCAGCACGGCGCCGGCCCCGGGGAAGAAGGCCCCGACGACGATGCCGCCCAGAGCCGGCCCCAGCCCCTGACCGAAGGTCGGACGCACCGCACCCTCCAGCCCGTTGGCGGCCAGCAGCTGCTCGGG
>OMJG01001801.1_pt1 | contig 11582 bp, 13 predicted proteins | sample 1646431 | NCBI WGS metagenome assembly OMJG01 (sample SAMN03771674, study PRJEB25209) | food metagenome | isolation source: Cotija cheese | place: Mexico:Jalisco,Michoacan | collected 2011-12-12 | reverse complement strand
CGCGTAACCGCAAACACCCTGCTAACTAAAAGCACAATTAATAATATAACACCATATCGGTACTTATGCAACCTTTTTATCCTATAAAAAACGTTGCTAGATAGGCTTTTAGTTTGCAAACAATTCCGGGCGTGTCATTTTTACCAAAATGGCCTTTTATTGCGTCTTTCTTAATCATCAAACGAAAAGGATCATCAATTTATGCTTCTTGAATTTTTATTATTAATGATAATGTGCTTTCTCTCTTACCAAGATTTTAAAGAACAATCTATCAACAGTTTATGGTTAAGCTTTCCCTTACTAATTGCCGCCTTGTTTTACCGTTCATCTATTTGGCTAACATTTTCAATCTATTGTCTCTGTTTAATCATTAATACACTTAATCAGGAACATTTCATTGGTAATGGTGATTTAGATATATTGGCAGTATTAAGTTTATATGTTAATTTTGAACAATTTTGGTTTATCTGTACCATTGCATGCGCCTGTCAATTGACTTATCATTTATTCACTCAAAAACAAGCTCTCGCCTTTGTACCAGCTATCACCATTGGCTACCTGATTTGCTTGTTACATCAAATTTTTGCAAACTAAAAACGCTATGATTAACATCACAGCGTTTTATTACTTACTAAGCATTAAACCAATGCTAACAAGTCAGCCTTCTTTGCTGAAGAAGCAAATTCAATGCCATTTTCTGACAAGTATGCTTTGATTTCAGCAACAGTATTCTTTTCAGTTGGCGTTGCAACAGCATCTTCTGATGCAGTCTTTGATGCAGCAGCGTTAACAGTAACGCCCTTTCCCAAAGTAGCAGCTGACTTTTCTGCAGCAACTTGACCGTTATCTGCCAAAGCCTTCTTTGCTGATTCAACCAAAGCTGAGAATGCTTCGAAATCTGAAACAGCCAATTCTGCTAACATCTTACGGTTCAAAGTTGAACCCATCAATGACAAACCGTTCATGAAACGTGAGTATGACAAACCGTTCATACGTGCACCAGCATTGATACGTGCAATCCACAACTTACGGAAGTTGCGCTTTGTTTGCTTACGATCACGGAATGCATAGAACCATGACTTCCAAACTTGTTGCTTAGCAACTTTATAGTTGATATGACGTTGACCACGGTAACCCTTGGCCAATTTAATCATCTTCTTACGACGTGAACGCGTAACGTTACCACCCTTAACTCGCATGGGTATTTCCTCCAGTAATTTCTAATTTTTTATTCGGAACCAGTTATAATTATTAAAAATTAATAATTAACGGCTCAACAAGTGCGTATATGTCTTCAAAGTTGTGTGGTTCATCATTGAAGTTCCACGCAATTGACGACGTTGCTTCTTAGTCTTACCGTGGAAACGGTGTGACGTATAGGCGTTAGCTGACTTCAACCCACCATTAGCAGTCTTCTTGAAACGCTTTGCTGAAGCGCGGTGTGTCTTATACTTAGGCATTGATATGTCCTCCAAACTGGTTTAATTACTTAGTCTCTTTGGGTGCAAGCACCATAAACATGCTGCGCCCTTCCATCTTAGCTCTTGATTCCACCTTTGCGATTTCTTCAAGATCCATTGCCATACGATTCATTACTTCACGCCCAATTTCCTTGTGCGTAATAGCACGTCCGCGGAAACGGATTGATACCTTAACTTTATTACCTTTGTTCAAGAACTTAATTGCATTGTTCTTCTTTGTATTAAAGTCATTAACATCAATAGTTGGGCTAAGACGAATTTCTTTAACATTGACAACTTTTTGATTCTTTCGTTGTTCGCGTTGCTTTTTCTGTGCTTGAAATTTGAACTTACCATAGTTCATAATCTTAGCTACTGGTGGTTTAGCGTTGGCTTGCACCAATACCAAATCCAAATCTGCATTGTCAGCTAGACGTTGTGCGTCTGCCTTAGACATGACACCTTGGTCACCGTCATCAGTAATCAGACGAACTTCACGAGCACGAATGCGATCATTAATTAAATCTTTTTGTTGTTGTGGTTGGCGTGCGTTTGCTATGATCCTTACCTCCGAAAAAACTTGCGATAAAGTAAAAGCGGCTTGCCGTTACACACGACAACCCGCCATCTATCATCTTTACGATAAAATGATTAACCTGATAAGTAAACTTAACTAGGTGAATAGCGGGTATGCCATTACTTTATTTCCTATCAAAATTTAATTATACACTAGACTAATTTAAAGTCAATGATTTGTTTAGAATACCATTAATAAACTTACGCGATTTGTCATCCGTAAAATCATGCGCTAATTGCAAGGCTTCATTAACAGCAATCTTTGCTGGTACGTCCGTAAACTTTGCTTCATACAAAGCCAAACGCATCAAGACCAAGTCAGTCGTGTTTAAACGTTCTAACGTCCATCCGGCTGATAAATGGTCTGTAATCATAAGATCCAATTCGTCTTGATGAGCAACGACTCCCAAAACCACAGATTTTAAATCTGCTGGTATGTCATCTTCCCAAGCAATTTCTGGATCCCCTACCAAAACCTGTGTAATGGTAGCGTCAACATCAGCCGTTGGATTTAAAGCTAAACCAAAAAGTGATTGAAAGGCTGCTTGACGAGTTTGATGACGATTTAGTGCGGTCATTATTTGGTTCCTTCCGTGTCTGATTCTTCACCAAACAAATTGTTAACATCGACAGAACTCGTTGTTTTTTGTGAAACAACGCCTTGAACATGTACATTAACAAGTTTAACTTGTAACTCTGTCATTGCGGCAACTTGTGAGGTTACTCGTTGTTGAATTGCATGTGATACTTTCGGTACGCTCACACCGTAGTCAAGATATACGTAGACATCCACAATTAAGCCCTCGGCTTCTTGTTGTAACGCAACACCTTTACCATGTACACGTCGTCCAAACGCCTCCTGTGCACGTTCAGATAGTGATCCCGTCAAACGAGAAACACCTTCAACTTCTTGTGCCGCTAAACCTGCGATAATCTCTAACACGCGCATACTAACTAATGTTTCACCAGAAACATCACTTGAGTGTGTTAATACGATTGTCTCCTCTGCCATACGGAACTAACCTCCTAAAATACTTGAAAGCGCCGGCCGGCTGCCGGTCGGCGCTTTCTCAATTGATATAGTTATTATATCTAACTTCGCTAGTAAAAACTAGGCACGTGAAGTGTATGATCCACCATTATCAGTGTTAACAACTAACTTATCACCTTCGTTGATGAAATCAGGCACGATGATAACCAAGCCTGTTTCCATTGTTGCTGGCTTACCACCACCGTTAGCAGTTGCGCCCTTAATACCTGGTTGTGTCTCCTTAACAGTAAGTTCAACTGTCTTAGGTAACTCAACATCTAAGATTTCACCATTATAAGTTGTAAGCTTAACGTTCATATTTTCTAGCAAAAACTTTAGTGCATCTGCGATTTTATCTGCTGGAATAGAGATTTGCTCATATGTTGCATTATCCATGAACACATGTTGATCACCATCTGCATACAAGTATTGCATTTCAGTTTGATCAATATTTGCAGTTTCAAACTTATCACCAGGACGGAAAGTTACTTCATTCACTGCGTTTGTACGTAGGTTCTTCAACTTTGAACGTACAAAAGCTGCACCCTTACCTGGCTTAACGTGTTGGAATTCCAAAACGCGCCAGATTGATTGGTTATACAAAATTGTTAAACCAGTTTTCAAGTCATTCATACCAATAGTTGCCATGATTGAATTCTCCTAAATTTATGTCTTTCTGCATTATATTATCAGTTTTCTTTATTAAAAACCAGCGTTATGCATATTTTCAGCAAAATGTTTTTTATTTCTTTCTTAGATTAAAAAAATACATATCAGCCAAAAAAATCGAAACAGAGTTGTTTCGACCTTTTTGTACATGAATTCTTAATAAAATTACAAGCGTGTTTGCAATGATTTTGTTAACTCTTCATAACCCGGCTTACCAAGCAAGCCAAACATGTTACTCTTATAATCCTCAACACCTGGTTGGTTAAATGGATTAATACCATTCAAATAACCTGAGATACCAACAGCTACTTCGAAGAAGTAAATCATTTGACCCAACGCAAATTCATTTTGCTTATCAATCTCAACGATCATGTTAGGGACACCCCCATCAACGTGGGCAATCATTGTTCCTTCAGAAGCCGTACGATTAACATAACTCATTTGCTTACCTTGTAAGTAACCTAAACCATCATCCGCATCCATTGTTGGAATTGTAACGTCAGTCACAGGCTCTGTTACACGAACCAAGGTCTCAAATAAATTACGGCGACCGTCTTGAATATACTGTCCAAAACTATGTAAATCAGTTGAGAAGTTTCCAGATGCAGGGAAGATTCCCTTACCATCCTTACCTTCTGATTCACCTTGCAATTGCTTCCACCATTCACCGAATTGAGCCAATGTTGGATCGTAATTGATCAATAATTCTGTTGTATATCCTTTACGGTACAAAATGTTACGGTAAGCAGCATATTGATAAGCTGGATTCTTTGACAAGTCGGCATCAGCATATGCCGTTTCACCAGCTGCTGCACCGGCCATTAATTGTTCGATATCGCCCCCACCAACAGCGATTGGCAATAATCCAACTGCCGTTAATACTGAGAAACGACCACCAACACCATCGGGAACAACAAATTCTTCATAACCTTCTTCGTCAGCTAAAGTCTTTAATGAGCCACGGGCAGCATCAGTTGTTGCATAAATACGCTCGCGGGCACCCTCGACACCATACTTTTCTTCTAGCATTTGCTTAAATACACGGAAAGCAATTGCTGGCTCAGTAGTTGTACCAGACTTTGAAATAATATTAACTGAGAAATCACGATCACCAATCAACTTAATCAAGCTGTTTAAGTATGCTGGTGCAATCGAATTACCGGCAAACAAGACTTGTGGGAAGTCGCGGTCCTCATCACCGTAATAATTAGCAAAATAGTCATTAAGGAAATCATTAGCTGCGCGAGCACCTAAGTATGATCCACCAATTCCAACGACAACTAGCACTTTTGAATCACTTTGAATCTTTGCAGCAGCTGCCTGGATACGAGCAAATTCATCTTTATCATATTGCGTTGGCAAGTGTAGCCAGTCTGTATATTCAGACCCAACACCAGTTCCCTTACGCAACAACTCATCTGCAACACTAACCATTGGTTGCATCATTGATAGCTCTTCTTCTCCCACAAAAGAAGCCAACTTTGAAGTATCAAATGATAATGTGGTCATAATTAAATCCTTCTTCCTCTATATCGTTTATATTAGTATTTTCATCTTACGGTATAGACCAATTATAGCTTTTCTCAGTAAAAAATGAAAGTGTTTCCATGTACATTCGTGCACAATGTATGATGTTAATCTAAATTATTAAATTTATAGACTGTGCGATAAGTTTGTTTCTTACCTGCTGGCAAAACAACATCTCCAAAGCCTTCATGGTTAATGGCATCTGACAAAGTTTGAGCTTCTAGCGCAATTGCATTATATGGGTGTTCATCAAACCATTGACGGTCACCTTCATGATAGGCAACTTCTGGATCAGCGATGAAGAAGATAACAGCATTTCGATCTGTATATACTTCAATACTACGATCTGACTTAGGATCTGAAACAACAGCTGCTGGCTCGTCTGCTGCTTGACTAAGTTCAAAAGCATTATCGAACTTCACATCATAAGGGCCATCTAATTTTGCTAAATTATCCCCAATTCTAGTAGGTTCGTTAAAGTCAAATGGTGTATCAGCGTTATCTAGGAAGTTACCTGTTGGCGTTGTATCCTCAGGATTTAATTCCAAACGACGTTGTGAATGGATTTGCAACGTCAAATCACGAGCATCCGTTTCAATACCTGCTGGATTGAAATAACCGTGACTTGTTGGATTGTACAAAGTATCTTCATCTGATTCAGCTGAAAAAGTCAATGCGACTTCATCATCATCAGAAAATGTATAAGTCACTGAAGTTGGCATGGTACCAGGAAAATTATCAATTTCTTCAGTCATAGTCGTTGTAAACGTCACCGAATTAGTATCCTCATCAAAGGTGTAATCCCACATTCGATTTGAGAAATTTTCTTTTCCTCCGTGCAAGGCATTACCTAATTCATTATCTTTCAAATGATACGTCTTACCATTCAAAGTAAACGTTGCCCCCGTGATACGGTTACCAACACGACCGATGATATCTCCTACTGAATATGCTTGATCCCATAATTTATCAGTAGTCTGTAGTCCAACCATCAAATCTTGGCCACTATTTGTTTTAAAGAATTGCCATGTGGCACCCCAATTTGTCACACCAATTTTGTGACCATTTTTATTCTCGATTACAATTTGTTCTGCAGTTTCACCATTTGGCATTTTACCAATTTCATGAACACTTATTGTCATTATAATTCCCTCTTTTCAATTCCCCTAAAACGTTCATTTAAAAACTCTCAACATAATTGTATTTTAGCATATTATCTTGCAAGCAACTGGATATAAATAAACCGTTTTCATAACGATTATAAACTTGCTGATCAAATCATGTATAAGGTCAGAGCGTGAACAAAGTCGGTTTGAAGCCGGTTTGTAACGTGATTTGCGTCATTTTTGGCCGTAGCAAAGCGAAGGACAGGAATGGCGTAAATTTCGTTACATTAAGGCTTCAGACTTTGAAAACGCGTTTAAGTAGAGCGTGAACAAAGTCGATTTGAAGTTGGCATGTAACGTAGTTTGCGTCATTTTTGGCACAAAAAAACTGGAACATTTTCATTTGTTCCAGTCTCTTTATTTAGTAAATAACTATAGTCGGGAAATTAAAATGGCTCCAACAACTACCAAAATTGATCCAATTACAATATAAACCATTTGACGCGGCGTTTTCTTCTCTTTTAGTAAGAAGATAGCCCCAAACGTTCCGACAATGACACCTGTTTGTGACAAAGTGGCAGCAATCGCTTGACCAACATTTGGATTAGCAGCTGAAATAAACATGAAGACATTTCCAAGTCCCCAAACCAAACCAGTGACCATATTGCGCCAAGTTCCTTTTTCAAACATTGTCTTACCCTCTTTCATAAAGAAGATAACAATGATGAATGCTCCCAAAACTTGACCAATTGACTGTGGACCAACAATTGCGGTCATGTAATCCAACCCTTTATTTTGGTTGTGCACATGATCAGTTATATAACCCACTTTGTTCAACAAGTTTGGGAAGATGAAGTACATCATAAATCCCAAAGTTGAAATTAGAACTGCAATTGCACCACTTTTCATTTCATGATTAGCAGATGCTTGCGCAGGCTCTGCAGAATCAGGCAAGGCTGTTAATACCGCACCCAAGCCGACGGCAATAATGGCAATCGTTCCAAATAACCACATATGACCAGTCTGCCACTCGCCCAACACAACAGCAGCCAATAAGGCATTACCAATAATTTGGCCAGCAGTTGATAATGGCTGTCCAATCGACACACCTAATTTTTTGAACCCCACGAACTGGCCAGCAGTTCCAACAGCCCAAAAAATTCCAGAAACGAAACCAACCAACCAAATACGTGGATTAAATGCAAATGACATACCCGAATTTGGAATAACGAAGACGCACAGTGTTAGCAACCCAAAGACTAATGACCCAAAAGTCATTCCTAGCGTTCCTTGCGCAGCCGTACCACCCATCTTAGTGGTAACCAAACCTACTGATCCCCAGGCTAATGCCGGAATCAACGCAATTAAAATCGACATAATATCTCCTTCACAATAATTCAAAAAACATTCACAACATTGAACAATACCACATTAAATGTGTAAAAACAATATAATCGATATCATTTTGTGAAATAATTTCAAATAAAATGTACCGGCAAATATTAATTATTAGTTACAGGTAAAACAATTTCAAAAGTTGTCCCAATCCCTAACTTGGAAGACACTTTAATTTCACCATGGTTAGCACTGACTAGTTGCTGCACAATAGCCATCCCCAAGCCAGATTCACCACGTTTTGTTCGTGATGGATCCACTTTATAATACCGTTGCCAAATCTTGCTCAACTGGTCTTCAGTCATCCCGATTCCCGTATCCGATATGGTAATCTGAGCCTGATTATTTTCAGTTTCAACTGAAACAGTAATAATACCATTGGTTGTGAATTGAATCGCATTTGCCAGAATATTTGTTAAAATTTGAGCCACTTGATCCGGATCTGCGTAGGCAAAAATATCTTGTTTGGTCAAATCTTGAATTTCATTACCAACGGATTCTGCTTGCTGCAACAATTGGTCAATTTGACGGCGAACCAATTGGACAACATTAAAGTTTTCCGGTTGGTTTTCTAATTGTTGTTGTCGTAATCTTTCATATGACAATGTTGATTTAATTAAGCGCGTTAATCGATCTGCTTCTTCCTTAATCAAATCATAGGAATGTTGCTGCTCATCAGGACTAATAACGCCATACTGTAACCCTTCAGCAATACCTGCAATCGTTGTTAAGGGAGTACGCATTTCGTGTGAAGCGTTTGATAACATAGCCGCTTCTTCTTCACGTTGCATGACAGCCTTATTTTTTAACATCGTCAACTCACGTTGCTGCTTTGCTACTAAACTCGTCTGTTTCTTTAACACTATCAGACCATATAATCCAATTACGGTAAGTAAAACTAACATTAACGTAATCCACAACGCATGCAAATGTAAGCATACAAACACAATTGCCAAGATAAACATTAGAATCAGTATGATTAATAGTTTTTCAACGCATCCTTTTTTCATATGCACATCTCGTCCGGTTATTTCATCTGCGTTTCAGGCACATTCGAGTCATCAAATTTATAGCCAACGCCCCACACGGTTTGAATAACCTGTGGTCCGACTTTTTCAATCTTTTGACGCAACTTCTTCACATGTGCATCAACTGTACGTTCATCGCCAAAATATTCATAGTCCCAGACCAATTGTAATAATTGATCACGTGAAAATACCTGACGCTGCTTTTTTGAAAGCACACGGAGTAAATCAAATTCTTTCGGTGTCAAATCCGGGATCAGCACATCATTTAAGTATGCTTCACGTGTCCGTGAATTTAATTTAAACGTCCGTGTTTGCACATCAAAATCATCGATAACATCTTCTTCATGGCTAGCGGGTTGCATCGTTGCTCGTCGATATAATGCCTTGATCCGTGCTATCAACGTAATTGGGCTAAATGGTTTCGTCACATAATCATCCGCACCAACTTCAAAGCCTAACACCTGATCTGAATCAGAATCACGAGCTGTTAGCATAATCAGCGGCACTTCTGCCGATGCTTCTCTAATCTTCAATGCTACTTGCATCCCATCAACCTTGGGAAGGTTTAAATCCAGGATAACCACGTCCCATGACTGGACATTCTCATTAAATAACCTGAGCCCTTCCTCACCATCATAAGCATTTGTAACATCCCATGCTTCTTTTTTATAAAACATCCCCATCATTTCTGACACGGATGTATTATCTTCTATCATTAACAATTTCATGTTTTTACCTATATCCACCATCAGCACTTTTTTATTTCATAATTCTTTAATTTCTATTATACAACGATGCTTCTTAAAACTTTTTAATTCGTTATTTCATCACTGCAACACCATAACAATTATTTTTACTAAAAACCATGCAAAATGGGCGGAAACACAAGAAAATGCCCCGCCCATTGAATTTAAAATTCATTAATTATAATTTATTAAATTTCAAGTAAAATACGTTTCCAGAAAATATTGCCTTATTTTGGTAAATTAACTTGCACATTTGCTGGCTCAGTTTCCACCAAAATATGACCTTCATGTACAGAATAAAGTAATTCTGCCCGTTCATTTAAAGTGTTATACCAATTATCAGCATTAAAAATCAAAAAGTTAGCCGGCTTACCAATCTCAATACCATAATTGTTCATAACCTGCATGGTGCGAGCCCCTTGCTTGGTAATAAAACGGTACGAATTCATAATTTCTGTATAACCCATTATTTGAGTTGCATGCAATCCCATATGCAAGACATCCATCATATTACCATTCCCCATTGGGTACCAAGGGTCTTGAATGTCATCCTCACCAAAAGCAACGTTCAGTCCTTCTTGATCAAGCTCTTTAACACGTGTCAAGCCACGTCGCTTTGGATACGTGTCAAAGCGGCCTCCTAGATACATATTAATTAAGGGGTTGGCAACAAAATTAAGATCTGCCATCTTCAAAAGTCGCATTAATTTAGACACATATGCATCATTATAAGAACCCATAGCCGTTGTATGTGATGCTGTTACACGTTCCTTCAATCCTGTTTCAAGAGCCAACATGGCTAATGTTTCCAACCCGCGTGACGCTGGGTCATCAATTTCATCTGTATGCGCATCTACCAATAAATGATATTTTTTTGCTAAGTCAAAAACAAAGTGTAATGAATCTACTGAATATTCACGTGTAAATTCAAAATGAGGAATTGCACCTAGTGCATCTACCCCCATCTCAGCTGCCTGGGTCATCAATTCTTTACCATTAGGAAAAGATAGAATACCTTCCTGCGGAAAAGCAACTAACTGCAAAGTCATCCATGGCTTTACTTCTTCACGAACTTCCAATAATGCTTTTAAAGCGACTAAATCTGGATCGGTCACATCAACATGGGAACGTACAAACTGCAAGCCATGAGCCGCTTGTATTTTTAAAGCCTGGATTGCCCGCTTTTTAACATCTTCATGTGATAGGGTTTGTTTGCGTTCACCCCAAATACGAATACCATCAAACAATGTGCCACTTTCATTCCATTCTGGCTGGCCAGCAGTCAGCGTTGCATCTAGATGAACATGAGGATCGACAAATGGTGGTAGCATTAATTTCCCTGTCGCATCAATAACTTGTTCATCAGCCATTGGTGTTAAAGAATCCGCGATAGCCACAAATTTGCCATTCGTCACGCGAACATCTTGGCGTTTCGTAGCATTTTCAATCACAACTTGTTTGATTAACATCCTTAATCTCCTTAATATTTACCCGTTACTTTTTTCTTGGTTTCAGTTTAAATCCATAAAATGGATGCCCTTTGTACGTCTGCTTGGCCAAATAACCTGTCGCAGTATAACTTTTCCCTCTTTTTGTCTTAGCTGCAAAACTAATTTCATCACCATTGAGTAGCTGTTGTAGCTCATCATCTGAAAATGTATGATCACTCCAAGTTTTTGAAAAACTAATTTCTTGACCTTTAAATTGTGCGGTTATCTTCTCAGTTTGCTTTTTTGCCCTAGTTCTAGTGGCAGTAGGTTTTGGCGCTCCTAATTCATCCGATAATCTCTGCGCATTTTCAACCATAATGGGCATGTCATGCTGGATTACTTGGCTAACCGAATCTAACGCTTTCGCCATAGTTAGCTGGAACTCGCCAACTTCGTCCATCATTTCGAATAACCTTTTCGTGATTTTTGGTGACGCAATCCAAGTACCATCTACCATAATAGCCGAAACATTCCCCGTTTCAGTGAGTGTCAAACGGCCCTTTTTTTCAGTCATCATTTTACGAGTACCTTGACTCATCTCAGAAAGTGTCGAAA
>OMJG01001798.1_pt1 | contig 11594 bp, 17 predicted proteins | sample 1646431 | NCBI WGS metagenome assembly OMJG01 (sample SAMN03771674, study PRJEB25209) | food metagenome | isolation source: Cotija cheese | place: Mexico:Jalisco,Michoacan | collected 2011-12-12 | reverse complement strand
TAAAATCAGTTATAATACTATCTATCGTGCAATTTATCGTGGCGACTTCGATGAGGCCTTTGTTTTTCGTTCTTGTTTTTTGTTTGATTAACTAGAAGATATTAAAAGACTGCGTTTTGATTTATTTTTTTAGGGTAAAGGAGAGAGTAGCCCGAAAATTTTTAGTTAGCTTGGACTGAACGAAGTGAGGGAAAGGCTACTAAAACGTCGATGGGCAGTGGGAGCGAAGCACACACTTACCTTTTGAACTTTTATTTTATATAGGACATTAGAGTATACCCTGTTGGTCTTTTTGTGCGTTCATGATATACTTGGATTTCTAAAAGGTCAACAGAGTTGAGCAACAGAATTTTAAAAATGATTCAAATTTTTGAATTTTAAGGAGTTTTTTCTATGGCTAAAATTGGATATGCTCGAGTAAGCAGTATTGATCAAAATTTAGATCGACAGTTACAATTGCTATCAACCTGTGATAAAATTTTTACTGACAAGGCAAGTGGGAAAGATACCAATCGTGAAGGATTTCAAGAAATGATGAAATTCATACGTGAAGATGATATCGTCGTTGTGACAGAATTAAAACGTCTTGGACGAAATAATAAAGAGCTAACAGAAACGATGAATTTGATTCAGCTGAAGAAAGCGACTCTGGAAGTTTTGAATTTACCAGCGTTAACAGGGATAACTGATGATAATTTGCGTCGATTACTTAATAACTTAATTATTGAACTGTACAAGTACCAGGCGGAAGAAGAACGTCGATATATTCGTGAAACGCAACAACAGGGAATTGCACTTGCTAAAGCAAAAGGAAAATACAAAGGAGGCAAACCAAAGTACAGTGAAAATGATCCACGCCTTCAGTTAGCATTCAAATTATTTTTAGAGGGATGTACAGATAAAGAAGTCGAGCAGCAGACAGGGATTAACAGAAGGACTTTTAGAAGATATCGTACGAAATATGGTATTAAACGTGAATTCCGAAAGAGAGAATGAGACGAAAATAGTGAATATGATAAAAAGAAGAGTGTATATTTTAAAGATGGAAAGGAACCAAAGATATGAATTTTAAAGAAGAAGTTATCCCAATTTATAAAAGTATTTCTTTGGAAGTATTTAATGCAGTTCCAAAGGATAGTAACGAAGTAGATGTTCACGATTTGGTAATAAAATCACTATACGTGGATTTAGTAGATAAAGTTGAAACAATAAATTATTTATATAAAGTTGGAGTAACTGATAATATTGGCATGATTTTTCGTTCGTTCTTAGAAGTTTATATGTATTTAAGCTTTATTCTGGAAAAAAATACTATAAACAGAGGGAGAGCGTGTTTTTATTGGCAAAAATATGTTGCCGTAAAAAATTTAAGAAAAACATTTGAGCATTTAGATGCCTCGCAAAAAGAAAAATACAAAAATGAGATAAATGATACATTACAAAAGAAAAACAACTCTTCCTATCAGGACTTAGATTCGTATGATTTATATATAAGAGAGAAAATAAATAATTGTTTTACAAACAAAATGAAGTTAAAGGACAGGAGAAACTGGTTTAATGAGGATGGAAAACATCAGGATATTAGAAGGCTTTTTGAGTATATGGGTAAAGTATCAGAATATGATCATTTTTATTCTCGCTATTCGGCGTCCTCTCATGGTCTAAGCGTTTTAGGACAACTCAGCGTTTCTCCTCAAATGTTCGCTATTATTTCATTTGACGACAAAAGTATAATACTTCCTGTGTTAAATGGGTACATCTTTGACATTACTAATGAAGTAATTACGTACTATCAATTAAATGAAGAATTAACTTTATATGTTCAAAAAATTAAAAATATTGTTAAAAATAGCTAATCAAATATATGGTATAGTAAAAGAGCTATCGAAGAAAGTCGAAGCAAAAGAAACAATTATTGAAAAAATCAATAATTATCCACTTTCTAAGAGCTAAAAATTAAAGTTGAAAGATAGGGTGAATTGTGAATGAGTTGGGATGAGTCAGTAGAGACAAAAACTATCGAAGGAATTGGTATTGCTAAGATTATAACTAGAACCGATGACTGAGATAGATTAGAGCGTTCAGTATCATTAGACAGTGACAGCTACCATATTGAACAGAAATACGTTGGTCGCCATCCTCTAACGACAGTAGCATTCTATGCAGTACCTAATGGTAAGACAATCAATCATTCTCTCGATCTTCCTGAAATTAAAGAACAAAGTTTCCAAGAGGAATTGTGTTACAAGTATCCTAAGAAGTCACTAATTGAATTTTTAAGGTTACTCAATGGTAAGCGAGCAAAATTCGAATATCCGATAAAAAGAAGAAACAAATTGAAATCTATTGCAACAGATTATTATAATCGCTACAAAAAAATAGATAGATTAGATTGTTCTAAAAAAGTACAAGAAGCTATAGAAATATTTGACAATTATCAATACAATTATTTAAAATTTTATGAGTTGAAAGAAGAAGCACAAAGAATAAAGTATAAACTTGATTCAAAAGTTTTAGCAATGAGTACAGCAATCTATTAATAAACAAATAAAAAGTCTGTTTTTTAGTAGTTCATCATGAAAATTATAAACCCGAACAACCTTGAATAAGGAAGTTTGGGTTTTTTTGTAGTGAATCAAGCAGCTTTCGTCTGTATGTAGTTGATATATGAAGATTCTAACGCATTTAAAATCTAATAAGTAGCTAGTTATCCGTTTAAACTGCTTGTAGCAATAATTTGATTCTTTTTTTGTTTATTTAAACATTCCTTCTTTACAATATCGAACATACGTTTGTATAATGTAAAAAGAAGGAGTGTTATTCATGCTTGATTATTCGAAAGAACCAGTAAATGATTATTTTCTAATCGACATGAAGTCTTTTTATTCGAGTGTCGAATGTATAGAAAGAAATTTAGATCCATTAACAACAGAACTTGTTGTTATGAGTCGAGCTGACAATACTGGTTCAGGATTGATATTAGCTTCTTCTCCTGAAGCAAAAAAGCGGTATGGTATTACAAATGTGAGTAGACCACGTGATTTACCACAACCATTTCCTAAAACACTACACGTTGTTCCACCACGTATGAAACTATATATCAAGCGAAATATGCAGGTAAATAATATTTTCAGAAGATATGTGGCTGATGAAGATCTACTGATTTACTCGATCGATGAATCAATCTTAAAAGTGACCCGATCACTGAATCTTTTTACGACTGAAGGAACACGAAGTCAGCGAAGGAAGAAGCTCGCTCAAATGATCCAAGAACGTATTAAAGAAGAGCTAGGATTGATTGCTGCAGTAGGTGTCGGAGATAATCCCTTGTTAGCCAAACTTGCCTTAGACAACGAAGCGAAGCACAATGAAGGATTTATTGCCGAATGGACGTATCAAAATGTTCCTGATAAAGTATGGAATATTCCTGAAATGACAGACCTTTGGGGTATTGGATCTCGAATGAAAAAAAGACTCAACCAAATGGGTATCATGAGTATTAAAGACTTAGCTAATTGGAATCCATACACTATTAAGAGCCATTTAGGTGTGATTGGCTTACAGCTGTATTTTCATGCGAACGGGATCGATCGAACAGATATAGCGATCCCACCAGAACCGACAAAGGAAAAATCATATGGTAATTCACAAGTGTTACCACGAGATTATACCAGGAGAAATGAAATCGAACTGGTGGTAAAAGAAATGGCGGAACAAGTAGCTATTCGTATCAGGCAACATAACTGTAAAACAGGTTGTGTCCATTTATACATTGGCACGTCGATCTTAGAAACGAGACCAGGTTTTTCACACCAGATGAAGATCCCTATAACAGATAATACAAAGGAATTGCAGAATTACTGTCTTTTCTTGTTTGATAAGTATTATGAAGGACAAGAAGTAAGGCACGTTGGAATAACCTATAGCAAGCTTGTGTACACTGATTCGCTTCAGCTGGATTTATTTAGTGATCCACAAAAGCAAATTGACGAAGAAAATTTAGATAAAATTATTGACAAGATTCGGCAAAAATATGGTTTTACGTCGATTGTACATGCTTCTTCAATGTTAGAAGGCGCTAGAAGCATTACTAGAAGCACACTTGTTGGTGGTCATGCGGGCGGAAATGGGGGGCTTAAAAATGATTGATTACAATGATCGTGGACGTTTAAAGTGGGCAGGTTTTTATTTATCTGATCATACTGAAAAAATTGATGCCGACAATGAACAACGAGCCAATCAAAATTTGGCAAAAGAACAAATGACGACTGAAGAGGTTACGGAAGTATTGAACGCTGCAGTCATAAAAAATAGATCAGTATGTATTCAAAAAGAAGAACGAAACGCTGAAGGATACTATCCAGAAGATATTGTTAGCAAGATCTTAGGTAGTGATGAGCTGGGGATCTACGTTGGAAAAAACAAAGTTCACTACGACGAAATACGTCATATCGAATTTTACCAGGATAATAAATGGGGTCGATTAGAATGAACATTATCCAGCAATATGAGCTAAAGTATATAACCTTTGATCAGCTATCAGAAGAGATTTGGGGTTATGGCCAGCGTTTGATAAATGAGGTTGGTGTTGAACGCTTCTCTTTCTATGTAGAAGCTGCAGCAGGATACCATAAATACGAATACTATATTGGCTATTAAAGTGCAATAAAATTATATTTCTTTTATGTTTTACATTTTGTATCAATTCTGATAAAATTACCTATAGGTAATTAAAAAATATAAAAAAACTAGTTACAACCTTAGGACGTTGTAACTAGCTTGAAGCATACTAGAGCTAACTAAAATAGCACTAGAAAGCAATGTTAAACCCGTCCAACAAACTTGATTTAACATTGAGACCAGCTTATTCAGCTAAATATAGTTGAATAAGCTTCTTTTGTTTTAAAAAAACAAAAGGTGTACTACGAATAACGCAAGTAAAAGAAATACTATTACAACCAGTAGGCTACAAGTAAGTATTACTAAACATTGCGTAGTTAGAACCTTTGCTCTATTGTCTAAAGCCACAAAATTAGAGATCAGCTTTATGATGCTAAGAGCGAGCTGCATCCATGCGGACATAGGTTCTTTTGACACTATTAATTCTCCTTTTTAGGATAAGGGAAATTGCTAGTAGTTTTTTCATTAGCACCATCCCCCTTCATTTGATTGAGTCTAGTGCTGCTGTGATAGTTTGCTGTTTAATATGCTTACATTCTTATTATAAAATAAATGAAACAAACACATGGTTAGAGGTCGTATCAATCAAAATAGTGTCTCACAAACGATTTATTACTTACTCCTGCTGACTAACGGACTGTTCTTCAGTAACTGTAACTATATGTTTGTTAAAACCACCATTACCTGTAGATAAAAACCAATATATTTACTATACTCACTATATTAAATATATTTAGTATAGTAAAAACTAGAAACAATAAAATTTGTGAATGTTGTATACCCCCAAACAATACACATATTTTGAAGGATTAGGATTAATAAAGCTAAAAATATAGTAAGTATACTAAATATATTTACTATATCTAGTATACTTACTATATTTTAATCTTTTGATCGTCTATTATATATAATCCGTTCCTCGTCGTTTAAAGTATCAACATAGGCGTCCATTGCAAGTTTGACTATTTCATACATAGGAATATCTTTTGCATAACTAAGATCCCGAATGGTTTTTAGTACGGGAGGATCTACTTGAACTGGTTTTCTTTCTTTCGCAGTGTACTTTCGTTCCCCTAACTCGACATTAATATCATCTTTAATTGAAATATCTTCAGCACCAATTTTCTTCTTATCTTTGTTCGTTGGTAATAATGCCATTTAGTTTAATCTCCTTTCCAAGAGGTAGGATATGATTGGCCATTGAGTCAGCATATTTAGGTGTATAATCAAATCCTTCAATATCACCATGTTGTTCATAGTATTCAATTCTTTCTTCTAATTCTGTAAAGATGTCTGCAAAAATAGCCCACCATCTTCGATCTACATAATCATTTAATTGGATACCATTCTCACCATACATTTCTAACCGATCCGAGCCTTTAACAATGCTTTTAAAAATGTTTGATTCACCATACTTATCAATTGTTTTTTGATAGTTTGCGTGTTGAGAGGAACGTCGCACTGAGAAAAGAACAGGCAAAATTCCAATGATTTGAAGATGAGACTCTTCAAAATTCGTGACAATCGGAACTAAAACTTTATTAATAAAATCTTCTGTTCCTTCCATTGCGTACCGTTTTAATTCTTGCATTGCAATAATATAATCTGCAGCAGTTAAGAATGCACGAACCACATTATCTGTTGATGGTGGGCAGTCGATAAAGATATAATCGAAATTTTTTCTCAATTCTTCTAAAGGTTTAATGAAGGCCAATGATCTCTTACGACGATCAGGATATTTTTCGGACAAGTATTCATTAAGTTCTTCAGATCCAGGAGAGCCAGCCATAATATATAAATGTGGACTTACTTGAGTAATACCTGAAACCCAGTCCCCTTTTTTGATTGCTGCAGACATGGATCGATCAAAGCTAGTAATTTGATACGTTGATCCAATGTTGGAAGTAGTATTTCTTTGTTGGTCATAATCAATTAGCAACACGTCTTTTTCAAAAAGTTGACTAGAAACAATCGCTAATAAATCATTGTCTGTAGTCTTACCAATGCCGCCTTTTCTACCTGTAAGCATTACAACTTTTCCTAGTTTATCTGATGTTTTAAATGCAGTCCGTAAGTTTTCCATAGTTCCCTCCAATTTCCTATACTAAATATATTTAGTATACTTCATATACTTAATATATTCGATATATCTAATATACTTCAAATTGATAAGAATTCAGACTTTATAAGGAATATAGTTGATATACTAAATATATTTGCTATATTCAGTATATCAGATATATTCAAAATGTCAAAATATATTTGTGCGTTTTGCGTTGACAATTTAGAGTGAAAAGAGGTAAACTTAATTCTATAGAAACCACAGATAATTCACTATTTACAAAGTAGCAAAAGCAGTGGTACTCTTTAAACAGAAAAATTACATAAAAAAAAGAGACGGAAATAATTGATTTTAGCAGAATCAATTATTTCTGAATCACATGGTTAGGACATGTGTTCACGCTCGTCTCAAGAATATGTAAGTAGCTACCAACTACTTATATTAAAAGTTGATCGGATACCTTTTCCGATTGCCTTTATTCTACCAAAAAAAGGCGAGCAACTCAACAGAAGAACGTTTATTTAGTGTACTTAAATTAAATATTCTTAAACACTGAAGAGAGAACACATACTATGGCTGAGATTAAAGCTAAACTGTGTTCTCTTTTTGTTTGAGAAAGGACGTTACAATCGATGTTGAGCGAAATTTATTCAGCTATTCTTAAAAACGGCTTACGTACATACAAATATCGAAACAGCACCATGAAACCTGCAGGTCATATTGATTCCAGTAGGAGTGGTGCTATCTTTGCGTACCTTAGCAAGCAATTAATGAATGTTGGGCGTGGTATGGTCATTACTTCGGAAGAAGCTATTTTAGAGAACGAAAAGAAACTAACGCATTGGACACCTAATACCTATCGCTTTGGTACTTATGCGGATGATTATCGAACAGTGGTTAAAGGTCATTCTGAGAAAAACTTAAGTCAAATCAACACATTTGTAGTTGATATCGATTCAAAAGAGAACCATCAAGGCGAAATTATTTTAGCCTGTTTAGATCAAGTGGGCTACATGCCAACGCTAATTTTAGAATCAGATCATGGTTATCAAGTTTATTTTGTACTAAAGACACCAGGCTATGTCACAAAGAAAAGCAATTTCAAGGTGATCGATGTAGCAAAAAAAATTTCAAAAACAATTCGTCTACAGTTGGCTGAAAAATTGTCCGGAGTGGATCTAGGATGTAACCACTTCGGAATTGCTCGATTCCCACAAGAAAATAATATTGTTTTTAAAGAAATGAACTATCAGTATTCTTTTGCTGACTGGATTCAATGGTCGATGAAGCTTGAATCAGATCAAAAAACAAAAGAAGATCGAGAACGAAAACTAATTGTCTTTCCTGAGAAAAAAGAAATTCGTCAAGTAGATGAACCGTGGTTCGATATGTTACTTCATAAAGCAAACATCGTCGGCGGAGAAGGACGTCTTGGTCGAAATAATGTGATTTTCACGCTTTCTTTAGCTTATTACTCTTCAGGTTATGCATTGGATACTTGCGAATACAATATGTTCACATTCAACGAACGGTTACAGGAACCGCTATCTGAAGCAGAATTAGTAAAGATTGTACGTAGTGCTTATTCTGGTAATTATCAAGCAGCAAGCAGAGAATTCATTATTGAATTGTGCCAGCAATGGGTTTCACCAACCTTAAAAAATAATGATCTGTTCATTCAACGACGTGGCTGGTGGAAATTTAAAAAGCCACGAGATCAAAGAAAATATAGTCATAAAAATGAATGGAAAGAAGATCTATTGGCTTATCTAAGCGAAAAAAGTCTTGCTAGTGAGCCTTATTTGAACCTGTCGAAAAAAGAATTGGCTTCACAACTAACGATGCCCAAGCGAACACTTGATAAGATCTTAAATGAGTTACGAGAGGAGAATAAAGTCTTCTACAAGGTAACACGAGGAAGAAATGGCGGAATGATCATTGCTTCAGTCAAAACGTTGTTCGCGAGGGTTATTCAACTAAGTAAAGAAAAGAGACTAGATTATTCAACAAGGATCACAGAGGTATTTGGACTCAACGAGAGCTTAGTAGAAGAGACATTTAGACAATTATCAACCCCCTTGAACCCTCTTAAAGAAGTGAATCTTTTTGAAGTAGATACAGGTTGAAAAATAAAAGGTGCAAATTGCCTTATACAATATATCTATGATACTTCTGTAGGTGTTGTTCCCTTTGCCTAGCTACGTGTAGGTGGTATACTTATAACTGCATATGCAGTCTTATGTATCATGGAGGAAGTTGTATGTCGTTAAAAAATTATGTCTATTCACATCCTGTTAATGTGTTTATCATTGGTCGTTTGGGATTATCTGTGGAAGTGTTCTGTGAGCTTTATGGTTTTAAGCAGGGGACTTTGTCTTCTTGGGTTACCAGGGAAAAAACAGTTGCTTCTTTGCCGATTGAGTTTCTTCATGGGTTGTCCTTAGCTTCTGGGGAGACTATGGATCAGGTATATGATTGTTTGTGTGTGTTAGAGCAGGAGTATATTGAGTATAAAATAGCTAACGAGTTAAGAAAAAGGAAGAAGTATATCCAGTAGTAGTTTTTATTTACTTAAAAAATTGGTTCATTGAGCAACCTATCGCTGCTAAAGTAGCAAAGGAAAACGTTAAAGGAAAGAATTTAGGGAAGAAATCGAAATGAAATCGGACGACTGGATTGAACACACCTGGCTTCCTCTGAAAAGAAATAGCAAACGAAAGAAATTTTGGGTATTGCAATTATGGCCATTAGGAAAACTTTGTAGTTACGGGGCACGACTTATTCTTGATTTAACTGTTTACTCGATTGGAGTATTTGGAACGGCTTATTACTTGATAAATGATCCCAATAGGATTGCAGCATCAGACATTTTTACAGTGCTAATGACGTTGATTTTTGTCATGCTATTGTCTATTTTTACTCAATTAGTCATGCAATTTACCAGGCAAAAATTAACAGCAGGAAAACTTTTCAAAAGCCTATTCGATTTAATTGTTGTAAATGCAATTCTAGCGACTTTAATAAAACAAATTGAACAATCTGGAAGAACAACAAAAGGAGTGAAGGATTTTTTATTGACGTTTATTCACTTTGTAAATGGACACATGTATTTGTTTGAAGTGGGTATTATTCTCTTTTTGGTCGGGTATGTATCCACGAAACTTATTAAACGTTCAATTGAAAAAGAAATTGAAATTGACCTGATTCCGACACTTCTTGGTTATGAGTACAATGTTGATTTTGGAGATATGACGAATTGATCAATACGGATATCGTTCACACGAGTATCCATGAATCTACTGTTAAGGGCATCAGATCTATTTTAAAAAATGGCCAGGAAATGAAAGCAATAGATCGAAGAAAAGAGATCTACAATTTTTATGAAGTCGAAGCAAGCCTACGATATGGCATCGGAAAATTGTGGTTAGATGGAAGTAGTATTCGTCAAAACAAACCATACATTTTTTGGAACAGTAGTGATTTAGAACTTCCAATGAAAGATAAATAATTATGGAGAATCGTTTGAAAATGATTCCTCTATACAAGGATTGTGCTTATAGTTGGCATGGAGTTAAAAACCTTAAAGAAGGAGCAGTTATTCAAAGTGAAAGAACGTCATAATCAGTTACTATGTAGTAAAACGGGTACGATGAACATTGAATACCGAACAGAATATTTAGAATTAACGAATCAAACTGATTTTTTGTTGATTCGAAAGCAACAAGAGCAAGAAAAATTAATGGCTACTTATAGCCAATTGATTGATGAATGGGAACAATTCAAGGAATCTAAAATTCCAGAACGTTTCTAAAAGCCTTTATTTGTAAAGAGCATAAGGAAACGTGGGAACACTTTTAAAAAAAGTGTTCCAATAGGCTGTGCCTATTACGTTTTTCAAAAATAATTGTGGGAACAAAATATTTAAAAATAGGATAGCGGAAGGATAGTAAAGGATAGTAAAAGGATAGAGGTAGGATAGCGGAAAGGATAGGCTCCTTTTCGCTATCCTATTTAAATTGGAGGAATTAATATGGAAGTAAGAATAAGAAATGTAGATGAGAAAATCGTAAGAGAAATTGATCGAAGATGTGACGAACTAAGTAACCGTACGGGGAATAAATGGAGTCGTAATGATTATTTAAAGCTGCTCGTCGAAAACGATTTTGATCGTCCTTTGATGGAATATAAACAAGATAAATTTGATCAATTATTAAATCAGTTAATAGATAAATTTTCTTTTGTTCAAAGTCATAATACAAAAGTATTAGAAGAATATATTCGTCAGAATAATCAAATCATCGAACTTTTAATTGAACAAAGTAGAGGAGGAGAAGTTTAACATGGCTAAAGTTATAGACAAGCATATATATTTTCATGAAACACATATAGATGTTCTAGATGAAATCATTGCCACTCATGCGGATGTAAAAAACTATAGTGAAGCTGTTCGCTTTTTATGCATGAATTATGATCCTGAAGTGGAGAAAAAAATAAATTCCAATCAAGCAAAGTTGAATGCAATGGGAAAAGAAATATCTATTTTAACCGAAATGGTTTCAGAGTTTGCGGATCTTCATTTGAAAGATACAGGGATTTTAATTGGTACAAATTCAACTGTTTACCAAGAATCAAAAGAGCGTGTGGAAGGCAAGATAAAAGCAAATCAAACGAAGAAATATTCTCCTAAGATAAAGAAAACAATAAGCGAATCAGTGACTACAAAAAGTGAAGTATTTGATCCAACAAGGTTCTTAAAACGATAAAAATTAGAAGGAGAATGTGATGAGTAAATCACCAGCAGTCATTCTCACTTGTCAATTTACCTTGCCCAATAAAAAATCTTTTTCAACAA
>OMJG01001797.1_pt1 | contig 11595 bp, 8 predicted proteins | sample 1646431 | NCBI WGS metagenome assembly OMJG01 (sample SAMN03771674, study PRJEB25209) | food metagenome | isolation source: Cotija cheese | place: Mexico:Jalisco,Michoacan | collected 2011-12-12 | reverse complement strand
GGCGGCCGTCAGCGTCGCGTTGAGACGGTCGGCGCGGGCCCGGTCACGCTGGGCCGTCGGCTTCTGGTAGTGGAGCGCCATGGTCGCGGTCGTGTGACCGAGGAGTCGTTGGAGCTCGGCTATCGTCGCGCCGTCCTGAGCGGCCATCGTCGCCGCCGTGCGGCGCAGATCGTGCAGTTGCAGGTCGGGCTTACCGATGGCGGCGGCAGCGTGCTTGTGGGGCCTCCTGAGCGTGCTGTCATTCATGGGGGAGTGGCCATCGGTCGCGGGGAAGATCAGGGCCGTCCTGCCCCGCGCCGGCTGGTCAGCAAGCCACTCCTCCAGCACCGGCACCGCGATGTCGGGGACCGCCACGTCCCGCCGGCCCGCATCGGTCTTCGGGTCGGAGATCGTCCACACCGTCGGGGTGCCCTTCCCGCCCGGCTGAGACCTCGTCACGTTCTGCCGGACGTGGACCTCGCGGGCCTTCAAATCGACGTCGCAGCGGCGCAGCCCGCGCAGCTCACCCGACCGCAGCCCGCACATGCCGCCGATGTACAACATCGCCCGGTAGTGCTCCGGGACCGCCTCCAGGTAGGCCAGCAGTTCGGCCGGGGTCAGAGCGACACCCTCGCGTCTGGCCCTGGGCTTGCCGGCACCCTTCAGCCGGCACGGGTTCCGCTCGATCAGACCCTCGTCCTCGGCGTCACGCAGAATCGACTTCAGCAAGTCGTATGCCTTGCCGTTGCGAGTCGGATGGGACGGATCCAGGGAGGCGTTCCACTCGGCCACGTCGCCGGGGCTGAGTTCGTCGATCCGGATATCACCAAGATCGGGCAGGACGATGGCCAGCAGCTTTCGGTAGTCGCCGATGGTGCCGGGGCGCAGCGGCCTCCTGGTCCTCGTCGACCGGGCGACCAGCACCCTCTCCGCATACGCCTTCAGGGTCGGCGTCCTTGTCTTGGCGGCGCGGGTCTCAGGGGCAGTCCAGACGCCGGCGGAGACAAGGGCCTCCTCCTTGGCCAGCCACGCCTCCGCATGGCCTTCCATCATGAACGTCCGATCGGCCTTGTGCTCCTTGACGTCCGGCCCCAGATAGCGGGCCTGCCACCGCCCCGACGGCAACTTGCGGACGTTCCCGAATCGACGCCTAGACATGCCGCCTCCCGTGCCAGCTACGTGCCAGATCTCGCCCGATGTGAACGGTGAACAGCCTAGTGGAGCGATCCGACAGAACATGCAAAAAGCCGCTCCCACAAGGCTCCTTGGCCTAGTGAGAGCGGCTTTCGCTGCTGTGCGCGAGAGAGGAGTTGAACCTCCACGTCCCAAGGGACACTGGCACCTGAAGCCAGCGCGTCTGCCATTCCGCCACTCGCGCATCGGGCCCGCTCGGCGAACCCAACCCGGAAAAAATAGCACAACCGGGGCGGACGAGAAAAATCGGGACCTCACGATGCGCAGATCCACGCCCATCGGGACCCGAAGAGGCTTTGCGCCGGGAGCGCGTGGACCCCCGGAACGCCCCTGACGACGGGACACACCGTGCCGCCCGGTCGTCGCGGCGGACGGTGGCGTGGGACAGTGAGCCGGTGATCCAACTGCTCATCGGGGCCCTGGCACTCGGCATCGCGGGCTTCGACCCGCTCGGCTCCGTCGTCCTGGTCGCCGCTCTCGGGATGGGAACCGGTCGGCGCGGTGTCCTGTCTCTGGGAGTCACCGGCGTGCTGACCTCCGAGGTGCTCGGCCTGGCCGGGGCCCTCGGCCTGACGGCCCTGGCCCGGGACGCCGGCGTCCACCCTCCCCATGTGCCCCACCCGGTGTGGCTGGTGGCCGTGACCCTGGTCGGTGCGGGCCTGGCGGTCTGGGCGCTCTTCTACGGCCGGCGGCGATCGGGCGCCGAAGACCCCGGCGTCGACCGCAGCGGATCGGCCGGCAGGGCACGGCCGCGGTCGGCCTCGGCCCCGGCCTTGGCACTCAGCGGGCTGGTCGTGGGCCTGTCCTCCCTGGCCGATCCGGCCTTCTGGGCGATGGTGGTGCACGCCGCGAGATGGCCGAGAGCGAGCTGGGCCGCCCTGGAGGCGTCGATCTGGGTGGTGTGCAGCCACAGCCTGCTCATCGTCCTGGTGATCTGCTACCTGGCGGTCGGGCCGCAGCAGGTGAACCGGCTCGTCGACCAGGTCATGGGTCGGCACGCCGTGGCCGTCCGGCGCACGGTCGCGATCATCGCGGGCCTCGCCGGAGTGCTGCTGCTGGTCGACGTCGGGGTGGCCGTGGCCACCGGAGCGTGGCTCTTCGCGCTGTGAGGTGGACCCCTCAGTGCCGCTTCGAGCGCTTGGAGGCCGCCCGCCCGGAGACGGCACGACGGCGTCGCCCCCGCAGCGTCGCCGCACCGAGGCCGATGAGCAGGCCCGCCACACCGGCCGCCACGGCGACCCCGATCTGCGCCGGGCCCCAGCGGTTCACCGTGACGTCCACCTGCTGACCCCGTGGCACCGGGTTGCCCTTGGCATCCGCCCTGGCCACGGCGTTCATCCTGTTCGCGGTGGCATTGAGGGAGGTCTTGAGCACCTCGGGGGTGTAGACGGCGTGGGCGCTGCTCGCCTTGCGGAGTTCCTGCTCCCAGGTGCTCTGGATGGTGAGGATGCGGGTCATCGCCGGCGCGGCGTCGCAGACCGGATCGCCCTCCTGGCAGATCGAGTAGGTGGCCGGGTAGGCGCTGGCCGGTACGACGGCCTTCTCCCGTTTCATGGCGCTGCGCAGCTCGGCGAGGTTCTGGTCGTCGTTGTGCAGGTCGATGGTGGCCTGGATGAGTTCCTTGACCTGGTCGTCGCGGGATCCCTCGACGCGGGCGGCACGGGCTCGCAGGTCGTAGAGCAGGGAGGCCAGCCCGATCGAGGTGAGAGGGGCGCTCCCGGAGAGCTCCTGAACGTTCTGGCCCGGGTAGTGCGAGGGGTTCCCGGCCAGGATCGCCCCGGCCAGGCGGGCGCTCACGTCGGTCTGGCTGAGGGCCGAGGTGATGGCCTGGGCCCCCTGGGAGTAGCCGGCCAGGACCACCCATTCCGAGGGGCAGCGCCTGCCCTGCTCGCGCAGCAGGGAGACGAGTCTGGAGGCGCCGGTGGCGGCGGAGTCGAAGTACTTCGTGGAGGGCATCTTCTCGTCGAAGAGCAGCCTTGTCAGGGACTCGTTCTGGAGCGTGTGAGGGTCGACGGCCGGGTAGTCGAGCCACACCTGGCGCACCGAGCCGCGGCCCTCCCAGCGCGCGGCCAGGCCGTCGCGCACCCCGGTGATGGTCTTCCCGTAGGGCTCCTCCTCGCCCGACCCGCGCACCCCCACGAAGAGCACCGAGGCGCAGGGCTGGGTGGAGGCCTTCCCCGAGGCCACCGGATCGGCCTTCCATCCCACTCCCGGCCCCCGCAGGTTCTGCGCCTCGGGGGTCGGGGAGGCGGCCGCGGCGACAGGGGCGCCGGACAGCGCCAGGAGCAGTGCCAGAACGAGTGCCGGCAGGGCGCGGGCGGATCGGGACGGACGGGGAAGTGCCATATCCCCAGTCTGTCAGGGCGTCGTCAGTCGACCTGGTAGGTGCCGGTGAGGCTGGCCTCGGCGAGCTCGCTGGTGTGGATGGCGAACCGCACCTGGACGTTTGCGGCCTCGTCGGCGGCGGGCAGGTGCTCGGCGGGCATCGCGTGGACCGTGTGGATGTAGCGGTGGGAGGGGCCGGGCGGCGGGAAGGGGCCGGAGTACCCCTCCTCCTGGGCGTCATTGACCCACTGCCGGACCCCCTCGGGCAGCGGCCCGCCCTCGGGAATCTCGGTGACGTCGGCCGGGATGTCGGCCAGGATCCAGTGCCAGAACCCGGATCCGGTGGGGGCGTCGGGATCGTAGATGGTGATGGCGTAGGAATGGGTGCCGACCGGGCCCTGGGTCCAGGAGAGCTGCGGGATCACATTCCTCCCACCCACGTTGGGGTGGGCGTAGCGGCTGTCGATCGGCTGGCCGTCAGCGATGGAGGTGCTGGTGAGTTCCACGATGGATCATCCTTTCCACGAGTCCTCCCATCATGCCCACCCGGTGCGGGGTCGGTGAAGATAGGTGCGATTCTCGACGGAACCGGAGGGTTCTGGCGCTGGATTCGCGCGAATGGGACGCGGTCTCGTCGAGAATCGCAGCTCGGTTGCCACAGCCACCGGTCAGGAGGCAGGCACCGGCTCGCAGCGGGAGTCAGGGGATCATCGCCAGGTCGTGGCGAAGTCCGGTTCCCGAGTCGATGATCGAAGCGCCGACCGCGGTGGCGTCCAGGGGGAGGACGTCGTGGGCCAGGGAGGTCATCGCCGCCAGCTGGGCCGCCTTGACGTGGGTGGCCAGGCTGGTGTGGGGCACCCATCGGCCCGGCAGGTAGTAGTGGTGCAGGTCGGCGCCGGTGCTCGTCAGGGCATCCACCACCCGTTGCTGGCGGGCGAGGAGGTCGGCGCGGGGTGCGACGATGAGGGCCGCTCGGCCGCGGTGGAAGTGCCCCACCGTGTCGAAGTGCAGGGGGATGGGGTCTCCGGCGGGCAGGGACGCCACGGCCTCGACCACCCGGTCGATCTCCCAGTTCCGCAGCACCGCGTATGACAAGTGCGGAAGGTGTTTCTCGTGGGTGTGGGTGAGCAGGGTGGAGACGCCGATCGACTCGAGCCGGCCCCACAGACCCCTCAGCGCACGGTCGGTCCGCCGATCGAAGAGCAGGCAGACCGAGAGGGACACAAGGCGATCGTATGGCCTGCGACGCGGACCGGATGTGTTGCCGGGCCGCCGCTACGGGGTTTCGAAGGGGTCGTCCCCGGGAGATTGTGAGGTAGAGGCCTGCGACGCGGACCGGATGTGTTGCCGAGCCGCCGCTACGGGGTTTCGAAGGGGTCGTCCCCTTAGCTCAGTCCAATCTTGAGAACGCCCGGGTTCGCAGGATCAGGTCGTCGGCCTCGTCGCACTCGTCCAGATCGACGGTGGCGGTGATGGACCAGTCGTGGTTGCCCTCGGGGTCGTCGATGATCTGGCGCACCAGCCTGATCCGGGAGTCCCGGCGTCCGGACTCGTTCTCGATCACCAGCATGGCTGGGGAGCGGGCGTCGGGCCCGTCGTTGATCTCCTCGTGCTCGTCCCAGTATGAGCCCAGCGCGTCCTCCCAGTCCCGGGCCTTCATCGGCGACCCGTCGGGCTCCAGGGCGGCCAGACCCTCGAAGTCGTCGTCGGCGGCCAGGATCACCTTGCGGAACATGGCGTTGCGCAGCGCCACCCGGAAGGCCCGCTGGTTGGAGGTGAAGGTGTGCACCGGGCGCACCTCCTCGGGCTCCTCGGACTCCTCGGGATGGGTGAGCGCCTCCCACTCGTCGATGAGGGAGGAGTCGGTGGTGCGGATCACCTCGCCCAGCCAGGAGATGAGGTCGCTGAGCTCCTCGGTGCGCTCGGCCTCCGGGACGGTCTGGCGCAGCGCCCGGTAGGCGTCGGTGAGGTAGCGCAGCACGAGCCCCTCGGAGCGCTGCACCTTGTAGAAGGCGCAGAACTCGCCGAAGGTCATGGCCCGCTCGTACATGTCGCGGACGATCGACTTGGGGGACAGGGCGTCGGCCGGCACCCACGGATGGGAGGGGGCGAAGATCTCGAAGAGGGCGTCGAGGGTCTCGCCGAGCGGCCGGGGCCACTCGACGTCCTCGACGGCGGCCATCCGGTCCTCGTAGTCGTAGCCCTCGGCCTTCAGCTCCCCGATCGCCTCGCCGCGGGCCAGCCGCTGCTGGGCGTAGAGGAGGGTCATGGGGTTGTCGAGGGTGGCCTCGATCACCGAGACGACGTCCAGGGCGTGGGTGGCCGAGTCCGGGTCGAGGGTCTCGATGGCCTCGGCGGCGAAGGCGCTCAGCGGCTGGTTGAGGGCGAAGTCCTCCTGGAGGTCCTCGTTCATGGCGTAGCGGCGGCCTCCCGGGGTGGGCTCGTCGAGACGGTGGACGACGCCGGAGTGCAGCAGGGCGCGGCCCAGCTGGATGGCGCGGCGGTAGAGGCGCTTGCGCTCCGCGGCGCTGGAGGTGGCAGCGTCGACCAGGTGCTTGACGGCGGCCACGGTGTCCTCGTCGCGCGAGAGCAGGTTGAGCAGCATCGCGTCGGTGATCCGCATCCGCGCATGCAGGGTCTCGGGGGTCGAGGCGATGAGCTTCTTGAAAGTCTCCTCGTCGAAGTTGATGAACCCCTCCGGCGCCTTCTGCTTCTTGATCCTGCGCTGCTTCTTCGGGTCGTCCCCCGCCTTGGCGGCGGCCTTGGCATTGGCGACGACGTGCTCGGGGGCCTCGGCGACGACGTAGCCGACGGAGTCGAAGCCGGCACGCCCGGCCCGCCCCGCGATCTGGTGGAACTCGCGGGATTTCAGCACCCGCATCCGGCGGCCGTCGAATTTGGTGAGGGCGATGAACATCACGGTGCGGATCGGGACGTTGATCCCCACACCCAGGGTGTCGGTGCCGCAGATCACCTTGAGCCGGCCCTGCTGGGCCAGGGTCTCCACCAGCCGCCGGTATTTGGGCAGCATCCCGGCGTGGTGGACCCCAATGCCCGAGGTGATGAATTTGCGCACCGTGGAGCCGAACCCCTTGGAGAAGCGGAAGTCGGCGATCTCGGCGGCGATCCCGTGGCGTTCCTCGGTGCTCACAAGCTTCATCGAGGTGAGTGACTGCGCCCTCTCCAGGGCCGCCTTCTGAGAGGGATGGACGATGTAGACCGGCGCCTTCTGCTCCTCGACGAGCTGTTCGACGGTGTCGTGATCGGACTCCATCGACCACTCGTAGAGCAGCGGCACGGGACGGGTGACCCCGGTGATGACGGTGGTGGGCCTGCCCGTCCCGGCGGTGAGGTCCTCAGCCAGCTGGGAGACGTCGCCGAGGGTGGCGCTCATGATGATCTGCTGGGCCTGGGGGAGTTCGGAGAGTGGGACCTGCCAGGCCCAGCCGCGGTCGGGGTCGCCGATGAAGTGGAACTCGTCCATGACCACCTGGTCGACGGCGGCGTGGCGGCCCTCGCGCAGCGCGATATTGGCCAGGATCTCCGCGGTGCAGCAGATGATCGGGGCGTCGGCGTTCACCGAGGCGTCGCCTGTGACCATGCCGACCCGGGCGGCCCCGAAGATCGCGCACAGGTCGAAGAACTTCTCGCTGACCAGCGCCTTGATGGGGGCGGTGTAGTAGGAGCGGCCGCCTCCTGCGACGCATGCGAAGTGGGCGGCGGCAGCGATGAGGGATTTGCCCGATCCGGTGGGGGTGGTGACGATGACGTGGGATCCGGTGAGGATCTCCAGGATCGCCTCCTCCTGGTGGTCGTACATCGTCAGGCCGTCGCGCGACACTGCCCGCTCGATGTGATCCAGGGCCATGTCGGGGTCGATCGGCCGGGCTCCGGGGGAGTCCCATCCGGCGGGCCGCTCGCCCCGGTCGGTCTCGACGGGCGGGCGGGCGTCCAGCATGTCGTCCAGTGCCTCGGCCAGTCGCACGGTGTCTCCTCACATTGCGGTAACAGGCCCACGGTATCCGACGGGGCAGTATCGGACCGGGCAGGGACGAGTTCTGCCACGTGGGGATCGCCGGACGGAATATCCACCTGGCGCCGGAGATATGGCAGAACTCGTTCCGGGGTTCCGGGCGTCGGCGATGAGATCTGCCACGTGGCGAGAGCGAGGCGGATTATCCACCCGCCGCCGGATATATGGCAGAACTCGTCGCACCCCGGCCCCAGTTGGGGGCCGGGGTCCCGGGTGGGCATGATGTGATCATGAGTTCGCAGCCGGCCCCCGAATCGGGACGCCTTCCTCTTCCAGCACGGATGCTGACCAGCCAGGTCGTCGCCGTTCTCCCCGACGAGCCGGTCGCCTCGATGATGGCCCCCGTCGAGGTGATGCTCCAGGAGGGCATCCAGGTCTTCAGCCTCCCCGCCGGCGACGTCGAGCGGCTCACCACCCTGCACACCATCTTCGGGGCCCGCGGCAGCTTCGGCGTCCACGGCGTCATCGACCCCGATGGGATCGACGCCCTCATCGCCACCGGCATCGAGTTCGCCCTACCCGTCGGCCCCACCCCGCAGGTTCTGGCGGCCCTGCGCGCCGCCGGCGTCCCGGCCGTCCCCGACGCCCTCACCCCCACCGAGGTGCGGGCGGTCTGGGCCGCCGGGGCCGACGCCGTCCAGGTGGTCCCCGCCGACATCGGCTCGGCCACCTACGGCCCCGCACTGGTCGAACTGGCCCCCGGGGTGCCCTGCCTGCCGCGCGGCGGGGTGGGCAGCTACGCGCTTCGCAAGTGGATCTCGTCGGGGGCCCCGGCGGCCTGCCTGGACGAGATCCTGGTGGGCGACGCCTGCACCGACTCCGCCCTGCCCGCACTGCGGGAGCGCTGCCGTTCGGTGCTCGCGGTCATCGCCGACGAGAGAGCCTGAACCGCCGGGCGTCGTGCCTGCACCCCGTTGCACTCCGAACTGGAACACGGGCCCCGGCGAAGGTGATCGCAGGTTGTCTAGGCTGGGGCTATGACGACACCGGTTGATGCCACCTCCACCCCCGCCTGGGACAAGCTCGCCCAGCTTCAGCCCACCATTGTCGACGGGCCCCACGTGCTGCGCCGCTGGTTCGACGCCGATCCCGGCCGCGCTCAGCGCTACACCTTCGAGGCCGCGGACCTCCACGTCGACCTGTCCAAGAACCTGCTCACCGACGAGGTGCGCGACGCCCTGCTGGAGCTGGCCGATCAGGTCCACATCCCGGCCCGCCGCGACGCCATGTACTCCGGTGAGCACATCAACGTCACCGAGGACCGCGCCGTCCTCCACACCGCTCTGCGCCGCCCGGCCACCGATGCGCTGACCGTCGACGGTCAGGACGCCGTCGCCGACGTCCACGAGGTGCTCGAGCGGATCTACGACTTCGCCCGCAAGGTGCGCTCCGGCGAGTGGAAGGGCGTCACCGGCAAGCCGATCCGCACCGTCGTCAATATCGGCATCGGCGGCTCGGACCTGGGCCCGGTGATGGCCTACGAGGCCCTCAAGCCCTACGTCCAGGAGGGTCTGGAGGCCCGCTTCATCTCCAACATCGATCCCACCGACGCCGCCGTCAAGACCGCCGACCTGGATCCCGAGACCACCCTGGTGATCGTCGCCTCCAAGACCTTCACCACCCTGGAGACCCTCACCAACGCCCGCTGCGTGCGCTCCTGGCTGCTCGACGGGCTGGTCGCCGCCGGAGCCGTGGAGGACACCGAGGAGGCCCGCAACGCCGCGGTCGCCAAGCACTTCGTCGCCGTCTCCACCGCCCTGGACCGGGTGGCCGCCTTCGGCATCGACCCGGACAACGCCTTCGGATTCTGGTCCTGGGTGGGCGGGCGCTACTCCGTCGACTCGGCGGTCGGCACCGTCCTGGCCGTGGCCATCGGACCCGAGGGATTCGCCGACTTCCTGTCGGGCTTCCACGCCATCGACGAGCACTTCGCCACCGCCGCACCCGAGAAGAACGTGCCCCTGCTGATGGGCCTGCTCAACATCTGGTACGTCAACTTCTGGAACGCCCACTCTCACGCGGTGCTGCCCTACTCCCAGTACATGCACCGCTTCCCGGCCTACCTGCAGCAGCTCACCATGGAGTCCAACGGCAAGTCGGTGCGCTGGGACGGCACCCCGGTCACCTCCCAGACCGGCGAGATCTTCTGGGGGGAGCCCGGCACCAACGGCCAGCACGCCTTCTACCAGCTCATCCACCAGGGCACCCGGGTGATCCCCGCGGACTTCATCGCGGTGGCCAACCCGGCCCACCCCACCAAGGACGGCGACACCGACGTCCACGAGCTCTTCCTGTCGAACTTCTTCGCGCAGACCGCCGCCCTGGCCTTCGGCAAGACGGCCGCGGAGGTGGAGGCCGAGGGCACCCCGGCGAGCATCGTCCCGGCGCGCGTCTTCTCCGGCGACCGCCCGACCACCTCGATCATGGCCGACGAGCTCTCCCCGAAGGTCCTCGGCGAGCTCATCGCCCTCTACGAGCACATCACCTTCGTCGAGGGCGTCGTGTGGGGCATCGACTCCTTCGACCAGTGGGGTGTGGAGCTGGGCAAGAAGCTCGCCCTGGAGATCGCCCCGGCCGTCTCCGGTGACGACGCCGCCCTGGCCTCCCAGGACTCCTCCACCCAGGGACTCGTCAGCTGGTACAGGGCGCACCGTTCATAGAGAAGGGGGGACGACCCCCCTTCGCTCGCGCAGGCGCTCGCTACCCCTCGTAGCGGGGGCCTGCGCTCGTCTTTGGTTCGCGTCGCGGGCCTGTCGCTGCGGGTGGGGTCTGTGACCGCGCTCAGGCGCTCGTCGCTTGCGTGAGAGGTGTCGGTGGGGTTGGCCCGTAGAATCGGGCCATGGCAACTCGCGGGCGCTTCCGGTGGCTGAGGCGCGGCATCATCGGGACCGTCGGCCTGGCGATCCTGGTCCTCGGCGGGCCCTGGGCGCTCGCCGAGGGGCTGTCGCTGGGGAAGGTCGGCCCGGCCGCGCAGGCACCGGCGCGCGATGTCGCGATCGTCTTCGGGGCGGCGGTGCTGCCCGACGGCACCCCCTCGAACTATCTGCGCGGACGCCTGGACGTCGCCGCAGACCTCTACGAGCGGGGTGCGGTGCGGGCCATCCTGGTCTCCGGGGACAACAGCACCCAGTACTACAACGAGCCCGACAACATGAAGCGCTACCTCGTCGACTCCCGCGGCATCCCCACCGAGAAGGTCGTCACCGACTATGCCGGATTCGACACCTACGACACCTGCGTGCGGGCCCGCAGGATCTTCGGCATCACCTCGGCCACGCTGGTGACGCAGGACTACCACCTCACCCGAGCGGTCGCGACCTGCCGGATGACCGGGGGCATGAACGTCGTCGGAGCCCCGGACACCTCCCGGGCCCACGACCGCACCTGGTGGTACGGCTGGTCCCGCGAATTCGGGGCGCGGCTCAAGATGCTCTACGACGTCGTCACCCATCGCACCCCCACCCTCGGCGCCCAGGAGACCGGCATCCGCGACGCCCTCGGGAAACGGTGAAAACAGGCCGGAGGATTCACCTGCCGACCGGCATACATTTCCGTCGAGCATTCGCGCACGGCCCGGAATCGCGTTAGCGTGAATGGGGTACCGAGTATGACCACGAGGTCATCGTGTCGGCAGGAAGGCAGGGCTGTATGCCCTTCACGACCCGGACCAGACGCGTCGCGCCGGCGCTCATCTGCGCATTCCTCCTCATGGTCGCCTCGGCCTGCGGGGCCAGCAATTCCCAGTCCGAACAGTCCGCGGGGGGCGGTTCAGGCAAGGGCGAGGCGATCACCATCGGCCAGTTCTCATGGACGGGTGCGGCGGTTCAGACCCAGATTCTCAAACTCATCACCGAGCAGCATCCCGAGCTGGGAGTCGGCTCCGTCGACACGAAGCAGTTGGATCCCGCGCCCGGCTGGATCGGAATGCAGAAGGGCGATATCGACGTCATGCCGGAGGTCAATCTGCCCAACCAGCAGCCCTTCGTCGACAAGGCGAAGAGCGAGACCTCCCTGGTGTCCAAGACCTACGGCGGGGCCACCCAGGGATGGTTCGTCCCCAAATA
>OMJG01001795.1_pt1 | contig 11613 bp, 13 predicted proteins | sample 1646431 | NCBI WGS metagenome assembly OMJG01 (sample SAMN03771674, study PRJEB25209) | food metagenome | isolation source: Cotija cheese | place: Mexico:Jalisco,Michoacan | collected 2011-12-12 | reverse complement strand
ACTCAGGCGGTAGTGGTGGCGGATCAGGTAAGCCAGACAACTCAAATGAAGATGGTGGAGGGAGCGAAGAACCACAACAATCAAATGGCAGTGGTGGTGGATCAGGAAAACCACAAAAACCCAATAAGCATGGTGAAGGAAATGGAAAGCCAGAACAGCCAAACAAGGGCAATGGAACTACTGAAAAGCCAGAGAAACCTAATAATTCAGGTGGCAACGCTTATACACCAAGTAATTCAAATAAATCTAGTAATGAGACTGGCAACGCATCGAGCACAGAAACAAATAATCGTGACAGTGTAAATAGAACACATCGCTCAAGTACGCAAAATGATTCAAATAGTCAATCAAATAATGGGAAAAATAGCTCGAATTCGAATAATATAAATCAGCCGTCTATGAATCAAACAACAGAAAATAACCAAAATAGGGAATCGAATGAACACCAATTAATGAATCGATTTAATCAAATGACAACCGGTTCTTTTAAATACAATCCATTTGTATTAAATCAAGTTAAACAATTAGGTAGTAATAAAGAACAAGTTTCTGATAGTGAAATTTCCGCAGTTTTAAAAAAACAAAATTTCGCGGATAATGCATTTTTAAATGAATTACAAAAAGATACAAATTATTTTAAATTCCAATATTTTAATGCTTCTTCGTAGGCATCGTCTTGTGTTTTGTATACACCTAAAATACCATCTGTTGTTTCAACTTCAAATTTTTTATCTGACAATTTTGTTACTTTTCCAATGACTTTTTTTCCAATTAACAATTCATCATGAGTTGATAATTCTTTAATTTCAACTTCAACTGGTTTATTTTTTTTCATCTGTAATATTTCAGTCCTTTCATGCATCGAACTCATATAGGATACCATATATTTTTGCCTTTGTTAAGAGAAAAAGAAGCTTTTTAGCTTCTTTCAGTCTCTAAGCACATAATAACATCATACTGATTGTCAATTAGTGATTTTTCTAATTTAGTGGCATTTTTTTCGACAACTTGTATCACGATAATAACATTCTTTGTTTGACGATACACAATAATCTGAACGATATTAAATTTATCTTGAGCTAATACTTTCGTTAAATCAGCCAACACACCAGGATGATCGTCTTTAATTGAAATCGCAACACGCGTCCCATTCTCTCCATAACCAGTAATAGCTAAAAAGGCACCAAATGCATCTGTACTAGTGATAATACCTTGAATAGTCCTATTGACATCCACAACAGGCAACACACCAATATTATACTCACGCATAATCTTGATGGCTTCTTCAATAAATTCATCGGCCTTGATAGTATGAACGTCTTTAATCATCACATCGGCTACAGTCATTTTATTTAACAAATAATTCACTTCATACACGCTTAAGCTGGTTGCTTTTGACGGCATCGCTTCTTGAATTGTTCCTTCAGTGACCAATCCAACTAATTGATCGTCTTTTACAACTGGCAAACGGTGAATATTTTTTTGTTTCATTAAGTCCATTGCTTGAAAAACAGGTGTTTCAGGGGAAGTCGTAATCACTTCTGTTGACATATAGTCTTTTACTAACATAACTCTATCCTCCTAAATAAGCTTTCTGTACTTCTTCACTTTCTAATAACTCTTTACCGCTTCCTTTAAGCACCACTTGACCTGTTTCTAATACATATCCTCTATCAGAAAGTTTCAACGCCATATTGGCATTTTGTTCGATTAAAAGAATGGTTGTTCCTTGTTTGTTAATCCGTTCGATAATATGAAAAATCTCACGAATAAAGATAGGTGCAAGTCCCATTGATGGTTCATCCAGTAATAATAAATCTGGTTTAGTCATCAACGCTCGCCCCATAGCAAGCATTTGTTGTTCTCCACCTGAAAGTGTTGCGGCATCTTGTTTTAATCTTTCTTTCAACACAGGGAACGTTTCAAAAATATAATCTAAAATTTCTTTTTTCTCATCATGATTATTATGAATAAAGCCACCAAGCTCTAAATTTTCCATAACAGTCATCCCCGCAAAAATATGACGACCTTCAGGCACTTGAACTAAACCACTTTTCACAATAGCTGGAGCTGACTTTTTCGTTAGATCTTCATTATTGAATGTCATCGAACCACCTGAAGGTTTAACTAATCCTGATAAACTTTTTAGAATAGTCGTTTTCCCAGCTCCGTTAGCACCAATTAAACTAACTATTTCACCCTGATTTACTTCAAAAGACACATCTTTTACTGCCTGAATCATGCCATAATGCACAGATAAATTTTCAACTTTTAACATTACTGTTCACCACCTAAATACGCCTGAATAACGCGTTTATCTTGCTTAATTTCTTCTGGTGTCCCTGAGGCAATCAATGCCCCATACTCTAATACATAAAGTCTCTCACAGACTTCCATAACTAACGACATATCATGTTCAATCAAGACAATCGTCAATCCAAATTCTTTTTGAATTCGTTTGATTAATTGGGTTAATTCTTCAGTTTCCTGTGGGTTCATCCCAGCTGCCGGTTCATCTAAAAATAAAATACTCGGTTTTGTTGCTAAAGCTCGGACAATTTCTAAACGGCGTTGCTCCCCGTAAGGCAAATTTTTCGCTAAATTATCTTTTTTGTCCTCTAATTCAAATAGACCTAATAATTTCGTTGCTTCTTCTCTCATTTTATCTTCTTTTTTATAAAAAGATGGTAAACGTAACATGCCAGACAATACACTTTCTTTAGCATTTTCGGTCATTGCAATTAATACATTATCAAGAACTGTTAGGTCTTTAAACAAGCGAATATTTTGAAACGTTCGACTAATACCTAATTGCGCAATTTTAAACGGAGAAATACCATTTAACGTTATTGTCTTACTATCATGTGTTAATTCAATACTTCCAGAACTTGGCTCATATACACCTGTAATCAAGTTAAAAAGCGTCGTTTTTCCCGCTCCATTTGGGCCGATTAAACCAATCAACTCATTATCACCAAAATGTAAATTTAAATCCTGAATGGCAGCTAATCCACCAAAATTCTTTGTCAAATGACTAATGTTTAACTCAGACATGTTGTTTACCTCCTTTACTCAATAATTTTTTCACTGAAAATTCTTTTGTTCCTAATAAGCCAGAAGGTTTGAAAATCATGATGATAACTAGAGCAAACGCATAAATTATCATACGAATGGCACCAAAATCTTGTAAATACATATTCAATACACCAAGTAAAACGGCCGCTACAACAGTTCCTGTCATGCTTCCAACTCCACCAAATACTACGATGATTAGAATATCAATTGATTTCATAAAATCAAAGTTCCCTGGCACAATCGTTTGAACATAGCTTGAATACATTCCCCCAGCAACGGCTGCGGTCATGGCACCAATCACAAAAGCAACCACTTTATACTTTGTCACATTCACACCCATAGATTCTGCTGCGATTAGATTCTCTCGAACAGATAACGTCGCACGTCCTGCTGCGCTATGAATATAATTTGTCATCAAAATCAATGTGATACAAACAAATAAATAAACCATTGACCATGTTACAAAAGGAGGAATACCAAATAATCCGGCTGGACCATTAGTGATTTGATCCATATTCATAATCAATGAGCGAATAATTTCAGATACACCTAATGTTGCAATGGCTAAATAGTCACCAGAAAGACGCAGAGTTGGAATACCAACTAAAAGTGCCACAATTCCTGAAAGAATACAACCTAAAACTAATCCAATTAAAAACCCAACAATTGACGGCATCTTTATTGTCATAATTGCCGTTGTATAAGCTCCAATCGCCATAAATCCTGCATGTCCCAAAGAAAATTGACCAGAAATACCAATAACCAAGTTAAGTCCAGCTGCTAGAATAATGTTGATACCAATCATTACTAATGTTGTTTCGACAACAGGTGACATCAATCCAGTCGAGTAAGTGATTGCCAGAATCGCAAAAATAACGACCATTATCGCTAACCAAATCCCATTTATTTTCAATCGTTCTTTCATTGTTATCACCTACACTTTTTCCTTAATATTTTTACCTAATAATCCAGATGGTTTAACGAGTAATACAATAATTAAAATCAAGTAAACGGCTGCATCTCGATAAGCTGTAAACCCTAAAGCACTCACGATCGTTTCGATGATGCCGATCGCAAACCCACCAAGTGCGGCACCTGGAATAATCCCTATTCCACCAAACACGGCAGCGATAAACGCTTTAAGACCAGGAGCAACTCCCATCATTGGGTCTATACTATTATAGTAAAGACCAATTAATACACCACCTGCAGCAGCTAATGACGAGCCAAGTGCAAAAGTAAATGAAATGGTATAATTTACATTTATCCCCATTAATTGAGCTGCTTCGGGATCAACACTTGCTGCACGCATGGCACGCCCCATTTTTGTTTGTTGTACGATAAATTGTAATAATAGCATTAAGAAAATTGACGTTGCGATAATCACGAGTTGAATTTTACTAATTTGGCATATGCCTAAATCATAAGTTATATTTTTCATTAATTGAGGATAAGGTTTTGTATCTGCTCCCACGAAATAGATCATTAATGATTGTAGTAAGAATGATACCCCTATCGCTGTAATAAGCGCTGCAATACGTGTTGAATTTCTAAGTGGACGATAAGCTAAAAATTCAATCAACATCCCTAAAATCGCACAGATGATCATAGATGTTAAAAGTGTTAAAACTAAGCCAAAACCAAAGTTATTAGCCACATAGTACCCAATAAAAGCACCAATCATATATATTTCACCATGAGCAAAATTGATTAACTTTATAATTCCATACACCATTGTATACCCTAGGGCTAATAGTGCGTAAATACTTCCTAATGAGAGTCCATTGACTAATTGTTGAAGGACATTCATTGTTTCTCCTCCTTTTGAAAAACCAAGGAACTCTTATCCAGTCCCTTGGTTTTCATGATTTTTTACGGATTTACCACTTCTGCTGTGTTTTCTTCGCCTTTTTCAAGTCCGATTACAACAGCTGGTTTTTTCGGATTATGATTTTTATCCATTGTCATGGTACCTGTCACACCTTCAAAGTCTGTTAATGTTGCTAAACCTTTTGTTAATGCTTCACTTGTATTTTCTTTTTCAGCTTCTAAAGCAGCTTTAACCATGTAAACAGAATCATATGCTAACGCATTAAATGAGCTTGGTGTTTTACCATACTCTTTTTTAAATGTCTCAATAAATGTTTTTACTTTATCTGAAGCAGGTGCTTTTTCAGAAAAATGGGCCGTATAGTAGATATTACTCATATTTTCATCACCAGCAATATCAATTAATTTAGAATCCGAGAATCCATCAGCCCCGATAATTGGCTGTTCAATTCCCATTTCACGTGCCTGTTTGATGATTAAACCAGCTTCTTCGTAATAGCCTGGTAAGTAAATAAAATCAAAATCTTTGTCTTTTATTTTTGTTAGAATGGCTTTAAAATCTTTATCTTTCGCATTAAATTTTTCATCAGCCACAATGTCACCTTTAAATGTCTCTTTAAATGATTTAGTTAATCCTTTTGCATAATCACTTGATACGTCTCCAATGATCACTGCTTTTTTCGCTTTCAAATTATCAGTTGCATAGTTAGCTAAGATAACCCCTTGGAAAGAATCTTGAAAACATGTTCTAAAAATATATTCTTGAACTGTTCCATTATTCACTGTAATAGAATCATCGGTCCCAGATGGTGTGATAATTGGGACTTTGGCTTTTGTTGCGTTTGGACTAGCTGCTTTTGTCGCACCGGATGTTGCTGGACCGATCATTCCAATGACATTGTCGCTTGTTGTTAAACTCGTTGCAATTGTTGCTGCTTCGGCCGTATCACTTTTATTATCTTTGACAACTAAATCAATTTTCTTACCGTTAATCCCACCGGCTTTATTGATTTCTTTCACTGCAAGTTCGGCACCTTCTTTTTCTTGGTTACCATACCCAGCAGCTGCACCAGATAATTCCATGTTTAAACCAATTTTGACTGTATCAGCATCTTTTTGTGATTTCGTATTTTGAGCAGTTCCTCCACCCGGTGTTCCACAAGCAGATAACAATAACGTTGCACCCATAAGCATTCCTAGAATTTTTTTCATTTTACTTTCCTCACTTCTTTATTAGAATTAAATAAGTTATTTATTAATATAAGTTAATATTAAATATAAGTCAACAGAATTTTCAGACAATTCTAAAATAAAAAAATAGACCGCTAATAAAAAAGGTCTAAGATAACTTTTAAGTCATTTATTTTTTTCTCTTTTATATGGTCCACGATATGTCTCATCTGGATTTTTCCTGATGCTAAATGTTGGTGGTACATAGTCAATGCCACCTTTAACAAAAGGGTGACATCTTAAAATACGAGCCGTACCCATGATAAACCCTTTAATCGCTCCATGATAATTTACCGCATCAATCATATACTGAGAACACGTTGGATGATAACGACAACTTTTAGGAAATAAAGGAGAAATAAATTTTTGATAAAAACGAACAGGTAAAATGATAATTTTTTTCATCATATCTTCCTAACAATTTAAAAAACAACCACCAACATAAGAGTTGATGGTCATTAGTTATTTTACAAAATCTAGTATATGGTGCCATGTCGATGGATTAAAGGCATCACTTGATTGCCCTTTTCCAACATAGACATACCCTATAAAAATACCTAGGAAAAATAATCCAATCAATAATAGAATCACAAAAATAACTAGCATCAATTGTATGACTACTCTTTTAGTTATTGAACTCAATTAAATTTCCTCCTTCATTATAGAGCTTAACTTACTACTTCTGCCATTGATTCATGAGCAACATCTTCATCAACTCTTTCGATTGTTGCACCAAGGTTGGCTAATTTTTCATGGAATTTATAGTATCCACGGTCTAAATGCTTTAATCTAGTCACTCGTGTTTCATCTGTTGCAACTAATCCAGCAATAATCAGAGCTGCTGCTGCACGTAAATCTGTTGCACTAACTTGTGCTCCTTGAAGCTTTGGAACACCACTAATATAAGCCACACTATTGGAAATACGGTATTTAGCACCCATACGTTGTAATTCGTCTAAATGTTGGAATCGATTTTCAAAAACAGTTTCTGTTAACACACTATCCCCTGAGGCTAATACCATCAAGACACTCATTTGTGCTTGCATATCTGTTGGAAACCCAGGATGTGGTAGTGTTTTAATATCCGTTGGTTTCAAATATTTTGGTCCAATGACACGAATCCCATTTTGTTCATTAATAATATCTACACCCATTTCCACTAATTTAGAAATCAGCGGACTATTATGTTCTGCCACAGCATCTTCAATAAAAACATTTCCTTGCGTTGCAGCTGCTGCTACCATAAAGGTCCCAGCTTCAATACGATCTTGTACCACGCTATGCTCTGTCCCGTATAAATCAGTTACCCCTTCAATGCGAATCGTTTCTGTCCCAGCACCAACGATTTTAGCTCCCATTTTATTTAAATAGATGGCTAAATCGACAATTTCAGGTTCTCTTGCAACATTCTCAATCACTGTTGTCCCTTTTGCACGGACAGCAGCCATCATAATATTTTGAGTGGCACCCACACTTGGAAAGTCTAAATAAATTCTGGCACCAACTAATTCATCAGCAACAGCTTCAATGTATCCATTTTGTTGCGTAATTTTAGCTCCTAATGCTTGAAACCCTTTCAAATGTAAATCAATTGGTCGTGTTCCAATTGCACAACCACCAGGCATGGCAACTTTAGCTCGACCAGTACGAGCTAAAAGTGGTCCCATCACAACAATAGAGGCTCTCATTTGGCTAACATATTCAAATGGGGCTTCTGTTTCTAATTCTTTTGTTGCATCGATTTTAATCGTGTTTTCTTCTTCAATAAATTCGATATCTGTATTTAAATACTTAATGACATTATTCATTGTAAATACATCAGACAAAATTGGCGCATTGGTAATAGTTGTTTTTCCTTTATTAGCAAGTAATGCTCCCGCTAAAATAGGCAATACAGCATTTTTTGCTCCTTCGATTTTAACGCTTCCTTCTAGGCGATTTCCACCGCGAACTGCTATATATTCCATTAATTTTTCCCTCCATAAATATAAGGAACTTATTACAAATCCTAATCAGTATACCATGATTTTATGGAAAAAGAAATTCATTCATATTTTCCTAATAATTTTCTTAGAGAACCATTCCCTCAAAAAAATTTCGCACTAGAAAAATTACTTCTAAAAAGAAGTTACTCACTTGAAACCCAATTGCTACAGATAAAAAAACATATGCTAAACGGATTTGTCTATCATACTGTACTCCTTTTTTAAATAGAACATCAAGTCGCAACGAATTTAACGTCCAAAAGGTTAAGTAAATAAAAATAAAATGGCTCAAGATCCTAACTAACGCATCAATTCCAAAAACTGACATAAACTCACCTCCACTTTCATTATAAAAGAGAAGAAGGTAAAGAAACAATGGTTTCCTTACCTTCTTTTATTCGCCACATTAAGCCGATTTAACGCTCGATAGAGTGCTATTTCAGCCCTAGCCATATCAATCGATTGATTTTGCTCGTTTTTAGCAGCTTCAATTTTTTGTTCTGCACGCTTCTTAGCTTGTTCAGCTCGTGAGATATCAATATTTTCTTCTGTTTCAGCACTGTTAGCAACAATTGAAACCACGTTGTCACGCACTTCAATAACGCCACCATTTACTGCAACCCAGTCGTTAACATTTTCTTCTCTATCAATCCGTACAGCATCAATTTTTAAAGGGGCAATCAACGGGCAATGTTTGGGCAAAATACCAAGCGAACCTGCTTGAGTATTTGCAACCAAAAATTTTGCTTCGTGCTCGTAAATCAATCCATCTGGCGTAACAATATTAACCATAAAGGTACTCATAATGACTTTCCCTCCTTGTTAGTAGCCCATTTTTTCTGATTTTTCAACTGCTTCTTCAATGCGCCCAACACTTCTGAAGGCTTCTTCAGGTAAGTGGTCATATTCGCCGTCTAAGATTGCTCTAAATCCTTTAATTGTTTCATTCAATGGTACATAGCTACCAGGTTGTCCTGTAAATTGCTCAGCCACGTGGAAGTTTTGTGATAAGAAGAATTGGACACGTCTAGCACGTCCTACTACTACTTTTTCTTCATCACTTAATTCATCCATACCAAGTATCGCAATAATGTCTTGCAATTCTTTATAGCGTTGTAATAAACGTTGCACTTCTGTGGCCACTTTATAATGTTCTTCACCAACAATATCTGGCTCTAAGGCACTTGAAGATGATGCCAACGGATCTACCGCTGGATAAATCCCTTGTTCTGTCAAACGACGTTCCAAGTTAGTTGTTGCATCCAAATGCGCAAAGGCTGTTGCTGGTGCCGGGTCAGTATAGTCATCGGCAGGAACATAAATCGCTTGAATTGATGTGATTGATCCATCTTTTGTCGAAGTGATACGTTCTTGTAATTGTCCCATTTCAGTTGCTAACGTTGGTTGGTAACCAACAGCTGAAGGCATACGTCCTAAAAGAGCTGACACTTCAGAACCTGCTTGAGTAAAACGGAAAATGTTATCAATAAATAGTAACACATCTTGTTTTTCTTCATCACGGAAATATTCTGCCATAGTCAAACCAGTTAAAGCTACACGCATTCTGGCACCAGGTGGCTCGTTCATTTGTCCAAACACCATGGCTGTTTTCTTGATAACACCAGATTCCTTCATTTCAAAGTAAAGGTCGTTACCTTCACGTGTACGTTCACCAACACCGGCAAACACTGATAATCCACCTAATTCTTGAGCGATATTGTTAATCAACTCTTGAATTAACACTGTTTTACCTACTCCGGCACCACCGAACAGTCCAATTTTACCACCTTTTAAGTAAGGCGCTAGTAAATCGATAACTTTAATTCCTGTTTCTAATATTTCAGAGTTTGTACTTAATTCATCAAAAGCAGGTGCTTTTGCATGAATACTATCTCTTTCAATTTCATCTCCAATAGGTTCACCTAAGTCAATAGTTTCACCTAATACGTTAAAGACTCTACCCAATGTTTCAGGACCAACTGGAACACTGATAGGACCTCCTGTATGAAGAACTTCCATTCCTCTTTGTAGTCCGTCTGTAGATTCCATTGCAATTGTTCGAACGATTCCATCACCAATTTCAAGAGTTGTTTCTAACACAACTTTATCTTTACTTCCAGCTTTATAAACGATTAACGCATCATTTATATCAGGTAATGCTTGGTCTAATGGAAAAGCCACGTCAACAACGGGACCAATGACTTGGGCTATTTTTCCTACTTTCATCTCAACAATTCCTCCCCGTCATTATTCTAAAGCAGCTGCTCCACCAACAATTTCTGTTATTTCTTCTGTAATGGCTGCTTGACGTGCTCGGTTATAAGAAATGGTCAAATCATCAATGATATTTGTCGCATTTTCTGTGGCACTCTTCATAGCAGTCATGCGGGCAGCGTGCTCTGCAGTTTTAGAATCTAAAACTGCTCCATATATTAAACTTTCAGCGTAAAGGGGCAGTAACGTATTTAAAATAGCGTCTGCTGAAGGTTCAAGAGTATACTCTTGTTCGTACGTTTCAGCTTCTTTAGCATCTAAGTCAACGATTGGTAAGATTTTTTCTGCTCTAAACGATGAGGATAGTGTATTAACATGATGGTTATAACATACATACAATTCATCAAACATCTCACTATTATACATTTGTAAAGCAGAGTTTACGATACGTCTTACCTCACTATAACTTGGGTAGTCGCTTAATCCTCTTAATTCATAAGCGACTGGTAAATCACGATGCTTGAAGAAATCTGAACCTGTTCCTCCAATAGCCATTAACACCACATTCATGCCGTCTTCTTCGTCTTTTTTGATGATTTCTAACATGTTTTTTAAAATTGAACTGTTATAACCACCTGCTAAACCTTTATCAGAAGTTACTACAATATACCCAACTGTTTTAACTGGTCGAGCAATAAGCATTTGCTGATACATTTCCATCTCTTGCTCAAAACCAGAAAAATCAGAATTATCTATCGCAGTTAACTGTGAAGAAGCCAAATGAGTTGTCATACTTCTTACTTTAGAAGCATACTCTTGAAAGCGTCTTGATGATTGTTCAGATTTCGTCAATTTAGAAGCTGCGACCATTTGCATGGCACTTGTAATTTGACTGGTCTTTTTTGTTGAAGCTATTCTCTTCTTAATATCAATAAGTGAGCCGCCCATGTTCAATCACCACTTTCTAAGATTGTTTTACTTCATCTGCAACAGAGAATTCACTAGAACTAAAAATTCCTTTAAATTCATCGATTGCTTTATCCATATCTTCTGGATTTGGTAATCCTTTTGTTGTACGGATAGTATCAAAGATTGCTGGATAGTTATTATCCACGTATTCAAATAATTCACGCTCAAAACGTAAAATATCTACTACAGGAATAGTATCCAAAAATCCATGAGTCAAGGCATAAAGAATTAAGACTTGTTTTTCAACAGCCAATGGTTCATGCACATTTTGTTTTAGTACTTCAACAGTTCGTTTACCACGGTTTAATTT
>OMJG01001794.1_pt1 | contig 11613 bp, 12 predicted proteins | sample 1646431 | NCBI WGS metagenome assembly OMJG01 (sample SAMN03771674, study PRJEB25209) | food metagenome | isolation source: Cotija cheese | place: Mexico:Jalisco,Michoacan | collected 2011-12-12 | reverse complement strand
TATGTCGCAACACGATCAAGCGCCTCTTGAAAGGTCATGACAGATTTACGGTCAAAGTGAACCGCAGCTTACATTATAACGATAAACTAGACGAATAGCATCGAAAATAACATTTTTTATTAAATATTTACTTCTTATCAGCCGGCACTTATCGTTTAACGTCATTGTTCAAACAACAAAGAAAGCCCTTACTGTTTTAAACATTTAAGCTATGCCACATGTGCTATTTTAGACGATAGCAGTTTATTTATTAGCCGGGACAACCAATTTACAATTAAAGAACCACAAGTGAACAAAAAACTCATCGACTGAGCCGACATTAATGAAGGCACCACAACAAATATTTAAAAAGGGCGTTTAGACAACCGGCTTACCTCAAAATCCGCGAATTTGGACTTTTTGAGAAAACGTGATTCTTTTCTACTGCTGATTTAATCACTACTTCATGAACTACGCTGTGTGAACAGTAACTATTTTACGCGACCATCATCTGATTAATGCTAATTCTTAAATGGACTTTTCTTTCAATTACCTTCAAGAATTTTGGCCGAAAACTATGCGAATAAGCACTTCACTGCTACTTGTTCTTTTTGACTCACCATGTGAGCTAAAAATAGACCGGTCTCGCTGACACTCACAGTCTGAATAACAAGCGCTAATCTGGTCGCCGCCTCTGACACTTCCGTTCTCTCATTTAGTCATAACACACTTACCAAACCAGCTGAATAATGACTTATAATAGCGTCTTGGCCCTAAAAAGTGCTATGATGAGGGAACATTAACTAAGGGGGTTAGACACGATGAGTTCAATTATTGAGAGTTTACAATTAGCCGCACAACAGGTTCACCTCATCAACCTATATCAAGCCAATAGCGAAGTGGTTTACACCGGCTACATCGACCGTCTGGCACCTGATGGCGTTATCGTGAATACTTACGATGATGCTGGGCTCCAGGACGGCGCCGTCTTCATGCGCTACGACGTCATTGATGAAGTTGAAATGATGAGTGAAGACCTTGATAACATGGCTTTTCGTCTGGAGAATGCTGCCACCGAAGGGTTAAGCGGCGTACCGCAACCAACAGTCGCTCTAGACGAGCAACGACCAGTCCTAAACCAGTTAGTTGATCAGGCCAAGGCCGATCAACAAGTTGTCCTACTAGTCTTAGAAGATAACGAAAACTACCTTGAAGGCCAGGTTCAACAAATGACTGACCAAACAATGACGTTCACGACCTTTGATAAATTTAATTTTAAAAATAACGACCAACAAGAAATTCCATTGGCTGATATTCAAATTCTGGAATTTTGTGGTAACGAACTTTTATTGGAAAGCGCCTTTGTTAAGACGGCCCACACCCATCAACCAACCGTCAAAGTCAGCGATATTAATGACATTGATACTACTTTAAAGACTGCCCTGACTGAACACCATCTGATTGCAATTCGGTCAGCCGATGGTTCTGATATGTTTTTCGTTGGCTTTATTAACGCGTTGAATGCTGACAGTGTGCTCCTCAATCTGATTGACATGACCGGCCAATTTGGGGGCTATACCCTTTGCCGTCGTTCACTGATTGAATCGGTTACGACCCAGTCGGACTATTTGCAGACCATGCGGGGTTTTATCGAACTGAACCGTCAATACGAGTTAAACGTTCAGCCAGTACTAAATGATGAACGGCTCTTTGACGCCACAACTGATCTTTTTGATTCGTTATTACGACAAGCAGCAGCCTTCAATAATTTAGTCCACATTACGACCGAAAACCCAATGCTTCCTACGATGACTGGCTACCCTGGAACGTTAACTAACGGCCACTTCATTTTCTACAATGTAGATGATGATAACCAGATCAACCATGTCGGTACGATGATCGAGCTCGACCAAGTCGTCGAATTATCCTTTGGGTATATGGACGCTTACCTTTTAGAAAAACGATTAAAGAGCACTGGTAACTTATAATAATTTCAACACTCTAAATAGCACGACTAGCATTCATGCCAGTCGTGCTATTTTTTTCGATTCTTGATGATCATCTAGTCCAATATATTGTCACATGTAGATGCAACCCTAAGGCTCCTAAAACTGTAAAACAACGGTATTCGACTTAGAATGGCGCAAAAATGGCATTAACCTAACCGTGCCAGCGATGAACACCCCCACTAAAAGGGTAATGAACAACTTGGTGATAAATAAGAAGTCTAATCAATAATGACCAACCACCAATTGTCTGCTGGCAATCGTTGCCGCAAAAGCTATCTAAAGTGTTATGGTTACTTATCAAATAGATGTAATTTGGCAATCCGCTGGCATGCTTCGGTAAAGCGAGGTTCGTCAATCAGTAAGCCAACACGAACGTAGCCTTCGCCACCCGCACCAAAACCGTTTCCCGGTGCCACGGCCACTGCCACCTGATCTAGCAGTAAATCGGCAAAGCTTTCACTCGTATACCCTTCAGGAACAGGCATCCAAGCATAAAAGGATCCGCCCGATGGGTGTGGTTCCCAACCAATCTTACGAGCCGCCGCAAAAAATTGGTTGCGCCGGCGTTCATATAAATTGACCAAATCACGGACGGTCTGTTGGTCACTATTCAAAGTGGCAATTGCTGCATCTTGAATTGCCGGGAAGACGCTGACAAATAGATGGTCTTGAATCAGATTCAGAGCTTCAATCATGTCGGCATTACCAGCAGCGAAGCCAACGCGCCAGCCAGCCATGTTAAAAGATTTAGAGAGTGTGTACATTTCGATCCCCACGTCTTTCGCCCCTGGGGTCTGTAAGAAGCTCACGGGGCGTTGACCATCAAAACCAATTGCACCATACGCAAAATCATGCACAATTCCAATTTGATTTTTATTAGCAAACGCGACCGTCTCTCGGAAAAACTCTGATGTCGCCACAGCTCCAGTTGGATTATTCGGGTAATTCAAGTATAGTAACTTCGCTGCGGCCGCAACTTGTGGGTCGACCTGTTGATAATCTGGCAAAAAATGATTTTGTGCCGTTAGCCGTAGTAACGCTAATTTCACTTGTGCTAACGTTATTCCAGATAAATAGTCTGGATAACCGGGATCGGGCAGGATCATCGTATCGCCAGGATTTAGAAGCGCCAAGGGTAACTCTACTAATCCAATTTTACTGCCACCCAAAACAGCAATCTCAGTTTCCGGGTCCAGCTTCACACCATACTCGCGTTCGTAAAAATCAGCCGCCGCCTGTTTAAATCGGGGCAGCCCACGGAATAGCGAATACTTATGATCCGCTGGGTTGGCGGTTGCAGCCTGCATCGCCTTAACGACAAATTCCGGAGTCGGTTGATCAGGATTGCCCTGACCTAAATTAATGACATCCGCACCGGACGCGACTTTCGCATTGACCTTCTTGACCAAATTCGCAAAAAATTGTTTTGGTAACTGCTGTAAGATTTTGGATTCTTCAAATTTCAAACCTAGTGCTTCCCTTCTGTTAATGGCTTCAAGCTCGTAATATCAAATGTACCAGCAAACTCAGCTAGGTGAACAAGGTTCCGTAAAAAGTCATGCGTCTTAGCCTCATAATGGTATTGCACCCCTAAATCATAAAGATAACCATTGATATAATCAACTTCGGTTGGCCGATGCTTTGTAATATCTTGATACATTGACGGAAAATGCAGTGGATTCGTCTCGCGACTAACATATTCAATCGTCTGCCACTCTGCTTCCCGAGTGTTCAGTAATGTAATTCCTGCCCGTTCACAAACATCAAAGGCTTCGTCAATCAGCTGACGACCTAGCTTCTGTGCTACCGGTGACTGGATGAACTCCCCCATTTGAATTTGGAACATCGTACACAACGTGTTGATGACTGAATTAAAAATCACTTTAGCTAGTAAAGTACCCAAGAAGTTCGTTGTCAGCGTTGGGTTAAGGTGTGCGTTAGTGAATTCAGCTACGATTTGATGGGTCGTTTCATCTGGCTGTTCTGTCTGGTTCGCAATATTCATCGAACCCTCATTTTCAGCCCCTATAAAGTCCACGTCGCCAGCTTTCTTTAAGACAGTCCCAATCAACGCCGTACCACCTAAGACCTTCTCCGGTTTGAAGTATTGATTGATCTTTTCAATGTGGCCCATGCCGTTCATCGCCGTAACCACATATTGTCGGTCATTGAAGAAATGTGCCGATCTTGATAATATCTCTGCCAAGCCCATTTGCTTGGTAAAAATAATCAGGACATCTGGTTGGCCATGATAATCTTCGGGAGTACTAATACGAATAGGAACTAAGTGTCTATCTTGACCATCACGAGCAACATAGACGCCGCCCTGCTTCTGTATCGTTTGGACCTGTTGATCCCAAGTATCCACAAAATCAACTTGATACCCAGCTGTTTGTAATAAAATACCGTAACGCAATCCCATAGCTCCTGCACCCAATACCGTATACTTCATGATTATGCTTCCTTTCCTGACTACGAACGTGTGTAATGCTCTGCAAGGCGATCACCACACCACTGAACGATTTGAACAATCACAATTAAAATGACAATTACGCTGATCAATACGCCTGTATTATAGCGGTTATAACCATATTGAATTGCCAAGTCACCAATTCCACCAGCGCCGATCGTTCCAACCATGGCCGAATAGCCCAACAGACTAATCAGTGTTAAGACAACGCCTCGAATTAATGCCGGCAAAGCTTCTGGAAATAAGACTTCTTGAAAAGTCAGCCAAAAGCTTGCTCCCGTTGAGCGTGCCGCTTCAACGACGCCCGCATCGATTTCTGCAAATGCCCCTTCGGCGAGTCTGGCAAAGAATGGAATCGCTGCAACCGATAACGATACTGCCCCACCAAGCGGCGTGTATGGATCACCCGCAACTAACTTAGCAAACGGTATTAGAACCACCATTAAAATCAAAAATGGCAGGGAGCGAATCGCATTAATAATAAACCCCGCGACACTATTGATGACCGGATGAGGCGCAAACAGTGGATTAGAATAGTAATACAAGAACAATCCAATTACGGTTCCGAAGACAATGCCAATAAAACCTGAAATGAAGACCATTTTGGCAGTGTCCCAAAGTGCAGTTCCAAGATTTTGCTGTAATATTGTCCAAGTCTCATTCATGTACTTGCACCTCCTCTACATAATCGACGCGTTGTTGGAATAATTGAATAGCTTGCTTCACCGCCTGGGGTTTGCCCGTCAGATAGACAGCTAAGACTCCAATAGCTCGTTCTTGAATAAACTCGATCCGGCCCTGAATAATATTGATATCAATATCGGTTGTCTTAGCAATTTCAGTAATAATCGGTGTCAACGAGTCACTGCCACGATAACGTAATGCCAATAGTTGACCATCTTCTTGACCTAATTGTGCAGCTACCTTGGCTGGCAATTGCGTATCCAAGAAACGATTAACCAGGCGCTGACCCATATCTGATTGGGGCGCTGCGAATAAATCATACGTACTTGATTGTTCAACCAGTTTTCCTGCCTCCATGACCGCAACTCGATCAAATAAGCTCCTAGCCACTTCTAACTGGTGCGTAATAAAGACGATCGTTATGTGTAATCGTCTATTGATATCCTTTAAAATCTGAATTATTTCTTCGGCCGTTTCAACATCTAACGCACTGGTCGCTTCATCGCATAGCAAGACATCCGGATCATTGGCAAGCGCCCGCGCAATTCCGACTCGTTGCTTTTGACCACCCGATAATTGAGATGGGTAACTGTCCTGCCGATCTACAAGTCCAACTAACGCTAGTAAAGACTGAATACGCTTAGGCTGCTCTTTTTCAGGATAGCCGCCTGCTGTCAGCGCAAAGGCGAGGTTCTGTGCAACCGTGCGATTACTGATCAAATTGAAATTTTGGAAAATAAAGCCGATTTTACGGCGTACATTCGCAATCTGTCGTGCATTTGCTTTGGTTAAATCATGACCATCAACAATGACTTGGCCCCGGCTTGGCGACTGTAAGTAATTAATCGTTCGAACTAAGGTCGACTTACCAGCACCGGATAACCCCACGACACCAAATATTTCGCCCTTTTCAATAGTTAAGGAAACATCTTTGACGGCATGCACCGTCCGCTTTTTCTGTTGAAACGTCACATCAAGGTGTTTTAATTCAATCTGACTCATACCATTGCCCTCCTACTGCCACGAAGCCGGTTGGTCAAAATCCTTAAACTCAGATTTTGCAATCGCCTTTTTAAAGGCCTTACTGTTAAGAACTGCTTTGACCGCTTTACCAAACTTAGAATTTTGTTGACTTGTTTTGACTACGAAGACTTCCTTGTAATTTTCCTTTAATTTCTCCAGCGCCAATGCTTTTGATGGCTTTAGCTTGGCATTCCACGAATAATTCCCCGGAATTAAAGCGATTGTCACGTTGCTCATCGACTGTGGTAACTGAGCAGCATCTAGCGTCTTGATTTTCAATTGCCGCGAATTAGTCACAATATCCGCAGTACTGGCCGTCGCAACGTTAATATTTTTCTTTAAAGTAATTAACTTTTGGGCCGCTAATAACTGTAGTGCCCGTGCTAAATTAGATGGATCATTAGGTAACGAAACCGTATCGCCAGCTTTCAAATCGGCTAGTGAAGTGATTTTCTTAGAATAAATCCCCATGCCTAACGTTGGCGTCTCACCGATTGCGGAAAGCTTCAAATGATTAGCTTTAGCAAAAATTTTAAGATATAGCGTATGCTGAAATAGGTTGGCGTCAATCTCCCCAGAATTCAAGGCTTTATTCGGTTGAACGTAATCATTAAATTCTTTCGTCACTACCTTGTAGCCTTTCTTCTCAAGTAGTGGCCCAATCACTTTCGTTGCCATATCGCCATAAGGACCAGGGGCAACGCCAATCTTAACCGTTGTCAACTGACTACCACTTGACTTCGAAGCGCTTGTCCGACTAAGCCCCACAATTGCAACTAAAACAACAATAATTCCACCTAAAGCTAACAACCATTTCGTATTTCTTCTCATCTTCCATACCCCGTTTCTCTCTTTATCATGTCATAAAAAAAGTCGTCCTCGTTATAACTTATAACAAGGACGACTCTAGCCGCGGTACCACCTTCATAGCATCCAATTGGATACCAACTCATGCAGAACTAACTGCTGCGTTAACGGGCATTAACCGCGACCACTTAACATTACTGCTCACCGATCGTTCATTAGGAAAGACCATCTTCTCAACGTTTGCCGGGTCATCTTTCAGCACTTGACGACTCTCTGTTACCGGCCTCACCATTGATACTCATCTTTCATGATATGATATATTATGAGTATTTGATTATATTATGTCAAGTTTTTATCAAAATATTTTAATCTTAGTGTAACTTTCATCGCTTTACCTTAGATATTATCCAAATTGTAGTTATTCACAATCAGCACCAAAGTAAATCCGATCATGTAGCCGGCACCGTGGATTAAAAGCTCGGTGACAGTGTGGGCAATAGCCCAAATGATAAGTGGTAACGGTCATTCGATAGCGACAAGCACCGCACATGACCGCCAGACTCAATGGTGTGCTTGCGACAAAGGCGTGTTGGCACAGCGCATCATGACACTGATAACATGCATAATATCGCCGACACTGTTCACACCATAACGCAGCAATGTCGGTTTCAAGGTGATAGTGCTGACAACGTCCGGCAGCATCCAATCCTAACCCATAGATGACGGGCACACCGCTAGTCACGCTGGTAAACCCACTTTAACGACCTCACCACTAGTGAACGTTCGTCGTTCCCCAGTAGTCATACGCACCACTAAGCCACCATGCTCATCAATGGTTTCAGCCACCCCAGCTACTACAGCATCACCAACTTGAAGCGTTATTTGCTGACCTAGTACTAATGATTTAGCACGATATATTGGCAGAAAATCCGCTGTAGCGTAGCGTTTCGATAACGCTACTAACGATGATAATAATGCCGCGGCTAGTTGATTACGGTCTACCGGCATTGTCGGGTCCACCGACTGAGCACGTGCTTGCAATGCCTGAGGAAAATCAGTTGTTGTTAAATTAAGCCCAACGCCAACAATGAAAGCTGCCGCAGAAGTTGATTCCAATTCCAAGCTTGCTTCAGTGATAATACCACCGACTTTATGTTGATTGAGATAGATATCATTGACCCATTTCAAAGCAAAATCCTTATTGGGATAAAAACGCTGTAAAACATTCACGACACTGACCGCAACGCCAGTTGTTAATAACCCCACATTCGCTAATGCATTCGTTGGATTAGGCAAGATCAAACTAAAATACAAGCCAGTTTGCGCGGGAGAATAGAATTCACGTCCCCGTCGGCCATAGCCGGCTGTCTGTTCATCTGCTAAGAAGGCTGCCAGTCGCGGCTGATGATGACTTAGAAAAATTTTTGCTAAAATTTGAGTTGATGGTGTCTGAGCAACGACTTCGATTGGCCCCGCAAATTGCTGGTCACTATAAATTTGAATTGCATTAGCATCTAAACGACGACTGCCCACATAGCAATACCCCCGATTCTTGCGACTTTCAATCTGATGGCCTTGCTTTCTCAATGCATTAATTGCCTTCCAGATACTTTCTCGACTACGCTTAGTCTGCTGCGCTAATTGATCACCCGAAAGCCAGTCACCAGGATTAGCCAATAAAGCCATTAAGACTTGTTCCTTAGTTGACATACTACTTACCTCGTTTTCTAACATCTGCGACACTAGCCGTAGTAATACCAAAATCAACGACCGCTCGAACTCGACGTGCAATAAACACCGCCAGTGTAGCCTTGATTAGGTCGCCTGGGATAAACGCCAGGTTGGACAATAAGGCCGCCGACAATGTCATGTGTGATTGAATTGCAAGCCAACCAGCCCCGACCACGTCAATAAACAGGATACCGGCCAGCCAAACGATACCAACTTCTAACCACCAATAACCACTCTCCATTGCCCGCGTCATCTTTATTAGTGTACCAATCAGTAGTGGAGCCAACAGCCAAGCCACTAGATAACCACCAGTTGGTCCTAGAAAAACCGCTGCGCCACCACGACCACCAGATAATAACGGTAGTCCTAGGGCTACTAATCCTAAAAACAGCCCCACCGCCATCGTTCCATATTTACGGCCCAGTAATTCTGCCGCTAAAAAGATTCCCATATTTTGTAAAATAATTGGTACCGGAATAAACCCAACTGGAATTCCCGGAAAAAAGCCCAATACAATAATTAAGGCGGTTACCATCGCCGTCTGGGTTAAGTGTTTGATTGCCTGTTGATTTGTCATTATGCACCCCTATTAATCAATTTTAATCGTTATTATAAATCAATAGTAACCCAGTATCAATGTTAAGGGTTACTATTCGACAAACAAAAATCCCATAACCAAATTTACTGGCTACGGGATTCAACTAACTATTCTTTCGGGATACGCTTTTCAACGTGATATTGACGTGCTTCTGGTCTTGGCGTGTCGGCTGTTAGTAAGTCATCCGCGTAAAATACCGAATAACCATGATCCTGTTCTAACGGCCGCGCAATCATGAGCCCACGCTTACGACCGTGGCGGGCATTATAAATGTCCGCACTACGGAGCGCTTCATTATAGTCGTGCGATTCAGAAATCGCGTCACCGGGATTAAATAAGACATTTTCATCCATCTGCCATCAGCTCCTTGTCCTCTTAATACTTTAATTATACACGCTGACACCGCAATGAAGAAAGTTTAAAGATTGATGTCAACATTATAAGTCAATTTTGAGAGCGTTAACCCCTTAGTCACTAATTGGCCAATCAGTGCTTGGGCCTTGTCACGCATTTTTGCGACCATCACTTTATCTTGTTCAGTCAAGAAGGCCGTCAATTCATCACCAGACAACTTAGCGGCCTGTTTATCCGTTTCAGCTACAAATTGACCTAGTTCAATTCGGCATTCCTTCAAATAGTCAATATCATCTTGAACAAAGTCAGCATAGTGTGATTCAACAATCATTGACAACGTCCGGTAGAGCCAATATGCACTATTCATATCATGCTTTAATGGTGTGTTCGCAAAACTAGGATCGGTTTCGGTCACATTCGCATGGAAAGGTAAGTATGGTGCAAAAGCGGGCACGCCAAAGGTCATCCACATAATCGCACTTTGTTCTTCAGGTACATCATTACGAACTTGCATGACATGTGAATTTTGAGTCCGATTCATTGAGATTGGCCGAAACTTCTTAGCTTCTGGCGTATTCAAGAAGGGATCATACTTTGTTTCGTTATAATGTGAACCGAGTACAAATTCAACGTCGGCCACTGAGATTTTCTTAGCCGCGTGACAAATGAATGGTAATTCACTTGATTGAGGATCCTGTTCAATTTCTGGATTAAAATAACGTTGCCCATACCAGACCCGCGGCGTATTGTAGTGCCGATCTTTCTCGTTATCAGTACCGAAAATGTGGCGGAAGTTAAAGCCGGTTTTATCGGGATTCAAATGATGTTCAGCAACAAATTCCTGAATGCCATCGGACCACATAAAGTTGTCAGGGTCATCAAAGTCAACCCATTGAATGGCAACTTGGTTGGCAGCCACCGCGTAGGCGTCATCAGGAATCCGTTGAGCAACCCAGTGATGTCCTGTGACGATTTCCATGTACCATACGTCGTCTTTATCATTGAACAAGACGCCGTTACCTTCTGGTGACCCGTACTTGGCAATTAATTGGCCTAAGTAGGCCACCCCGCCACGAGCGGAATCGATAAACGGTGTGAGCATGGTTGGCAATGAATCTTCTGCAAGGCCGTTAGGAACGAAGGGGTCGAAAGTTAGTGTGTGTTCATTACCATAGACACTTTCAGTCGAAGAAACACCGACATTTTTTTCGTTAAAGCCATTTTCTTCAAAAACACCTTTCGCAGCAACCTCAATGTTAGGCACAGCTTGATAGCGATAACCATCCGCTGGAAGTGGCGCGGTGAAACCGTTCTTCCCAGAAGTTAGCGTCTCTTTGCGGCCATGAACAGCAGGATGGACAATAAACTTTTGTGGCGTGATTGGCATAAAGGTATCATCGTTACGGGCAATCATCGTTGAACCGTCAACGGTCGCCTTCTTACCAACTAAAATCGTGGTACAAGCTTGTTCGTACATGCAAGCATCTCCTGTCTTTAATTTCCGTGATCATTATTAATGATACACGCTCTAATTTAAAAAGCCACCATTGCGAAAGCGCTGACAGATAATTCTTACGCAATTTTAATTGCCGATAAATTTATCAATAGTCATAAATCTTTTCGTAATCTAATCAATAATTCTTAAATTTGAAAAATCATCGTCACATTTTCTTCACAATTCGTTGTTAAGATATATCTATAGCAATTAAGGATCCCCCTCCAAGATTGCTACTATAATAATTAACATTCTTTTCATTTACTCCTCCAAAGTAATGAAATCCGTCAAAGCGTAACAACTTTGACAGCTTGATGAGCGGCATGTGAACGTCCCCCCGCTTATATGAATAAACGCTCATCAAGTTATCAGCATATGATTCCCCGTCATATGCTGACCTACTCCTTTTGACCTTCGTATTCCCGTACGAAGGTTTTTTTGTCGGCTTAAATACTTCAAGCGC
>OMJG01001793.1_pt1 | contig 11615 bp, 11 predicted proteins | sample 1646431 | NCBI WGS metagenome assembly OMJG01 (sample SAMN03771674, study PRJEB25209) | food metagenome | isolation source: Cotija cheese | place: Mexico:Jalisco,Michoacan | collected 2011-12-12 | reverse complement strand
GGCTGTGTCTGTTACGCGGTTTCGGCATGTCAGTGTCTCGGGGCACATCACGTCGGTGGAGAACAGGGGTGTGCTTTAAGCTGTGGAGCATGCCGAACTCCGGAGCTTCGCAGATCAGCGTCCGCAGCAGCTGTGACGCCGACCTTCCCGCCATCCCCGAGATCTACAATGACGCGGTCGTCACCACGGTCGCCGTGTGGAACAACGACACCGTCGACGTCGACAACCGCCGTGACTGGCTCCACGCGCACCAGGTGCCCGGCACGGTCGCACTCACCGCCGTCGGCGCCGACGGTCGCGTCCTCGGCTACGCCACCTACGGGGACTTCCGCCACTACGACGGTTTCAGGCACACCGTCGAGAACTCCATCTACGTCGACGGCACCCGCCGCGCCGGGGGAGTGGGCACCGCACTGATGGAGGAGCTGATCGTGCGCGCCCGGACCGAGGACGAGCACGTCATGGTCGCCGCGATCGAAGGCTCCAACACCGCCTCACTGAAGCTCCACGCCAAGGTGGGCTTCGAGGAGTGCGGGACGGTGCGTCAGGTCGGCACCCAATTTCGGCCGCTGGCTGGACATGCCCTTGATGCAGCTGATGCTCTGACTCAGACCCGCCCAGCTCAGACCCGCCCGTTTACACCCGCCACTGGGCGGCGGTGCGCCACTCTTTGCCGGTGACGGTCAGGACATGGTCCTTGGCGCCGAGGGTGTGGAGCAGTGCCCCGTTGAATCCCTTAGCCAGGGTGATTGCCTCCTTGAAGTTAGGGCAGGCTCACCCAACCCGGTCAGGGTTCCGTTGTGGACCCTTCTTCCTGGTTAGTGCTGTTCACGTCTTTCATGTCCTTCTCGCCACGCACCTTGAGCAACAGCAGCAGGCCGGCCAGCAGCACCACGGCGATGCCGAAGATGCCGTAGCGGTCGTCGCCGGTGGTCGCGGTGAAGATGGCGAAGGCGGCCGGTGCCATCCAGCTGACACTGCGTCCGGTGGTGGCGTACAGGCCGAACATCTGGCCTTCCCGACCGGGCGGGCTGACCCGGGTGAGGTAGGAACGCGAGGCGCTCTGGGCGGGTCCGACGAACAGGCACAGCACCAGGCCGAATATCCAGAACATCAGCGGACCGTCGACGAAGAACAGCACCCCGGCGTCGATGACCAGCAGCACCAGTGACACCATGATCACCGGCTTCGGCCCCCACCGGTCGTCCAGGTAACCGGCCCCCAGCGCGCCGAGTGCGGAGACCACGTTCGCCGCCACGCCGAACAGCAGGACGTCGCCGGCACTCAGCCCGTACACCGACACCGCCAGCACTGCGCCGAAGGTGAACACACCGGCCAGGCCGTCGCGGAAGACCGCCGAGGCAATGAGGAACCACACCGCCGAGCGGTCGGTGTGCCACAGCGTCCTGATGTCGCGGAAGAGACCCAGGTAGGACTCCTTCACCGAGTTGGTCTGCGTCTCCGGGTCCGGGGTGTTCTTCGGCACCTTGCGTAGCACGGGGATGGCGGACACCAGGAACCACACGGCGGCGAGCGCGGCCACCAGGCGCACATTCCAGCCGTCCTCGACCGGGACGTTCAGGAAGCCGCGGGTGTCACCCTCGCCGGCGATGAACCCCAGGTAGCACACCAGCAACAGGACGATCCCACCGAAATAGCCCATCGACCAGCCGAAACCGGAGACCCGTCCCACATTCTCCCGGGTGGAGACCTGCGAGAGCATCGCGAAGTAGCTGACCTCGGCGAACTCGAAGGTCACCGAGGTCACGGCCATGATCACGATACCGGCCCAGAAGTACACCGGCTGATCGTCACCGATGCCCACCAGGGCGAACATCAGTCCGACTGTGATGAACGTCCAGAGACCGACCGAGCGGCGTCGGGTACCCCGGATGTCCGACCGCCGACCCATGATCGGGGCGATCAGCGCGATACTCACCCCGGCCACCGCCATGGCGATGCCGTACCAGCTGGCCGGGCTGATCCCGCCGCCCGTTTCACCCTCGATGGAGGTGCCGACCGAGTCGGTGAGGTAGACGGAGAAGATGAAGGTGACCAGCACGGCGTTGAATGCCGCCGATCCCCAGTCCCAGAACGCCCACGCCAGGGTGGGGCCGCGGAAGATGCCCTTGGTGGGCTCGGGTGTGGTGGGCTCGGGTGAACTCATGGACACCACAGTATTGCCCCGACGAAACTTTGTCGGTGTAACCCGGCCGTGTCTTCCTGCGGTCAGGACGCCAGGTCGCCGCTGTACAGGTTGAACCGGTCGTCCCGGGTGAAGCCGGTGAGCAGCAGCCCGGACTCGCGGGCCATGTCGACCGCCAACGACGTCGCCGCGGAGACGGCGACCAACCCGGAGAACCCGGCCAGCACCGCCTTCTGCACCAGTTCGAAGGACGCCCGTGAACTCATCACCAGGTACACCGCCCGGTCCGGGTCGGACGCATCGACGTCCCCCGGCAGCCGGTCGTCGAGCATCAGTGCGCCGATGACTTTGTCGGCGGCGTTGTGGCGTCCGACGTCCTCCCGGACGATCAACGGACGCCCGTCGGTGGTGAAGGCGCCGGCCGCGTGGATGCCGCCGGTCTTGCGGAAGGCCTCCTGGGCCTCGCGCAGTGCCTGCGGCATCGCGATGATGCTGGTGGGGGTGGGACGCACCGGCGTCAGCGTGTAGCGCTTCTGCTTCAGCAGGTCGTCGATGCTGCGGGTGCCGCAGACGCCACAAGCAGAGTTCGTGGTCACGGTGCGCACCGGCAGGTAGGGCTGCGCCACGGGCAGAGTCGGGAGGTCTGGGGGAGTCAGGGAGACGTCCAGGGTGTTGTAGGTGTTCTCGTTGTTCGGACCCACCGCACCGGCGCAGTAGCGGGCGGTGGAGACGTCCGAACGGTGCGAGATGACCCCCTCGGCGTGCAGCAGCCCGTGGACCAGCTCGATGTCGTGGCCCGGGGTACGCATGGTGGTGGTCAGGTCGGTGCCGTCCACCCGGATCTGCAACGGTTCCTCCACCGCGAGCCGGTCGGCACGCGTGTCGACCTCCACGGTGGCACCACTTGCGCCGCCTCTGTCGCCGCTGACCCGGACCTTCGTGACCCTGGCCTTGTCAATCAACCGTCCCATGATCAAGGAAGCGTACTACTTCTCCGCCGACGGCATCGGCGGCATGTCCTCGGCGCGGCGCCCTGTCGGCTCCAGGTAGACCGGGGTGGACTTGAACACCGGGGTATTCGAAATCTTCACCGCGTGGTCCAGCGGGATCACCACATTGGCCTCCGGGAAGTAGGTGGTGCAGCCGCCACGGGAGTGGTCGTACTCCACGACGCGGAAGGCCGGGGCGCGGCGCTCGCCGTCCTCCCAGCGGGAGACGATGTCCACGATGTCGCCGTCGCGCAGGCCCTGCTCCGCGGCATCCTGCGGGTTGACGAAGACCACCCGGCGACCGTTACGGATGCCGCGGTAACGGTCGTGCATCCCGTAGACGGTGGAGTTGAACTGGTCGTGGGTGCGCACCGTGTTCATCATCAGCTGACCCTCCGCCAGCTGCACCATATTCGGCTGGTTCACCGTCAGGTGGGCCTTGCCGTCGTCGGTGGGGAAACGACGCTCGCGGGGGCCGTTGGGCAGGTAGAACCCACCGGGGTGCTTGAGCTTCTCGTTGAAGTCCTCGAACCCGGGGATGGTGTTGGCGATGTGGTTGCGGAGCACGTCGTAGTCGTCGATCATCGGCTGCCAGAACGCATCGCCGAAGGTCTCCCGGCCGATGGAGCACAGGATGTCGACCTCGCTCTTCAGGTTCGCCTTGCGGTTCGCCCGACGCTTACCGGTCGAGGCGTGGACCTTGCCGGCGGAGTCCTCGACCGTCACCGACTGCGGGCCGGCCTTCTGGATGTCCATGTCGGTACGCGACCGCACCGGCAGGATCAGCGACTTCTCGCCCGGCCAGGCGTGCGACCCATTCGGCTTGGTGGACAGGTGCACGGTCAGCTCATTGGCCGCCACGCCCTGCTCCAGCACCGAGGTGTCGGACGCCACGCGGATCAGGTTGCCGCCGAGGGAGAGGAAGAACTTCACCTTGCCGTCGCGCATGGCCTGCAGCGAGGCGACGGTATCGTAGCCGTGCTTGCGGGGGACCGGGAAGTTGAACTCCTTCTCGATCGCCGCCAGGAAGCTCTCCGGGGACTTCTCCCAGACGCCCATGGTGCGGTCGCCCTGGACGTTGGAGTGGCCGCGCAGCGGGGCGGTGCCGGAACCCGGCTTGCCGATGCGTCCGGTGAGCAGCAGGGTGTTGGTCATCTCCTGGATGGTGGCGACCGCGTCCTTGTGCTGGGTGACGCCGAGGGTCCAGGTGATGACGGTGGAGTCGGCCTTCTCGATCGCGTCGACGGTGGACAGGACCTGCTCACGGGGGATGCCGTGGGCCAGTGCCAGCTCGTCGTCGTCCAGCTCCGCGAGGTGGGCGGTGAGGTCCTCGAAGCCGGTGGTGTAGTTCTCGATGAACCAGTGGTCGATGACCTTGTCGCGCCGGACGAGTTCCTTGTTGATCGCCAGGAACAGGGCGCGGTCACCGTCGAGACGGACCTGCAGGTAGTCGTCCGAGATCTTCTCCTTGAAGCCCAGGTAGGTCTTCACCGACTGCGGCTCACGGAAGTTCATGAGCCCGGCCTCGGGGATCGGGTTGACCGAGATGATGTGGCCACCGTTGTCCTTGCAACGGGAGAAGGCGGTGAGGGCGCGCGGGTGGTTGGTGCCCGGGTTCTGGCCGACGGAGATGATCAGGTCGGTGGTGTGGAAGTCGTTCATGGTGGCCGACCCCTTGCCCAGCCCCAGGGTGGCGGACAGGGCGGCGCCGGTGGACTCGTGACACATGTTCGAGCAGTCCGGCAGGTTGTTGGTGCCCATGCGACGGGCCAGCAGCTGAATGGCGTAGGCCGACTCATTGGGGGCCTTGCCGGAGGTGTAGAAGACCGCCTCGTCCGGCTCGGTGCGCTGCAGCTGCTCGGCGATGATGCGGATGGCCTTGTCCCAGCTCACCGGACGGTAGTGGTCGTCGCCGGAGGAGCGGTCGTAGAGCAGTGGTTCGGTGATGCGTCCGACCTTGCCCAGCCAGTGGTCGGTCTTCTCCCGCAGCTCGCTGACGGAGTAGTCGGCCCAGAATGCGGCATCGGCCTTCTTCGGGGTCGTCTCCTCGGCAACGGCCTTGGCACCGTTCTCGCAGAATTCGACGATGTTGAGGTCGGCCTGGTCAGGCTCGGGCCAGGCACAGCCGGGGCAGTCGAAGCCCTTGTGCTTGTTGATGGTCAGCAGCGAAGGCGTCGCGTTGTTCGGCAGCGCGTGCCCCATGGCGTGGAGCACCGCCGGAAGACCGGTGGCGGTGTCCTCCAGTTCGGAGACATCCGGGTGGTCGTACCGGTTCGCGATCGGGTTCACCTGGGCGCGGGGTTCTTGCAGGCTGGTCATGCCATCGAGCCTATCCTTGCCCGGTGCGGGGCTGCGAACAGGAAAAGTGCTGTTGTTGACCTGACCACTATCCTGCGCGGCGGTGTCGGCACGGGGTCGTCGGGAAACCGCAGGTTGTGACCTCGGTCATATGGCGGTGTCGTAGGGCCGTTCGGTGATTCCGTCCCCGGACCCGGCCCGAACTAGTCCTGCGCGAGGGTCGTGATGCGCTCGATCAGAGGGGAGAATGCCTCGGAGAGGTTATCTGCGGAGGTGTTTTCCGGGCCTGCGGACTGCGCTGCGGACAGCTCTGCACTCTGTGCGGCAGCCTGTCCTGCTGCGAGGCCGATGAGGAAGGCGGTCACCGGCGCAGCCGGGCGGGACCGGTTGTGCGCCACCGCGGAAGTGAGGTCCAGCACGTCCTTCACGCTCGCACGGACCACCTCCTCCGGCAGGCCGAGTTCCTCGGCGACCTGGGTGAGCCAGGCATGCGCACTGCGCATCGCCTCAGGGGAGTCCTTGCGGTTGGAGCTACCTGACTTGTCGGTCTGGTCGGTCTGGTCGGTCTGGTCAGTCTGGTCAGTCTGGTCGGACGTGTCGGACGTGTCGGACATGGCGCGGTCCTTTCGCTGGTGGATGGTCCGGACCCCGGGGGCGCCCATGTCGGAAACGTGGGATGAATCGCTGGTATGTCGGTCAAAAACCAGCAGATGGTCCCACGTTTCTGACAAGGACAGGTGCGAGGCCGTGACCGTCGAGGATAGTCGAGACTGCCCGGGCGCTACTCCGCCTGGTAGAGCGCTGCGGCGGCGGTGAGCAGCATCTCGCCGGACTGCGGCCCGAAGCTCAGCGCCTGGCTGTCCGGGATCGACAGGATCCGGTGACGTTCGCCGGCGGTGGTCTGTGCGATGCCTGGCTTGGCCAGCAGCCCGTCGAGCCCGCCGGTGGACTCCAGGCCCGCCGACATCATCACGATGACCTCCGGGTTCAGCTCGGCCAGTGCCTCGGCGTTGGCCGGGGACGCTTTGCCGATGCCCTGCTCCTTCGCTGCGTCCACCCCGCCCAGTGACTCGATGAGGTCGGAGGTGCCGTCGCCGGAGCCGAGGATGTAGAAGACCCCGCCGTCGCCGCGGGCGTAGAGGAACGCCATGCGCATCGGATCCCCGGGGGCGGTGTCACCGATCGCCTCGATGGCCTGATCGATCTCATCCTCGGCGCGGGTCGCCAGGGTGTCCCCGACCTCCGACAGACCCACGACAGAGGCCAGGGTGGAGATGTCGTCGCCGACGGTGTCGATGGAGTGGTCGGGGTTGATCTTCACCACGGAGACACCGGAGTCGCGCAGTTGGGAGATGGCCTCATCCGGCCCGATGCTGCCGTCCACGATCACCAGGGACGGGTCGAGGTTGAGTACGGCCTCGGCGTTGATCGAATGCCCGCCCTGGGTCACCACCGGGAGGTCGGACAGTGACGGCTCCATCGAGGAGACGGTGCGTCCGACGATATTGTCCCGCAGGCCCAGGCCGGCGAGGGTGCGGGAGATGGTGCCGTAGATGTCGAGCGGGATGATCCGGCTGACATCGTCGATGGTCACGTCGTGGCCGTCGGCATCGGTGAGTTCCACCGGCAGGTCCGGCTCGGCGTCCCCGGCACCCTCGGCCGGGGTGACGTCCCCGACGGTCTCCGCGGTGGAGGTGCCGGTGATCTCCCTCGGGTCGGAGACATCGGCCTGGTCGGTGAAGGCCGTCAGTGCGGCCTCGAAGGAGGTCTCCTCCGCGGTGCCGGTGGTGCCGGTGTCGTTCTGTGACCCGACACCGCAGGCCGTCAGGCCGGTGGTGGCGACAGTGGCAGACAGCAGGAGACAGGCCAGTGCCCTGGCCGGACGACGAAACATCATGATGATGAAGATATCACAATGTGAGACGCCGAAGTAAGCTGAGGCTAAGCGGGGGCTTCGAGGGCTTTACGGGTGTGGTTGGCCAGCTCCCGGGCCAGTCGGGGGATCTCACGCTCCCAGGAACGAGCGGCGGAGCCGTCGGCGGAGTCGCTGACCAGTTTGAGCAACTGGACCGGCACCCCGAAGTGTTGGGCGACCATGGCCACGGCGTATCCCTCCATGTCCACCAGGTCAGCGTCCTCGGCCAGGCGGTCGCGTGTGGTGTCGTCGTCGACGAAGGTGTCGCCGGTGGCCAAGGTCACGGACGACCCGGACGACGCGGTGTCGGCCAGCTCGATCGGGGGATACTCGTCAGCCCCGGTCAGTGCGGCAACCGCGGCATGCGAGAAGTCGTGCAGCAGCACCCGGTCCACCCGGTGCAGTCCGGACATCCCCGGACGCAGTGCCCCCGCAGTGCCGATGTTGATGATCGCACTGGGCAGTCCGCCGACCCGGAGGTAGTGGTGCAGACAGTCGGTGAGGGCCAGGGTGGTACGGATCCGCCCGATTCCGGTGAGCAGGACGGGGGAGTCTTCGTCGATGCCGGACGCTTCGGACGCCATCGCCACGACGATCAGTGGTTTACCCGGGACGATCTCGCCCCGGTGCAGCCGGCTCTGGTCGGGAAGGTTCTCAGTCACGCTTCCCGATGATACCGGCGAAACCGGATCTTAGGAGACCTGCGTTTCCCCCACCCAGTCCAGGTAGTCCTGGGTGATGGTGCCGGTGACGTACTCGCCGGTGAAGCAGCTCAGGTCCAGGCCGTCGAGCGTGGTGTCGGTCTGGCCGTCGAGGATCGCCGCGGCGAGGTCCTCGACTTCCTGGAACACCAGGTGATCGGCGCCGAGCAGTTCGCACATCTCCGGGATGGTGCGTCCGGTGGCGACGAGTTCCTCACGGTTGGGGATGTTGATCCCGTAGACGTGCGGATGGCGGATCGGCGGGGCGGCGGAGGCGAAGGACACCTTGCGCGCCCCGGCGGCCTTCGCCATCGCGATGATCTCGAAACTGGTGGTACCGCGCACGATCGAGTCATCGATCAACAGGACGTGCTTGCCGGCGAACTCGGTGGACATGGCGTTGAGCTTCTGGCGCACACTCTTCTTGCGCACCGCCTGGCCGGGCATGATGAACGTCCGGCCCACGTAACGGTTCTTGAAGAATCCCTCGCGGTAGGGCAGGTCCAGGGTGCGGGCGACCTCCATCGCCGCAGGACGTGCCGAGTCCGGGATCGGCATGACGACGTCCACGTCCTCGATCGGGACATGCTTGGCGATGGTGCCGGCCAACCGGGCGCCCATGCGCAGTCGCGAGTCGTAGACGCTGATGCCGTTCATCATTGAGTCCGGTCGCGCCAGGTAGACGTACTCGAAGGAGCAGGGTTCCAGGGTGGCGCCGGGGGCGCACTGGCGGGAGTACAGGATGCCATCGGAGCTGATGAACACGGCCTCGCCCGGGGCGATCTCGCGAACGACCTCGTAGTCGGCGTTCTCCAGGACCAGGGACTCCGAGGCCACGACCCATTCGTCGTGGCCGGCGACGGTGGTGCCGTCGGACTGTCCGTTCGGGCCGGTCGGCCCACGGCGACCGAGGACCAGCGGACGGATGCCGTTGGGGTCGCGGAAGGCCAGCAGGCCGTGGTGGGCGATCAGGGAGATGACGGCGTAGGCGCCCTCGACCCGGTCCTGGGTGGCGGTGACGGCGTCGAAGATGGCGTCGGGGTTCAGGTCGTCCGGCCCGGTGGTGGACTGCAGCTCATTGGCAAGTACGTTGAGCAGCAGTTCGGTATCCGAGGTGGTGTTGAGGTGGCGCCGGTCGCGGTAGCGCATCTCGGAGGTCAACTCGCGGGTGTTGGTGAGGTTGCCGTTGTGCACCAGGGTGATGCCGTAGGGGGAGTTGACGTAGAAGGGCTGTGCCTCCTCCTCACTGGATGCCGCCCCCTTCGTCACATAACGCACATGCCCCAGCCCGGCGGTTCCCAGCAGGGACCGCATGTCCCGCGTACGGAAGGCCTCGCGGACCATACCCTTGGCGCGGAAGAGGTGCATGTGGCCGCCGTCCTCGACCGTGGCCATGCCCGTGGAGTCCTGCCCGCGGTGCTGCAGGAGGAGAAGGGCGTCGTAGATGTCCTGGTTGACCGGGTTGTTACCGACCATGCCGACGATGCCGCACATAGTGTTGGAAATACCTCGCTGAAGTCGCTGAAGTCACTGAGAGTGGATGCAGGGGTAAAGCCTACGCGCATAGTGGGGACGGACCATCATTCGGTCGTGGGAAGGGGCGCGCGGACCGGTGGGGCTCCCCGGGGGCCGACCGGGTGTGAGGGTGGTGTATGACACTCATTTTGCCTTTATTTGCCCAGGTTGCTAGCGTGGACAGGTCTCGCGGGGGACACCTGTGCCCTCCGATCCCGGGACCGAAGACCACGACGGGCACCGTCAGGTGTGCGTCTATCACGTCCAAGCAAGTTCAAGAACCACTTTGTCACAGGCCCTCCGCCCTTTGCGGCCGCGTCAAGAACACCAGGTAGCGAGCAATCCGGACTATTGAGCCCGGGGAGCGTCGAGTTGCGGGTCAATCAACACGCGGTGACGCCCGGGTGGGTCGGGAACCCTGACGAGAAAGGCTATAGGTCATCCCATGACCATGACTGACCCCATCGCGGACATGCTGTCCCGCGTGCGGAACGCGTCCAACGCGTTCCACGACAGCGTCTCGATGCCGTCCTCCAAGATCAAGGCCAGCATCGCTGAGATCCTGAAGTCCGAGGGCTACATCGCTGACTACGCCGTCGAGGATGCCTCGACCGGCAAGCAGCTCACCCTGGAGCTCAAGTACTCCCAGTCCCGCGAGCGTTCGATCGCCGGACTGCGTCGCGTGTCCAAGCCGGGCCTGCGTGTGTACGCCAAGTCCACCAACCTCCCGAAGGTCCTCGGCGGCCTGGGCGTGGCCATCATCTCCACGTCCCACGGCCTGCTGACCGACCGACAGGCGACCGAGAAGGGCGTGGGTGGGGAAGTCCTCGCCTACGTCTGGTAAAGGAAGAGGAGGCTAAGTACTAATGTCACGTATCGGTAAGGCCCCTGTGGCCGTCCCCGCCAACGTCACCGTCACCATCGACGGTCAGACCGTCGAGGTCAAGGGTCCGAAGGGCACTCTGTCCCAGGAACTCCCGGCCCCGATCACCGCCGTCCAGGAGGGCAACGAGATTCTCGTTCAGCGCCCGGACGACCACCGCAAGAACCGCTCCCTGCACGGCCTCTCCCGGTCGCTCGTCAACAACATGGTTGTCGGCGTCACCGATGGCTACACCGTGAAGATGGAGATCTTCGGTGTCGGCTACCGCGTCCAGGCCAAGGGCAAGAACCTCGAGTTCGCTCTCGGTTACTCCCACCCGGTCCTCATCGAGGCTCCGGAGGGTATCACCTTCGCGGTCGACGGAAACACCAAGTTCTCCGTCGCAGGTATCGATAAGCAGCAGGTCGGACAGATCTCCGCCAACATCCGTCGTCTGCGGAAGGACGATCCCTACAAGGGTAAGGGCATCCGCTACGAGGGTGAGCAGATCCGTCGCAAGGTCGGAAAGACGGGTAAGTAATGTCTCAGAGCAACGACAAGAAGCGTCTCCCGGTGGGCAAGGACATCTCCACCCGCCGTCGCATCGCACGTCAGCGCCGTCACTACCGTCTGCGCAAGAACATCAGCGGCACCGCCGAGATCCCGCGTCTCGTCGTCCACCGCACCTCCCGTCACATGCACGCCCAGCTCATCGACGACGTCGCCGGCCACACCCTGGCCGCAGCGTCCACGATCGAGCCCGAGGTCCGTGCACTCGACGGTGAGAAGAAGGACCGCGGCGCCCGCGTCGGCGAGCTCATCGCCGAGCGTGCCAAGGCCGCCGGCATCGAGACCGTCGTCTTCGACCGTGGTGGCTACCAGTACCACGGCCGCGTCGCCGCTCTGGCTGACGCTGCACGTGAGGGTGGTCTGAAGTTCTAATGCGTATCGACAACATTTACACCGACGGAAGGAACGCGTGATGTCGGATCGTGATCGTAACGGCGGACGCTCCGCCGATAGCAACCGCGACAACCGCGACAACCGCGGCCGCGACAACAAGCGTGACGACCGCCGTGGCGGCCGTCGCGACCAGCAGGACGAGCGCTCGCAGTACCTGGAGCGCGTCGTCACCATCAACCGCGTGTCCAAGGTCGTCAAGGGTGGTCGTCGCTTCAGCTTCACCGCT
>OMJG01001792.1_pt1 | contig 11624 bp, 9 predicted proteins | sample 1646431 | NCBI WGS metagenome assembly OMJG01 (sample SAMN03771674, study PRJEB25209) | food metagenome | isolation source: Cotija cheese | place: Mexico:Jalisco,Michoacan | collected 2011-12-12 | reverse complement strand
TTCGCATTCAAGTAACGCTTTCCTCATTAAGTTAACTACTTTTTCAGCAGTCTCCAGTTTGTTTCTTGACTTTTTTCTTGGTAGTATCTTTTTTTGCAACTTTGGTAGTGGTTTCTTTGAAGGGACCAGTAGCAGTGAGTTTCATCCCTGCAGTTGCCCCGCCAGCCAAAATAATAATTATTATTAACCAAAACCACCAACGACTGTAAAAATGTTTGTGGTGTTTTTGTGAACGATATTGTGCCCTAGTTGGCAGGTTGTTTGAGTTCATCTAATAATCTCCCTCCTTAGTTGATAACGCTTTAAATTCATTTTATCAGTAACAATGGATAAAAGTAGTTTTATTAAAGAAAAAATTTATGTTTTAAGAATATTTTTAACTTTTATAATATCTCTTTCTTGATAAAAATATTATTTCAGTGTACTATTTCTACTAACGTTTTCATTCAGTTTAAGTTTCATCGGAGGGTTCAAAGATTTGTACCGGACAAGATGCTAAGTAGTTTTCTTCTACTGAGTGTCTTTTTTTTTACTGAATGAGTGAATGAGGGAGGTTATTTATGAAAGTATTGATTCCATATGTTAAGCGTTATCGCAAAGACGCTTATATCGCTATTATTTCAGTCATTGCCTTAGTTTTTGCGACGCTTTGGCAACCAAGATTGTTACAAGTTGTGATGAATGCAATTTTAAAGGGTGACAAAGCAACTATCTTTCAACAAGGAATCCTTTTAATTGGTTTAGCAATCATCGGTATCATTGCTGGTGTGATCAATACGATTTACTCGGCACACGTCGCTTTAGGTGTAGCAACTGATTTGCGTGCTGACTTATACAGTAAAGTACAATCGTTTGCTTACGCTGACGTTGAGAAATTTTCGGCATCCAATCTAGTTGTACGAATGACTAATGATATTAATCAAGTTCAACAGATTGTCATGGCCGGATTTCAACAGATCAGCCGAATCCCATTGTTATTTATCGGAGCATTTATTTTAGCGATGGTGACAATGCCGCAACAGTGGTGGGTTTTGATCGGTATGATGATTATTGTTTTAGGCGTTAGTTTTTACTCATATAAGAAGATGAGCGATTATTTTGGTCAAACTCAACAAAATATTGAGGACGTCAACACTGTAGCTCGTGAGAATTTAATGGGAATTCGAGTCGTTAAATCTTTTGTTCAAGAACCTAACGAGATTGACAAATTTTCAAAAGTATCAGATAAATTAACGAAAGTTACGGCTAAGATTGGTTATAATTTTGCTATTTTAATGCCAGCATTCTTTTTAACTGCTAATATTGCCGTTGCTATAGCGATTTATATCGTTGGTCAAAATGTCACGACACATCCAGCGTATCTAGCAGCAATCACTAGTTTTATTTCCTATTTGATGCAGATTTTGTTTGCTGTCATAAATGGTGGTTTTTTAATGATTGCGGCTTCTAGAGCCAATATTTCGCTAGGTAGAATTGGAGAAGTTATGGCTACCACTCCAAGTATGAACTACGTACAAGGTGATGATACGCCGGTTAGTGGCAATATTGAATTTGATCACGTTAGTTTCACTTATCCAGGCGATGAAAAACCAACTCTAAAGGATATCTCTTTTACAGTTAAAGCTGGTGAAATGATTGGTATCGTTGGTGCTACTGGATCTGGTAAAACAACTTTGGCACAGTTGATTGCCCGTTTGTATGATCCTGATTCTGGAGTCATTAAAGTCGGTGGGGTTGATATTAAACAATTGCCAGAAAAATCGCTTCGTGAAACTGTAGCCTATGTTTTACAACGTTCAACGATGTTTTCAGGAACAATTTCGGCTAACTTGCGTCAAGTCAAAGAAGATGCGACGGCTACACAAATGCAATGGGCGGCAAATATTGCTCAAGCCTCTGAATTTATTGAACGTTTGCCGCAAACTTACGACGCACCAGTTGAAGAACGTTCGTCAAACTTCTCTGGTGGTCAAAAACAACGTTTATCTATTACTCGTGGGGTCATTGCTAATCCAAAGATTTTGATCTTAGATGATGCGACCTCAGCACTTGATGCGAAGTCAGAAAAATTAGTCCAAGAAGCACTGGATAAGGATTTACGACATACCACAACAGTTGTAATTGCTGAAAAAATTTCTTCGATTATTCGGGCTGATAAGATCTTAGTTATGGATGATGGACGAGTAGTTGGCAATGGCAATCACCATCAACTAGTGGCTGATAATGCTGTTTATCAAGAAATTTACAAAACGCAAAAAGCTAGAGAGGGGGTAAAATAATGAGCGACTTGAAAAATGCTGGAAAATATTATTGGCATTATTTGAAAAAATACTGGTTCGGATTTTTAATGACATCAATTTTAATCGGTATTTCAACAGCCTGTATCGTTATTGCTCCAACTTATTTAGGAAAAGCAGTCTCTGAATTGACAACTTACTTGCAACAATGGACTGATGCAGCAACTCGTGGTAATGCTAGCTTAGGTAGTTTTCATAAGACTTTGTGGATCTACTTAGGTCTTTATATAGGAGATGCGACAACGCTTTTGATTGCCAGTTGGATCTTAGCTAGGATTACGGCTTTTTCAACTGGAACCATGCGTGTGGGAATGTTTAGAAAGATGCAACGAATGCAAGTTAAATATTTCGATTCTCACAGCGATGGCGATATTCTAGCTCGTTATACATCTGACTTGGATAATATCTTCAATGCGATGAATCAAGCTTTGATCGAAATTTTCTTGTAAGTAGCCCAATTTATCGGTTTGTTGATCGTTATGTTCAATCAAAATGTCACAATGGCTTGGGTCACAATGGCTTCCACGCCGGTGGCTTTAGTTGTAGCGGGATTCGTGATGAAAAAAGCTGGTGTGGCAGTTAATCGCCAACAAGATGACATCGGGAATTTAAACGGTTACATCAATGAACAAGTTACTGCTCAAAAAGTCATCATTACTAATGGTTTGCAAAAGGATTCTATTAAAGGTTTCTTAAAACACAACCAAACAGTTCGTAAATCAGCTATGTCTGGTTTAATTTGGTCAGGCGTTTTAAATCCTTTGATGCAAGGGATGTCCTTATTGAACACAGCTATCGTTATTTTCTTTGGTTCATGGTTTGCTTTAAACGGTACCTTGTCGACTGGAGCTGCCTTAGCTTTGGTCGTAGTGTTCGTTAACTATGCGCAACAATATTATCAACCAATCATGTCTTTAACTAGTTTGTATGGGATGATTCAGTTGGCTATCACTGGAGCTCGTCGTGTTGATGAAGTGAGACGTCAACCTGATGAAATTGCTCCTAAAAATGGTAAGTCACTTACCGGTATCAAAAAGGAACTACAAATCGATGATGTGCGCTTCAGTTATTTACCAGGAAAAGAAATCCTGCATGGCGTGTCTATTTCAGTTCATAAGGGCGAAATGGTCGCTTTAGTCGGTCCTACAGGCTCAGGTAAGACTACGGTCATGAATTTACTAAATCGCTTCTATGACGTTGACAGTGGCTCAATTACAGTAGACGGTGTGGATATTCGTGAATTTGACTTACAGAGCTTGCGAAAGAACGTTGGAATCGTCCTTCAAGATCCACAATTATTCTCAGGTACGATTGCTGACAACATTCGTTACGGTGACCCAAGTGCTTCAATGAATCGGGTGATCGATGCTGCTAAACAAGCCAATATTCATGAATTCATTACGAGTTTGCCAGACGGCTATAAAACTCAGGTTTCAGATGAACAAAGCGTATTTTCAGCCGGTCAAAAGCAACTGATGTCAATTGCTAGAACGATTTTGACTAATCCTCAACTATTGATCTTGGATGAAGCTACGTCTAACGTTGATACGGTCACGGAAGCTAATATTCAAGCAGCCATGGATCGAGTAATTCAAGGCCGAACAAGTTTTGTCATTGCCCATCGTTTGAAGACGATTTTGAATGCTGACAAGATTGTGGTCTTAAAAGATGGTCAAATTATTGAACAAGGTAATCATCAAGCGCTTTTAGAAAAGAATGGTTTTTATGCCGGACTTTATAAAGATCAAATGGTTACAAATTAACGCAAAAAAGCAGATCAAGATTAAATTTCTTGACCTGCTTTTTATATGGAATTATTTTTGATTTTTCTTAGCTTGCTGCTTTTTGTACTGTAAACCAATTGGAACCAAATTCTCTTTGCCCTTGAGTAGTCGCTTGATATTTGGAATATGACGAACGTAAATAATGACAGTAACTATAGCGGCGACGGTACTTAAGATCCAGTCGTGCAAAAATAGTGAAGCAATGGTAAAGAAGAGCACTGTTGTTAAACTAGCAACACTGACCATACTTGTGACATAAACAATTGTAGCTAAAACAATAAAACAAATTGTGAATAGCAAAGGATTGTATGCTAGTAAGATACCAGCACTAGTGGCAACAGCTTTACCACCTCTAAATTTCAAGAAAATTGAGAAACAATGACCAATGACGGCACAAATTCCCACGAATAAGACCCAATGGTGATCCAATCTAAAGAAAACAGGCATCAAAGCTCCTAAAGTTCCCTTTAAAATATCGATTATTAAGACTAGTGTTCCGGCGTATTTACCGAAGACCCGGTAAGCATTTGTGGTTCCAACGTTACCACTGCCGTATTCAAAGATGTTTTTATGGAAAAAGATTTTTCCGACTAGATAGGCCGTTGGAAATGAGCCGATTAAATAGGCTAAAATGGCACAAATGAGAAGTTTCATTAAAAAATCACTCTCTCAGCTTTATTTTTTGGTATATTGTAATTCTATGGTGTTTTACAAAAATTATAAATACCAACTTAGACATTATCCACTATTTTCACTAAAAATAAAAGATTTCTCTTGAATACGAACGTATATTCGTATAATGTGAATAGTGTTATAATACTAAAATAACCGCAAGTAGTAAATGAAAAAGGAATGATATAAATGCCAAAATCATCTTATGATGATTCGTCAATTCAAATCCTTGAAGGATTAGAAGCTGTACGAAAAAGACCTGGTATGTACATTGGTTCCACAGATTCACGTGGATTACATCACTTGGTCTATGAAATTGTCGATAACGCAGTCGATGAAGCTCTATCAGGATTTGGTAAGGAGATCAATGTCACTATCAACAAAGATAGCAGCATTACAGTCGTTGACCATGGTCGAGGGATGCCAACGGGAATGCATTCTTCAGGTCGTCCAACGATCGAAGTTATCTTAACGGTCCTACATGCCGGAGGTAAATTCTCTGAAAATAGTTATAAAACTTCTGGTGGTCTACACGGTGTAGGTTCATCAGTTGTAAACGCTTTGTCTGAATGGATGACAGTTCGAGTCGTTCGTGATCACAAAGTCTATGAAGAACGCTTTGAAAACGGTGGTCATCCCGTTGGAACCTTGAAAAAGACTGGATCAACTAAAGAAGGCAGCGGAACGACTATTAGTTTTAAGCCTGATAGCACGATTTTTCAAACAACCAAATTTAATTTCGATACCTTAGCCGAAAGACTTCGTGAGTCAGCTTTCTTGCTCAAAGGTGTTAAATTCACCATCACTGATAAGCGTGGTGAAGAAGACAAAGAAGAAGTTTTCCATTACGAGGATGGGATTCAATCATTTGTTAAATACCTCAACGAAGGAAAGGATGCTCTAGGTGGAATTTTCTACGTAGAGGGCACTAATTCAGATATTGAAATCGAATTTTCTGGTCAATACAATGACGGTTATTCTGAAAACATTATCTCGTTTGTTAATAACGTCCGTACTGCTGATGGTGGGACGCACGAAGCCGGAATGAAGTCTGGTTTAACTAAAGCGTTTAACGACTATGCAAGAAAAGTTGGACTATTAAAAGAAAATAGTAAGAACCTCGAAGGTAGCGATGTTCGTGAAGGTTTGTCAGCAATTATTTCTGTTCGTATTCCCGAAGAAATTTTGCAATTTGAAGGTCAAACTAAGGGTAAATTAGGAACACCTCAAGCAAGATCTGCTGTTGATCAATTAGTTTATGAACAAATGAGCTTTTACTTAATGGAAAATGGTGAGCAGGCACAAATGCTCGTCAAAAAAGCCCTCAAAGCTCGTGAAGCTAGAGATGCTGCTAGAAAAGCTCGTGAAAGTACTCGTAGTGGTAAGAAGAACAAGAAGACTGACGGTTTATTGTCTGGTAAGTTGACACCCGCTCAATCGAAGAATCCTGATAAGAATGAGTTATTCTTAGTCGAGGGTGATTCTGCCGGTGGCTCTGCTAAACAAGGCCGAGACAGAAAGTTCCAAGCTATCTTGCCATTGCGTGGTAAGGTTTTGAATACTCAAAAGGCTAAACTAGAAGATATCTACAAAAATGAAGAAATCAACACGATGATCTATACGATCGGTGCTGGCGTTGGAGCTGACTTCAAACTAGAAGACAGAAATTATGACAAGATCATCATCATGACTGATGCCGATGATGATGGTTCTCACATTCAAATCCTGTTATTGACCTTCTTCTATCGTTATATGCGACCACTTGTTGAATCAGGTCATGTTTATATTGCCTTGTCGCCACTTTATCGTTTGCAAAAAGGTAAAGGTGCTAAGACGAAGACTAAATACGCTTGGACGCCAGATGAACTAAAAGATGGCATCAAAGAAATGGGTAAAGGTTACGACTTACAACGATTCAAAGGTTTAGGTGAAATGAATGCTGACCAGCTTTGGAAGACAACAATGGATCCAGCTAACCGTATTTTGATTCGAGTCAATATCGATGATGCTGCATTAGCAGAACGTCGTGTAACTACTCTAATGGGCGACAAAGTTAAACCACGTCGTGATTGGATCGAAGAAAATGTTCGCTTCAACGGAACTGAAGAAGGGGACAATATCCTTGAAAAAGTCGATGCAACTGACCCAATCGATAGTAAAATCGTTGACGATTTATTGAATAAGGAATAGGTGATAAATAGTGACTGAAAGTTCTCCTAAAATTCAAGATATCTCGCTCGAAAAAATCATGGGAGATCGATTTGCGAGATATTCAAAATCAATTATTCAAGAAAGAGCTTTGCCAGACATTCGAGATGGTTTGAAACCAGTTCAACGTCGAATTTTGTATTCAATGTTTTTGGATGGCAACACGTATGACAAGGGTTTTCGTAAGTCAGCCAAGGGTGTTGGTAACGTTATGGGTAATTTCCACCCTCATGGTGACTCTTCAATTTATGAAGCAATGGTACGACTTTCCCAAGACTGGAAATTACGTGAGCCTTTAATTGAAATGCACGGTAATAACGGTTCGATGGATGGTGATCCACCAGCTGCCATGCGTTATACTGAAGCTCGCTTGAGCAAGATATCAACAGAAATGTTACGTGATATCAACAAAGGTACCGTCGATGAAGAATGGAACTTCGATGATACTGAAAAAGAACCTAAGGTTTTGCCAGCTAGATTTCCTAATCTGTTAGTTAATGGTGCAACTGGTATTTCAGCTGGTTATGCGACAGAGATTCCACCACATAATTTGGGTGAAGTGATCGACGCTACGGTCAAGATGATCGACAACCCAGATATTACTTTGGATGAATTGATGAAGATCGTTAAAGGACCGGATTTTCCAACTGGTGGTATTTTACAAGGAAAAGCTGGTATTAAAGAAGCTTATCAAACTGGACGCGGTAAGGTTTATCTTCGTTCTAAGACGACGATTCAAGAGCTTCGCGGTCATAAATCACAAATTGTGATCACAGAGATTCCTTATGAAGTTAATAAAGCTCAATTAGTTAAAAAGATGGATGAAATCAGAGTTCTCAAAAAAGTTGAAGGTATCGCTGAAGTTCGTGATGAGTCCGACCGTCAAGGTCTATCGATCGTTGTCGAATTAAAACGGGATGTCGATGCTAACGGAATTTTGAACTACTTGTTCAAGAATACTGATTTGCAAGTTTCATATAACTTCAATATGGTGGCTATCGCTGATATGTCGCCACAACAAGTCGGTTTGATTCAAATCTTGAAGGAATACATCAAGCACCAAGAAGAGGTTGTTTTACGTCGGAGTCAATTTGATCTAGCTAAAGCTAAGAAACGTTTACACATCGTTGAAGGTTTGATCAAAGCTTTGTCGATTCTTGATAAAGTAATTAAAACTATTCGGGGCAGTAAGAATAAATCTGACGCAAAGAATAATTTGATCAAATCGTATAAATTTACTGATGAACAAGCAGAAGCTATCGTTTCTTTGCAACTTTATCGTTTGACGAATACTGATGTGACAGAACTTGAAAAAGAAGATCAAGAGTTGAATGACCAGATTACATCTTTGAATAAGATCATCGATGATCATCAAACTTTGATGAATGTCATCAAAAAAGAACTATTAACAGTTCGTGATACGTACGCTGACAAACGTCGGACTAAGATTGAGGCTAAAGTTGAAGAAATTGAAGTTGATACTTCAGTTATGGTTGCTAGTGAAGATGTTCGTCTATTAGTTAGTCATGATGGTTACGTTAAACGTAGTAGTTTGCGTTCTTATCAGGCTTCCAGTCCAGATGACAATGGTCTAAAGGATGAAGATTATCCAATTATCGATCAAAACGTCAATACGCTTGATCACGTCTTTATTTTTACTGACAAGGGTAATTTGATCTATCGTCAGATTTTTGAAATCGAAGATAGTCGTTGGAAAGACACTGGGTCTCATTTGTCTCAACAAGTTGGTTTGGATACTGATGAATCGATTCTTAAGGCTTTTGTCTTTAAGGATTTGAAGGAAACGGGTAATTTCTTGATTGCGACAAATGAAAACTACATCAAACAAGTTGCATTCAGTGACTTATTACCGGGACGTACGTATAAGTCTCGAGCTTCGAAGTATTGCAAGATCAAATCAGCTGATGCTAGAGTTATGAACGTTTACTACTTAGCCAGTGATTCATCTGATTTAGTCTATGTCTTTACGAAACATTCTTATGCTTCAGCCTTTCCAGTTTCTGAAGTGCCAGTAGTCAGTGGTAAAGCCATTGGTGTTAAATTTGTCAGTCTAAAAGCTGATGATCAATTGGCTGGATATTTCTTATCAGCTGATGAAAGTGAAAAAATTGCTTTATTGACGCAACGTGGTTCGTATAAACAAATGAAGTTATCTGAAATACCTGTAACTAGTCGAGCTCGTCGGGGAGTTTTGACATTACGTGAATTAAAACGTAACCCACATCGAGTTCAATTAGTAACTAACCTTACTAATGATGAATCGATTTCAATCATTACTGATGCTAATAAAGAGATAACGATCGATCGTACCAGTCATCAAAGCACCGACCGTTATTCCAATGGTTCATTCATCATGGATCCAGAAACAGATGGTACTCCAGTTAGATTTGTCAAAAAAATTGAAGAAAAATAGGATATAAAGAGCATAGTTTTGTGTTATATAGTATTATTATCTTATTAAATATATTAATTTTTACTATAACAAATAATTAGGAGGATTCTTTATTGCTGGACGAAAAATCAAGAAGAGTCTTTAGTTCCAAAGCTTTGAATTACTTTGATGAGTTGACGAAAAATATGAGTTATACCAAAACAGCTCAAATATTAGGTATTACACAGCCAGCTTTGACTCAACAAATCAAAAAAATTGAACGCGTGGTGGGAGCTCCATTGTTTTACAGTGTTGGTAAGAAAATTTATTTAACTGACGCCGGAACATCCCTCCTAAAGGCTACACACCAAATGTTTGATTTGATCAACAATGTGACCGATCAAATTCAACAAGCATCATCAGAAAAAAGTGGTACGATCAGCATCGGTTTATTATCAACGGCTGAGTCGGTTGTGATCGAAGACTTTATTGTCGAATACAATCGCATCAATCCAAATGTTGTGATCGATTTGAACTTGTTAACTCGAAAAGAACTTTGGGATAGTATCCAAAATAATCGAATTGATTTAGCAATTATGTATTTACCAGATCGAAATATTAAAAGTTGGAAAATTTACAAGTCTAAAAAGATCATTAGTGATAATATAATGTTGATTCACAATAATGAGAAATTCAGCAAGAAAAAATCAGTTTGTTACAAGGATGCAACGCAAAAGCCTTGGGCAACGTATTTGAAGAGCTATTATTTCTCAGAACTATTGCAAGAGCGTTATCGGGATGCTTTAGTAGACTTGCCAAAAGTAATTGCGAGATTTTCGTCTCCATATCAACTTTTGAAATTTGCTCAAGAATCCGACGATGTTTACACAGTTTTACCATTGAGTTTTTGCATTGCGCATGAACCAATGTTTAAACTTTATCAAACACCACTTGAACCAGCTATATCAAGTGATTTATCATTTGTATATCGAGAAGATAAAGAGAAGATTCCACGAATTCAAGAATTCTTGGATGAATGGGACAATTTCTTAGATAAAATGAGCTATATTGATCGTTTGAAATCTTCAAGATAAATTATTTTATAAAAGGGGTATAAAACAACATGCCAGAAAAAGAATTAGTATTTGGACACAAGAATCCTGATACAGATGCTGTCTCAGCAGCTATCGCTTATTCATACTTACAAAACAAATTAGGCTACAATACAGAAGCTGTAGCTTTGGGTGAACCAAACCTAGAAACAAAATTTGTTTACGATCACTTCGATGTTAAATTCCCACGTGTAATTTCTGCTATTGATGGGGAAGTTAAGAAAGTTATGCTTGTGGACCACAACGAAAGACAACAAAGTGTCAGCGATATCGATACTGTTGAAGTTACTCACGTAGTTGATCACCACCGTATTGCTAACTTTGAAACTGATTTGCCATTGTATTACCGTGCTGAACCACTAGGTTGTGTAAGTACGATCGTTTGGAAGATGTACAACGAATCAGAAGTAGAAATCCCTGAAAAGATTGCTGCTATCATGGCATCATCAATCATTTCTGATACATTGCTATTGAAATCACCTACAACAACAGACGAAGATCGTGATGCTCTTAAGGACTTAAGTAAGATTGCTGGAATCGATTATGAAACTTATGGTCTTGAAATGTTAAAAGCTGGTACAAACCTAGACAGCAAGTCAACTCAAGAATTAATCGATATGGATGCTAAGAGCTTTGACATGAATGGTACTAGTGTTCGTGTAGCTCAAGTCAATACTGTTGATGTTGAAGACACTTTGAAACGTGAAGCTGACTTTGTTAAAGACATCAAAGCAGAAAATGCTGACAAAGGTTATAACTTGTTTGTTCTTTTGATTACTAATATCTTGACTAGTGATACTACTGGTGTTGTTATTGGTGACGACGATGCTATCAGCAAGTTTGAAACAGCTTTGAATACTAAAGTTGAAGATAACAAAGCCGCTTTACCTGGCGTTGTTTCACGTAAGAAGCAAGTTGTTCCTCCATTGAACGAACAATTTTAATTAATTAAATGAATTTAGCTCTTTTAGGGTAGCTTTATATGGTGCAAACTAAAAGGGCTTTTTTATTGAGTAAGTTATGTTTTAGTAGCAATATGCCGTCCTCCATAGCAAAGAAAATTTGGCTGGAACGTAGTGGGTCGACTTGGAGCCTTTGCTAAGTCCAAAACCGGGCAAAGTCTTCAAGCTCGGCCTTTCACTACTGAGCCAATTTTCTT
>OMJG01001791.1_pt1 | contig 11630 bp, 9 predicted proteins | sample 1646431 | NCBI WGS metagenome assembly OMJG01 (sample SAMN03771674, study PRJEB25209) | food metagenome | isolation source: Cotija cheese | place: Mexico:Jalisco,Michoacan | collected 2011-12-12 | reverse complement strand
TTTCTATTATTCTACCTTATTTGATAGTAGATTTAAAACTTTGCAACAGAACCGACAAGGCTATAAACAAGAACAAAGGTATGTAGTAAAAAATTTATAATTTATTTTTCTTGCTAATATAACAATAAAAAGGATCTGTATGAAAAAATTATCTTAATTTTACAGAGTATCCTTAAAATAAATATTAAAAGACGATGCACGAAAAAAACGAAAAAAAACTATTTGTAGTTGTGTTTTTTTTTTATTTTGGTATTCTTATTTAACTGAGGTGAACCGAAATGAAAGAAATTAATATATTAAACTATCAAGGAAATAAGGCATCATTGTTGCCATTTATAAAAAAAGAGCTGACTAAAATTATTGAACCTGGCGATACAGTCGTGGACTTATTCTCTGGTTCTGGTTCCGTTAGCAGAGGACTAAAAGGTGATTATCGTATCATTGCTAATGACGCTGAAAAATTTGCCAGTGTCATATCATCCTCTTTATTAAAAGAAGCTTATTCACAAAAAGGTCTAATAGAACTAAAGAGACGTTTTCAAACAACCTTTGATTTATTTTCTGAGAAGAAAGAAAATAATGAATATCTCAATGCAGAAGAGGATTTTGTTAGATTAAGGGATAATGACGCATTGATTGATCTATATAGTAAAATCCCTACAGTTTGGGACTCTAATTGTGAAATAACTCCATTAAAATTAAGAATATTAGATAATCATGATCTGTTTGAATATTATTACGCAGGGACTTATTTTAGTTTAAAACAGTCGAGAGATATTGATACAATCATTTTAACTATAAATACTCTAGAAGATGAAGAAAAAGATATGTTATACAGTTGTTTGTTTTATGCTATGAAAGAAGTGGTTTTTTCGAAAGATGGGCACATGGCTCAGCCTTTAAATATTAAAAAAAATCTTGATAGACATATTAAGCAACGTGAGAAAAGTGTTTTAAAATATTTTTTTGTAAAATTTAATGATTACATCCGGTTAAGAGGAACACAAGAAAGTAATGATAATCATGTCGTTTACAATGAAGATTTCCTGAATATTCTTAATGACAAATTGTTAGACTACAAGCCTAAAGTGATTTATGCAGACCCTCCTTACACAGATATGCAGTATTCGAGGTACTATCATTTATTAAATGTTGCAGTCAATTATGATTATCCAGATTTAACAACATATAGGAATGCATACACTAAAGGGTTATATACTGAGGGAAGAAACCAGTCTAAACTTAGTCAAAGAAGTAAAGCAAAAAACCAATTAAAACAATTGCTTGAATTCTCTCAAAAGAATAATATTAAAGTTGTTTTGAGTTATGCATACCCAGAGGATCAGGATAAACAAGCAGTAGATAGGTACACAGTAACTATCGAAGAGCTGGTTGAATTAGCAAAAGACATATTTGGTGATTCACTAGTATATACAGAGAAGACAACACATAATCATGCAAATCATAGAAACAGCGCACGTAAAAAAGTATATGAGTATTTAATTGTTTGTGGGCATGAAAATGAAAATAGTTCTAATTATTATAATATAAGAGACTTGAAAAATAAGTTAAATAGCATTAAACCTAATTCTAGAAACGATATGTATAATTCTCATTTATACTGGTCGCAAAAATCATACAATATCATCGAAGAGTTAATTAAAGGTTTAAGTAAAGAGAATGAGATAGTTTTTGATCCCTTTATGGGATCTGGAGTAACTATTCTAGAAAGTATAAAGAAAGGCATAGATAGGAATGCTATAGGTTGTGATGTTAATGATATGCCATTGTTTATTTCAAAGACATTATTGGATGATATGTTCAATAACAATTCACTCAAAGTTATAGACCAGTTTTCTAGAGAAATAAACAATCTACAGAAATTTTATCAAACAGTTTGTGATTCATGTGGGAATCCAGCAACGATTTCAAAAATTATCTTCGATAAGCCACATAGAATATCTAATGAAGATGTAAATATACACTCGGTTCACTATGAATGCGAACAGTGTGGAAAGATGATAAAAGAACCAACTGCAGAAGATTATAAAAAGATGTTTGACGCATCACGTGAGAATAAAGCGATCTTTGATACGAAACTAATTCACAATTCAAAAATAGCAGTAGGCAAAGAAGATAAAATAAGCTATATCTTTACCCCAAGAAATTTTGAAGTTTTAGATCATATTATCTCGTTAATCAATGACTATGAACACCCAAATATTCCCAAATATCTGCTAATGTCTATTTTGCATCTCTCAAAGATTAGTGATACGCACTCTAATTCTCAATGGCCATTATGGATACCCAAAATTAATTGTGTTGAAAAAAATATTGTTAATATACTACAAAGAAAAATAAAAGCTCTCCGAAAAACAATTATTTATACTCAGAAAAATTATTATCAAGATTCTATTGTATCTGATTTTAAATATCTTAGTAAAAATAAAACATTAATATTAAAAAAAGGCAGTCAGCATATTACAAATGAAGACATACAAGATGATTCGGTCAGCCTGATAATCACAGATCCACCTTATATGGAACAAGTTTTATACTCGGAGTATATGCAACTGTATCAACCATTTTTAGACTTAGATTTTAACCTTGATGATGAGATAGTGGTATCTTCTTCACCTGAGAGAAATAAGAATGCTGATATATACTTTGATTTGCTTGATCAAGTGTTTAATATGTGCTCACGGAAGCTTAAAGAAGATGGGTACATGTGTCTTTTTTTCCACGACAGCAATTTGAATATATGGGTAAAACTTATTAAGATATTAGAAAAAAATGGGTTTAAATTTATCTCGCAAGTTCATATAAAAAAAACAAAAACAGTAAAAAATATTCTAAGTCCTAAGAAATCATTGAATGGAGACGCAGTGCTATTCTTTGAGAATGTTAAGATACCTTTGCCTAAGGTAGAAACTACAACTGAAATGGCAATCATTGAAAAAAGTATGTTAGATCAGACAAATATGTTGTTATCCACTCACGGACCTATGTCTACTCCTGAATTATATGATACTGGATTAATGGAAATCCTAATAGAAAATGGTTGGCTGACTAAATTTTCTAGCAAGTATAAGACATTGGTTGAATTTTTTGAAGATAGATTAATTTGGCAAAAAGATAATGGAAAATGGAGATTGAAATAAATCAATCTCCATTTTTTTATTTTTCTATTGAAGTAAAGAATTAAAATAGTACCCAGGAAATTGTTTGTTTAGTCTTTTCAGTAGATCTATTCCATTAGTGGTTAATACTTCTCTTTCTTTAGCAATAGTTTGGGCATCTCGTGTATAATGCGACGTGGTTATGCATTCTACTTTATCAGCAGTAAGTCTTGAACGTTCTGAGTCTAAGCGTTGTAAAGGAGTTGCGTCTACATTATTCACCCAACGTTTACATTGAACTAACCATTTCTCTTCACTGTTTCCATTGAACTTTTTGGCTAATAGATCTACACCTAAATCACCACTGCCTCCTTTTCTTATTACATCAGTAAACCCTTCTTTAGATAATAGTTTCTTGCACAATTCTTCAAAATCATAGGGATCCATTTTAATGATGTCTATAGCATCTTCAGGTACATGGTCGGCTAGACTTAAAGGTATATAATATTTATCATTCCTATCACACAATTGATCCAGTAATTGAACAATCATATTTATATTATTTGAATTATCAAGTAATTCATTAAAAATAGAAGTTGTTCCGTCAGTTAGATTATCCACTAACTCAACATATAAGTCTTCTAAAACAAATCTTCCTTTATTTTTCTCAAAAAGATTATCAATAAACATCGGTATTAAGTTATATATTTTTGAAAATAAGTTGTCTTTATCATTCTCTTCTTGATCAATATATAAAATGGTGTTACTTAACGATAATTCTTGATTGTCACTTATTCTAAAGTTTTCATTAATGATTTTAGAGATTTTTCGAATCAATTTATGATCAGCTAAAACATTGTAGTTGTCTCTTAAATCCTTTTTAATAGCTACTAGACCTTCAGATAAGTTAATAGAATCATTGTTTTTAATTAATGTATAGATCATTTCAACAATGTGGTGTTCATAATTTACTTTATCTAGGAAAAAATACTTGTCCTCTTCGGGTAATTTTACAAAACCAACTAGAACTTCATCTATTAATGTATTGTTGAATGCGGATTGTTTTCTTAATGTTGGATCGTTCTTTTCGACACCCACACGTGCTGCATATTCAAATCCATTTTTTCGAGCAGAGTTAATTATATTTGCGAAAACATTAAAGTATTTCTTTTTCCCCAATTTTATGAAAAAGACTAAAGGTTTATAATCATCCAAATGTTCCCCTAAAACACTAAACATCTGATCTACATCTTCATAGAAGTTCTCCATATTTTTATTACTTCTAGTGGGTGCATTAGAAACAACAATTTCTTTCTCCAGCATATAGTCAGTTACGTCATATATATCAGAACTATCAGCGAAATGTTTTAGCCAGATCCTAAACAGTTGATTACGTTCAAGATAGGGAACTTGGTCTGTATATGGAAAATCAGTAAATATTAAATCATATTTTTCTTTAGGACTTTGGTTGTTTAAATAAGAGGCGTAATCGTCATTTACGACTGAGTAATTATTTCCTGCACTAAAACTATCTGATTGAGCATATTGATATTTTTCTTTGAACTGTAAAAAGTTATGATATTGTTTTTGGAAAAGTTCCCAAACGTTCATTTCTTGAGCTTTTTCTAAAACAACATGATAAAGAATATCTGTGCTGCTTCCATACATAGCTGTCCTAGCCAATTTTAAACTAGATACTAAAACATGTTGCAAGAAATATTTTTCATCAGACGTAGGTAAAGAAGTAATTGCTTGTTGAAGTCTTAACAAGGCTACTTTATTTCTTTTGGTAAATATCTTCCCATAGAAATCTGCACCCGTTGAGGAAGTAATATTTATTCTACTATTTTCAATATATTTATCATTCGGAAATTCAGAAACATCTAATTGGTTAATTTCAGATAATTTATCCCAATCAACTTCTGAAAATTTTTTTGATTTATTTCCACAAACAGGGCATACATTTAGTAATTTTATATTTTTTCCATCTTTAATTTCTCTATTCGATTTAGGATTGAAATAACCATCTCTATCTCCTCGAGAAGTGTTGGGATCGAACAATGTTTTTAGTATATAATTTTTCTCTCCACAACAGGAAGTTTCATACAACGACTGTATATTATTGCGTGCACGATCTTCTACCAACTTGAACATTCCGTCTAGTTCTGCCATATCTCTGTTTTCAAATAACTGTTTAGTGACATTATAAGTATAGTTATCTAATTCAATTCCTAATAAATTTCGATTTATTTTTTGAGTAGCTAAAATCGTTGTCCCACTACCTAAAAAAGGGTCTAATACCTTATCGCCTTCTTTTGTTAATGCCTCTATAACTGCCTCTGTGATAGCTGAAGATTTTCTGCCTTTAAATGAAAAAGTACTTTTTATATTTCTGTCAATCTTATTCTCTATATTACTCACTGCTGTTGTAAGCATATCGGTATTAAGAATATTATCAATATTATTTTTTTTCTTCATCATTTTTCACCTCTATTAGTTTATATGGATCACATTGAAAAAAACGACCTAATTCTTCTAAACGGTGTAAAGGTATATTAGTAACCCGTCCTGACCTATAGCCATCGAATGTATTTATAGACATCCCATCCTTAGTATTACTATTATATTCTCGTTCAAAGTCCCTCCTCCGTCTTCCAGTATTTGCCATTAAGTAATTTACGTTTACTACGAAATAATTGTGTAAGGGTTTACTCTGAGTGAATTCTTTCTTATGTGATAAATTTAAAAAATCAGTTCTGATCCAAGAAGACCCATTAATTTTGCTAGATGTGGATATTATCTCTAAGTGTCCTAAATGCGGTTTAGAATAACCATTCGCCCAATTTTGTAACGTAGTAGCTTTAATACCCACATAAAAGCTTGCTGCAACCAAGTTTCCATATTTGGCTCTCAAATTAAATAAGAGTAATTCGGTAATTTTCAATAGATCACCTCTATAAAAACAATATCACTAAATCAATATGTAAACGATTGGACGGTATACTTATTAGATTAAAATCGCAAAAAAAAACACTCTTAATTAATAAGAATGTTTTTTATTATTATAAATACCGATAGATTATGGACTTGACTAAGAGGAGTACACCTCCCTCTAAAGTTTAATAAAGATATAGTCTACAAACTAATACAATATTGATTTTTCTTTTTAAAAAACGTATGTTTAAATGAATAAGAAAACATATGATTTCAATCAAAAATATTTATACGGAGGAATTTTATGCATTCTAAATTTACAGGCATCTTCGCAGTCATATCAGTGTTAAGCTTACTAAGTAGTCTATTTTTATCCAGCCGACCTATAGTTGTCCAGATCCTTTTAATCTTGATAATAATTCTATGCCTTATGAGCATCATTAATCTTAGAAAAAAGAGTTAAGCAACTGGTAGACACGCTTACTATCTATATAGTTTGCTACGTAGTAAAGCGATAAATGAATTCATTTACTATTAAGGAGTGATTATTATTTTAAGACCAATTGAATTAACAGACGCAGCAACCTTAAAGAAAATCAATGCGGAACAATTAGGATATGATTTCCCTTTGGAATTGACTCATCAGCAATTAAGTAAACTAATTAAGGATCAACACCACTATTTTCTAATTTATGAAGATGATATAACCAATGAAGTAGCCGGATACCTTCATGCTGAAGTGTATGAAAGCCTGTATTCACTGCCTATGTTTAATGTATTAGCTCTTGCGGTAGATAAAAAATTTAGCCGAAAAGGAATTGGCAAACAACTAATGATTGCCCTTGAAGAGGAAGCACAAAAAAGAAATTTTGAAAGAATAAGACTAAATTCAGGAGAAAAAAGAACACAAGCACATAAATTTTATGAGGCCATCGGTTATACATCTGATAAATCTCAAAAAAGATTTTTAAAAACTTTCTGATCCTACATAATAATAAAATCAGAATCCTATTTTATCTAAAAAGGGTTAGTGAGGAAAATAATGAATATAGAAGAATCTTTATATCATGCAGCTAAGCAGTTAATAAAGAACTGATACCCTAAAGGAGTAATTTAATATGGATCTAACATTAAATACAGATATAGGAAAATTAAATATTAGAGTAGCAGCATGGATAGAAAGTCGGAACAATATACCCGTTTCCAAATTTCCTAGTGGAATAATTTCTTTACCTGGTGGAAGAGTAAAATTCTCTGAGACTACTATTGAAGCAATAAAACGAGAAGTCTTAGAAGAAACCGGGAAAGAACTTTACGAAATAGAATTATTTTCAATAATTGAAAATTTCTTCCTAGAAAAACACTCAAAAAAAGAGTGTTGTAAGTTTTCGGGTTGAGATTCAGTAGAAAATTGAGGTGTTTTTCTGTTCCATTAGACATCTTATATTCAAAGTATCATGATACAATCAAGATATTAATAATCGAGATTTTTAAAAACTAATATGAGGTGATAAAGTGTTTCTTAACATAGATTGGAATAATATTAATTGGGATTTTGCTAGTACTTTGAGTAGTTCTTTTCTATCAATAGTAGCAATTATTATCAGTGTCGTTGCTGTTGTTAAGACATCTAAAGATAATAATAGAATTTTAGAAGAAAATTCTAGAGCATATATTAGCATCTATACTGAAACCCTGATAGCAAATAAAAATCACTTTTACATTATTATTAAGAACTTCGGAAATACAAATGCTCTTATAAAGAGTATTGAAGTAGATAATAAAACGAGGGAAATGATAAAAATAGGCAATAGGGATTACATCGATAGGATTGTAAATAATCAATTAGCTCCAAAACAATCAATCACACATCTTGTATCTACACACAAAAGTGATTTTGATCGGGATCACACCTCAAAATTTAAAATAACTTATAAGTCAGGACGAAAAACATATTCTGATATCTTTGAGTTCAACCTATCCTGGAATTCAACTATGCCAAGTATATCTATTTCTAATGCTGATTATGAAAAACAATTTATAGAATTGTATCAAGATGAAATTAGAAAAAAATTATAAATTTTATTACTAGTTTAAGTAAAAATAAGTAATTTCTGAAGCAGCATATGTCTGTGAAAATGTTTTTTAAGGTCATTTCAAAATTTTACACGGGTTGTTACCCTTGAAAACGTCTTAAAATGATTCCTAATGAACGTACCACCTTCTAATTAGATGGATTTCCAGCTCGTATATAGTGGGTAAAATTATCAGCTTCCTTGTTCCCTCACCTAAATTACTTAACGGGATGTTCTCTTAATTTTTTCTTCTATTATTATCCCTCTAGTTAAAGTAAAGATCTTAATTCTAAACTAGGTACCTTTTCTAGGTAATTTTAAACCGTGATAACGGTGAGTTTCAAAACCTACGATTGGTGCATATATAACTTCTATTTCTTTTTCAAGGAGTTTTGGGATATTATCGATTTTAATGACCTCCAATGAAAAAGATACCGGGTTGATTAAAATTAAATAATCTATTTTTTCTTTATATTCATAGATCCATTCAAGTAATAATTTATCGGTACTTATCCTATATGAGTCAAATATTTCTGCAGGTTCATTTTTACGAGTTATTGCTGTATGAATATTAACATCTGAATACTCAATTAAAAAAATACGGTGTTCAGATGAATTCATACTTTTCTCATAACTGGCTATATGCTTTGACCAGTTTTTTTGTATAGATTTTAAGATATTGTAATGGGTATGTTGTTCAAAAGGGCGAGAATAAGAATTACTTGCTAATTCATATTGTTCACTATTGTCTAAATTATTTAAAAAGTTAGTCTCACTATTTGTTTTAAATTTTTTTGATTCTCGTGTTTGCCGAGCTCCCTTTCTATCTTCAAATGAAGAGGTAACAGCAAAATGCTCTATGAATCCATTATCAAATATAATATCCGGAAATTTAGTACTGTGTGTGCTCAATTGAGCATTTTCTATCCAGCTTTTCAGTTGATAAAATTGCTGATCTGTCAATCCAAAGCAATGTTCTTTATCTAAGTTACTCTTTATGAAATTTAAACTTCTTTGCTCTATACTATCTTGTTTTGATATATTTTCACTCATAAAGACACACCTCCTCTCTTTCTCTTATATCGAGTCAGCGTACTTTTACTAATACCTGTCATTTTCTCTACTTCCGTATAGGAGTGGGTCTCTAGGAGCTTCATGCCCAATTCGATCTGTTGTTGGGAGAACTTTCTAGGACGCCCTTCCTTGAATCCTGGCCGTTGTTTGGCAATTTCCTTTCCTTCCTGGGTCCGCTCGACAATCAGGTCGCGTTCAAAATCTGCAAAGGCACTAAAAATCGTGAAGATTAATCTTCCTGTTGACGTATTCTCAATGATACCTAAATTCAGGACGTTAACCCGAACACCCTTCTCAAATAAATATTTGATTGTATTCAACGCATCTTGCGTACTTCTAGCAAATCTATCTAATTTTGTAACAACAATTGTGTCTCCAGATCGAACTGCTTCTAATAATTTTTTGAAATCAGGCCGATCACTTTTTGTGCCTGTAATTTTTTCAAAGAAAATTTGATCACAATGTTCTTCCTCTAATTGTCTTAACTGACCTTCTAAATCTTGATGTCGAGTACTCACCCGTGCATATCCATATTTCACGTAAATTCACCTTCACTTTTGACTATGAGTTTTGACTACATCTAACCCCTTGATTTTAAAGGATTCCATTTTCATAGTCAATACCCTTAAGTTATGAAACCGCATAAAGCTGTGATGATTTGTTATATCTCTTGAAACATAAAAGAAGCCGATTCCGAAATTGAAAATCAGCTTCTTCTTTGATTAAAGCATCCTTTAACTTGCTAAAGTTATGCATATTCATTTTACTTGTATTAAGAATTTCTAGATTCTATTTCTTTTATACCACCTAATCCCATCATTTCAAATTCTTTTTCTAGTTTTCGATAAATTTCTTCAATGTTACTCCCGTACCTTAATTGAACAATACCTTGCAAATCAGAAGGAACTTCATGCTCTAACTTGTTTTCATAGACTAACAGAACTCTTTCTTTTCCTAGTTTTGCATAGAACCATCCTAATTCAAACCAAACATTCGGACGAGCTTGATAATACTCTTTTCCAGTCTTATCTTTTACAAAGTCATCAGTAGAAAGTATTGCTACGGCAGCATTGCACTCCTTAGCATACTTTTCGAATTTATCAATTAGAGTATAAGAAGCACTAGGCATTTGGGACAGTTCAATAGAGTTTATATCCATTTCGGTTAATAGACCTTGAAGTTCCCTCCACCTTGCTTCATCTGATCCGTGAATTATAAAGACTTTATCCGTTGTGGGCATAGAGTACTCCTTCTCCTTTTCGTCAGGTAAGTTTACCTCTTGTTTTTCTTCAAGCTCCGTCAAATAATCAAAATAAAAATCCTTTATTCTCGCATAAACTTCCCTTAACTCAGCAGCTCGAACTAAATTTTGAGTCTTTATCTTTTTATATTCACCATTAAGTGAGTAAATATCTAACGGTGCTAGTCCACTTGGTATATCAAGACATTCGGAATGTTTTTCCAAAGAATCAATCGTGCTTTCTGTTTGGGAAACAGGCTTTCCCCAAATAGGTGCTTCGTCGTCATGTTTATCCTTTGATAATTCTCTACGTTTCATCCAATCTTCTAATATTACGGTGTAGATGTTCTGATATTCTTCGCTGCTATAATTACTTTGAATCATATTTTGCCTAAACTCTAATCTTATACGTCTATTTTCGCTACTATCAAGTAGAGAAGTATCCATTCTAATTAGAAATTTTAGAATTGGGTCTCTCACTTTTCTTGATATACGAAGTAATTTTGAGAGGAAAATTGATAAAGAGAAGTTGGAATCATAATAATATTCAAATGCCTCTTCAATTAATTTTCTTACTTCAGTATCCATAGTCTGCTCCCTTCTACTTATAATAGAAATTGAAAAGAAAGTAAGATAATCTGTTTATTCTCACGAATTCACATAAAGTTCCCTTTTAATACGATATACAGTATCCGTTGTCACGCCCGTATCCTTTGCAATCTGCTTGATGGGTTCCTCCTGCTTCAATTTGCTCATGATTACGTGATAGGTCATGCGATCCTTCGGATTTTTTGCATCCGCAGCATACTTCACGGGGCGACCTTTATAATGCCCTTTTTCTTTGGCAATCGCAACCCCCTACTTTTGTTCCGTCGAGCTAACGCGCGCATAACCCGCTTTCCAATCTCATTTATTCGACACTCTAAATCTATATGATGAAGGCGATATTGGCAAGTTTTCGGTTATGTCGATTTGGGGCACACCCAAATTAGACATAATTAAAGAAAAAACGTAGGCTTCTATTTTCGATACATGATTTTATCCGATTATGGTATATAATCGTTTATTTCTGGCGGTCATAAAAAAGAACCCTATGGGTATAGGGTTCTTCATACATGATTTTATACAATTTTATGTGTCTTGTATTCAAGTCACGCCACAAGAGTATGGTTGACATATCATTTTGAC
>OMJG01001790.1_pt1 | contig 11633 bp, 5 predicted proteins | sample 1646431 | NCBI WGS metagenome assembly OMJG01 (sample SAMN03771674, study PRJEB25209) | food metagenome | isolation source: Cotija cheese | place: Mexico:Jalisco,Michoacan | collected 2011-12-12 | reverse complement strand
ACTGCTCTAGAACCAGTGATGCAATGCGTACTTCTTCCTTATCCAAATAAAGCCATGCAGAATATCCAGGCTCTAGTTTTTGAATCTCCGGCTGCGGTGTTTTCAGGTCAAGAAGATTTAAAGAGTTCAAATGCATGAACGTCTCCAGCTGCGTTTCCTTTAATGGAGGATAGGTAACAATCAAAGAGTCTTGAGCATGAAGCATTGCATAAAACGGGAGGTTTTCAGTAGGATCCAGAAGATTCTCTACGATCGTACGGCCTTTTTCCCCTCTAAAAATACTGACGCCGTGCAGCGTTTCTTCTCTGCCTATCACCGAGCAATAAAAGCGCTCTCCAGTTGACGGGTCTTCAACAAGCAGAATCTCTGCATCCCAGAAATATTTCCACGGTGCTTTCTTCTGCAGTTCTTTGGCAGTAAGGTATAAGTTTCGCCACTTTTCCTCACTAGCTGGATCGTCTAAAGTATCCAGAGCCAGTGAATTGGATTCCTTTAATCTCTCATCTAAGGTTCGAATCAACTCTGTCTGTTCACGTTCCTCAAAAACTTTTACCCATTCTTCTCCGGCAAAATACTGTTGGCTGCCCTTTCCGCGAATCTTATGAGAGTGAAACAAACTAAACTCTGATTCTGAAGTTGTATACCAACTGTCAGAATCAAGCATTTCTTGAATGTCATTTTTCACTGAATTGAATGTCCCCAGCACTTTGCGACTGATCGTTTTAGTAAACTGAAAAGCTTCTGATTCTCTGAAATATTGTTCAATCAATTCTTCAGGTATTTCTTGAAGCTCCATCATTTCTCTCAAAGTAAACATAAAATGTTCCGGCAACTCATCGATTGAATCCATGCTGTCTGTATCAATCACAACCACTAACTTCGTCAAATCGTTGACAAAGCAAATGGCCAATTCCTCTTCTTTCGCTAGGATCCCAGCATGCCAATCATATAGTTCATCTCGATCAGCAGCCGGTTTATACGTTTTTTCAATCGGCAAATTTCCAGATTTACCCGGAACAAAGTCTTTATTAATTAACCGCAGCAAATCTGCTGTACAGTGGATACGCATTCCGTTCCCTCCAATTTTCGTACATTTATATTATAAGAAAATTGTGCATAAAAAATGCCGATAAGTCAATGATTTCTCTTAGGGTATTTGGCGTATTCATAAACCTATTTTAATTTTAAGGGCGGCTCTATATTCCGCACTCATTAGCCCTAATTTTCACAATAGTTGGTTCTCTCAATCTGCAATACTTACTTAATGATTAGGATTTCTCATATGTAAGCCTACAAACAATCATGACTTTTCAATCATTATTTTTAACTCTTCTATCATTTCCTCTAATAAGGCTTCTTGATAAGCTGGGGACTTTAATTCAATCATTCTCTTTTTCAATTCTTTCAGCACAGTGACTTTTAACCCTTTTAATTGTTGAATCCGACGAGACGTTAAATCCTTATCAGAAGACATAGCTTTTTCGTAGGATTCAACATCCATCTTCCACAATTTCACTCGGTCTCCGTATCTTTCGATCAGTCGATTCGCCATGCCGATTCCTTTCGGATCCATATCACTGGCATAATAAAATTGAGTTGATTCGTCAAATAAATCCAAACACTTCCAAGTGGCTAGATTAAATTGACCATGCGTGCAGATCAAAGGAACTTGCGGTACTTCGTCTATGATGCTTGAAAACACTCCAGAATTTTCTACTATATGGACTTTTTCACTAAAATTTGAAGGATATAACGATTCTACCGCAAGCAGTTCACGTATCGGCACGTTCAATACAGTATTTGTTTGAGCAGCGGCACGCCATACTGACTGTTTATCTTCAACTTTCGTATCAGCGAGAATATTGACCAGCGTGAGATCGTTGGTAATATCATCTCTCAACAAATTGAATCTCAGCAGCAATTCGCTGTACTCTTCACTATTATTAGGCACTTCTATCACAGCCAATTCTTCGATATCGGCATTATCGAGTGACAATTTATGCAGAAATAATTTACTTAATCGCTGATTGCGATCTAAAGCATGCGGATCGCCTAACTGCTGCTGAGCAAATACCGGTAAACGAATGGGCTTTTCAGGTAGATGTTCTATCAGTCGATTCAATTGACTGATCAAGTTTAAAAATTCAGACTGATCTTCTTCAATCAGTTGATGCACCCAGCGAGGTTCATTTCGCTGATTTTGGATATAATAAAGCCAATAGGATAATTGTGGAAAGGTCTCTTTTAGTTTTTCGAAAAAATTATATTTTTCAATCAGTTTTATTTCACGTTTTTCCCTATTAGATATTAAACGGATATCATAATAAGCTTCCACTAACTCTTTCAAAGTGATACCGTCAAACCTATAAATCGCTAACTGTTGTTCAAACGCTCGAATGGAGACCATATTCTGATCAATCAGCAGATCTTGTCTTAGCCCTAAATATCTTGCAATAGCTTCTTTTTCTTCTGTAGTGTAAGTGTCTAGAGAAATATTTCCACTCATTCTTCCCAATGACCGATATTTTTTTGCAAAATCTGAAAACAGTCTTCCATACACAGCTTCCGTTTTAAAAAAATCGATGGCTTCGTTTAATGCTTCGTTCATAACAATATCAACCTTTACTTTTAAATCTAGTGTCAAGTCAGCTTTCACTTATTTCTTCATTAACCATTACACGCTTTTGTCCGTCCCAAAGATAGCGAATGACTACTACATGATCCGCATTTTGAGGTCGGAACAATTCACTGATGGCTAATTCTGAAACTGTCTCGTAGTCTCCCCAGATTGCTTGCGAGTTCATGATATAATTGAATCCTAATTCTTCAACCACTTCAAATAAATCTGCTATATTGCGTTCATCTACGCCTGCAAATGCCTCATCTAAAGAGATCAAATAAGGGGCCTCGTCACCCGCCTCCAGATAGCGAGAATAGGTCGCAATAAATAGTGGGATATACATGGCTCTGGCCTTTTCTCCACCACTGAATTTGTCGAATTGCGTATTGGTCAATGGTTTTCGACGTTCGTCTCCCGTGCGTTTCACACTCAATTCAAAGGAAAACCAGCGACGATAATCTAACACTTGTTTTAAAACTTGAAGAAGGGTCTGCATTTCTGTAGACTCATTCATCAAAGCTTTCGCACGGTTTATTTTTGTGCGGAAATGTGTGGTCACTTGGTCTATCGCTTCATCTTTTAAAGCTCTAGGATTTTGACGCAGCAATTCCACCAGATCTTTGGTGTCCATTTCTTCTTCTGTTTCAGCAGTGCGCGGTCTCCAGCGAATGGAAAATTCTACGCCTGATGAATCATTCCTTGATTCCATCAGCTTTCTCATTTCTTCTACCCAGCGTTCGGCTCTATCGATGCGGGCCCGAAGTTTCATTCCTACAGAATGGAACAAAATCTCTTCATATAACTTTTTATCCTGTTCATCCAACATCACACTCTGACGTTCTCTTTCCTGTTTCAATTCTTCTTCTACGAGGTAAGGACTGACTCGTTTTCCTTGTACGGTCAATTCAATAATTTCTCTTGAACCAACCTGTTTCCACTGATCAATCAATAACCGTTTCTCGCCACTTTCTACCTCTTGCATCCAATATTCCATTTCCTGGGAGATACTACGTTGAAGCGGACTATATTCTATTAAGTCATCTTGACGATCATTCCGTACACGAGATAATCGGCTTGTTAGTTGAGCCGTTTCTCTATTCGAAACACGATCTTTTAATGCTGCAAGAACTTCAGTTGCCTTTAGTATATCTGTGGATTCGACGTCACTAAAAGAAACCAATGCTCTGTTCCTTTCATTAAAGTAAGACTTTCTCCAAATATCTACCAGTTGCACAAAGAAGTTTCTTTCTATTTCTAGATCTCTAATGTCTTTTTTGACATGGGTCAATTCTACTTGATGTTCCGTATGAGATGCTTTATTCCGCTCAATCTCTTCTGTTAATTTCTCCATTTCTACTTTGACGGATTGGATTTGCTTGCGTATGTCCTGTACCCCGGCTTGATCCAATTGCCGTTTTATTTGTTCAATATTTTTTTCTAATCGAGCGATCCTGTCTAGAACGACATTGAAATCCCCTTTTAATTCCAAGATTTCCTCTTCTAAGTCTTCCAATCGATCAATCATCTCTTGCTTTCTCTGTTCATCGGTCAAAGAGTGTTCCTGTTCTCTTTTTAATTCAAACAGCGTCCGTTCATATTCGCGCATATGATCAGCAGCTGTCACATATTCTTGAACCGTCAAATTCAGACGATTTTCTTTTGTTTGCACTTTAATCGATAATTCAAGCTCTCTTACTTCTTTTCCGATCCTTTTCACTGCTTCAGATAGTCTCTGGATCGTGTCATTCAGTTGATTTATGTTAAATCGAGCTTTTTCCAGTTTGTCGTAAAGACCAAATAAGTTCTCATCATTTGGGAATTCCTTGAAGTCATGGTCAGCTTGCCGGATAGAGCTTTCGTTTCTTTCTATATCCGTTTCGATTTTTTCCAATTCTTGCTTTTCTGATTGGATCTGTTCTTCTAATAACCGAATCTGCTCTTCCCGGTATCTCTTGCGCGCATTCTTTCCAATAAATCGAACCGTTTCTACAGGCACAGCATGACCCTTCAGTAATCCAATAGAATAATGCCCTTTTTCAGAAATAGATAATACCTGCTCATCTGACTCATCAATCAAAATACTTAGCAGGATCTGTTCAACGAATTCAGCCGTTACCGAAGTTTCGCTTACATCCGGTTGCAGAAATTCTGACAAGGTATACGCCATCAGCTGCGGGTTTGGCCGCAGGATCCTGTCATATTCAACCATCACTTCCTCTTCTGAAACAACGGCATCCAATAAACCTGTTTCGATCAATGCCGCTTCAAGGCGTTTTTTCGTTTCTTCATTCACAGTGTCACGAAATTCCACAACGTTATAAAGCGGTTCTGCATGTATGCCTTGCTTCTTCCATTGCTCTCGCATTTCTTTGGTTTTCGGATGAGTATTCGGGTCTGGGTCTTTCTTGTTTTTCCATTCCGCCGCTTCTTGCTCCAGTTCTTCAATTTTTTTATTTGTCCTGTCTTGATAAACACGTAGAACGGCCAGATTTTCCTGCTTTCCACTCTTATACGCATTCAATGCCGCTTGGATCGGTTCCCGCACCTGATCGTACCTAGTTTCTTCATATAGTCGGTCCAATGCGCGAGAAGCTTCCTGTATCTGCTCATCTGAAACCATAAGATAATCGGTTGTTTTTAGCCATTCGTGGATTTTGTTCAACTGCTGATTTTTTTCTTCTTTGAACCACTGCTCCCAGTCTTTTTCACTGTTTCTCAGTTCATCCATTGTTTGTTTGTACTGCCCCAGTTCCTGATCTTTTTCTTGATACTGTTTTTGCAGCATTTCCAATTTTTCTTAATGATTCTTTAATTTCTTCTAAATGCTTCAACTGATTTCTAGCCTGACGATTCCATGCACTAAAAGAAAAGGGATTCTGCTTGTTCTCTTGAAAATCCTCTTGATGCATCCGATCCGCTTCGATAAATGAGGCTTCAAGCGCATCGGCTTCTAATTCTTCTAACAAGTCCTCTATTCTTTCTTGACGCTGGTTGATTTTCACTTCCATATCATCTAACCCAGATTGCTCTGTATGTATCTTTTTACGTACTTTGTCTATCTTTTGTTCGGTTTGTTCTTTAATGTTCTCTTCTTCTTCAAGCCGTTTCTCATTATCTTGTCTTTCCTCTTCTAGATTCCAGACTTCGTGATGCTCTAATCGCTGACGCGTCTTTCTGGCTGTTTCTAAGTCGATATGTTGAAGATTAATCGTTTGAGCTAAACATGCTAACGAATCTTCGTGATGTTTCGCTTTATCGACAGCTGTTTGATACCGTTGTTCAGTGTCTTCTTTTCTTTTTTCAGATTCCAGATAACCCATTGTTTGATCATACAAGATTTTTTCATTATAAGCCGTATACACTTTATTCAAATCTGTGATCGCAGTATACTCGCGTTCTAATTGGTCGAGCTGCTGTTTGGTCTGATCCATTTGTTCGATGGTGTCTGAAAGATGACGCAGATCTTCATCTGATAAGGGTGGTAATGCCTCTTCTAAGATTTCATAAATCGCCGATGGTTTGTAATCTTTGGAAAGCTTGGGGCTTCTTAACTGAATCAATAATTTTATTAAGTCTTCATACTGTTCAATGGTTTCATATCCAAAAATATATTCATTTACTAGACTGGCATAGTCTTTTCTTTTATCCACCACATACCCACCATTAGCCACTTGGTTCCTTAGTTGAATTCTGGACAAAGGAATTTTCACCTGTTCGCCGTCATGGTTTTCCATTTTATAAAGAGGGAAGTCGTGCCCTATACGCCGATTATCCGTCAAAATGAATCCCCAGAATTTTAGTTGCCTTCCACGTTTAGCCTGCAGACCAATTCCGATCGTCATATATTGTTCCGTCTGCTGCCGTTTGAACTCCATATACAAATAGCCTGTGCGTTCATCGTGGCCAGAAACTTCCTTTTCTCCAAGAAGATAGTCTTCCATTCTGCGCGCCTTAGAGTTAAAAGGATCCAACCGTTCAGGACGAGTCGACCCATCTAACAGAACAGGTAAAAAGCTTTGCATCGTGACCGATTTTCCTGCACCATTATTTCCTCTCAGTAATAACTTTCCACCCGCAAAATCAAATGCCTGGTCTTCGTAATACCAGTAATTAAACAACCCTGCTCGGTTGACTTTCCACTTATTGCGTTCTGCAGTATTCTGAACTACGATTCCTCCTCTACTGATTTCGCAAAATCAGCTGGATATTGACCAATCATTTGCGACATTGCCGGTCTTAAAACAATCAGTCCAGTCTGTTTTTCTTTTTTCAAAAAGGACCACTCGTCTAGTTGCCTGAAAACATCTTCTGCTATTTTCTGCAGCGAGCTTTTTTCCCGATATTCACTGCTCCAGCCATGCTGATATTTTTTTCTCATGTCTTGTACCATTTGTTCAAACTGTGCTTGAGTCAGCCGAATCTCACCAAAAGGGTCCACCTCACTTTGATCCAGCTTTTCCTGAATCATCGTAAGGAAATGCAGACTAACTGAAGAGACCGCTTTACGATCAGGGAAGCTTTCTAACTGCTGTTTCTGTTCCGGCAGTGTCAGCATTGCCATATTCTTCGTGACTTGCAATTCATATGGGGTATGTGTTTCAATATCTTCTCTAACTCGATTGCGAAAACGCCGAATATAATCAAATAGTAAATCCTCTTCACTTTCACGGTATAGCACAGGTTCTAAAAGCAATTGTCTATAGACCCGTTTTCTTCGCTGGTCTTCTTGATCTCGTTCCCAATCCATTTTCAAAATCTCCTCAATGGACTGTGTTTCTTTTAAAGACCTTGCATGCGTCCGCATAAAGTACCGCGAGTAGATCGTCGACTGAAATAAGACTTCCTGATTATCCGTGCGGGCAAATCCTTCCACACCACCCGTGTCGCTATCGATTTCTTGAAGGAGGTCCAGTTCAACTAGTTTTTTGATTACACGAACAAGTGATAGGCGATGCTGATAATTTGTCCAATCTAATGAAAACAGCCCGGGAAACAATTCCGTTAACGCTTCAGTCAATTCGGAAAGCAAAAACTGATCCTCGATTGATCGATTCTCCATGTAAGCCAGACCGCAGCAAAACAACGCATAATCTCTAGGCTCTTGAAAATCAGTTAACCCCATCCAAGTCTTCGGCTCAACTGGAACTTTCTCCAATTTGATAAAATCTTTGTGTATGATAAAAGCATAGCCGAATTTTTCAGAGATATAGCGCTTCAGCGCTTTTTCATTTTCTCTAATCACTCTATAAGACTCAGGATCCTTCTTCCGCAACACCCAATACTGCTCAAAAAGTATCATGAGTGCTTCTTCTTGCTCTGCATTAAATCCGATTTCAAGCACCATGACCCTTTTTTCCTTTCTCTTCCACTATTTTGAATGTAACATTTGGCATCTCTAAGTCGCCATCATCCGATCTCAATATTATTCTTTCATCCTTTAGCAAAACTTTCACGCGAATTCCAAGATCCGTTTGAATCGTACGATCTTTTTGTCCCATTGCTTTTCCGATCCAAGACAGAAAAATGTGCCGCACGGAAGGCTCCACTTTTTCTAACTGTTCTAATTCAATAGACTCATTGACAATATACTGTTCAATCGCTTTTCGCTCATCAGCTTTTTGCTTCAGATATTCTTCGCGTGCCGCTTCTCTCTTCAGCGTCTGATCCACAACCGCTCCAGATTTTGTTTTTTCGCGATATTGTCTAACACCGGGTTTGGTAATATGGATCTGAGGCGTCTGCGACCACTCCTCTTCATAAAGATTTTCTGAACGAATATTCTGGAGATAATAATGTCTCGTATGTTCCACTCCAAAAGCAGTCGCAAATAACTTATGCGCCTCTTCTATATTCTCTATTTGGTTGAACCAATTGGCTAGATATAAATATTCTTCACGGCGGCTTCTGAAATTCTGATGACGTTCTCCCATTCTTTGAACAACTTGAGTAATCTTCCGAATCGACTCAGACGTTCGGTCCAGGAGCATTTCAGCCTCACTCTTACCATATGACTCCGTTCCGCGAAACCATTGCTGCATTGATTGCCAGCGACCAGTATATTCTTCAAGCAGTCTTCTCTCATTGGTTACATCCACTTCTTCCAAACGAGCTTGTGCTTTATGTCTCCATACTTGTTCAAAAAAAGGGTACAGCTTATCTTCTGGCAGCTCAGCTAGAACGGACTTGATTTGTTCAGAAGTCGACTGCATAGCACGAATAAATTCTCTTAAGTATTTTGTGAACTGATCCTTATATAGCAAAAACGCTTCAGTCTGCATTCTTTCTTCAACCGCTTCACTATTTATGTAAGCAATATAGTCAGAAGTATTCTGCACAATCTGTTTGAAATACGTTTGCACATCTTCCCATAATTGATTCACTTCTTCACCCTGCTTCTTAGTTTGTCCAAGCACCACTTCTTCAACATCTTGAATCAACCGGTATAATCGTTCAAATTGCGTTCGTTCAAGTGCTCCACCAAACGATTCTTCTTTATTTTCCATCTCCATCAACAATCGCTCAAACTCAATCGTATACGGCGTTGGCTGATAACGAAATCGCTTTTTCTTGTATTCATCAATGGTACGAGCACTACCAATTTCCTGCTTAGGGGATAAATTTCCCCATTCGACTAATTGATTCAAATCTAGCTGCAATTGATCTTCTGTATATTCTGAAAACCCTTCAACTTCTTTTAATGATAAAAATACTTCTCCCGGAAAAATAAATTCCCGCATTCGCTCATGCTGAGTATAAAAAAAAGCGCAAAATCGCTCGATACCGAAAGTGATTCTCCGCCGTTAAATAACTCGCTTCTTTAACTTTTCGCAAGACCATTGCGTCACTTCCTTAAACAGGTGTTTCATTAAGTTTATCATAGTTTATTGAGAGGATAAACTTAATTATGACCGGTATTTGCTGTATGAGATTGGGTAACGCCTGGGTGTAAGATATGAAATTTAAAACAGAATCTGATATATTGAATGTATACGCTTACTCATTACGAAAATAGTTAGGCAATCAAAACTTCAGTTGTCCTGATTGCCTAACCACTAAATTAAAATTCTAACTGTAATAAATCTTTAAAAAGTAAATTAACACATGTAAAAGGATTCTTAGTATTTGAAGTTTCGTTTCCTTCTATACTATTTTGCTTATTTAAATTTACAGCAATTTTTAAACCTTTCAAAAGACTCATACCGCGCTTGGTCTTTTGCAGACATTTCTTCTATGGCTTCTATCAATGTTGCACCGTTTTCATCGGCTAGCGTAAATGTTTATGATGCAATAGAACTATCAGTTATTGCAAATTTCATGTTAAGTCAAACTCCCACTCATTTTATGCATACGAATGATCGTAAGCTAGTTGTCTTATATTCCCAATGTATTCAAGCTGCTTAGTATCTACTGGTGTTAATATTGAACCCTCTGGTAAGACAACGTAACTTTAAGCAATAGCGTCAAATGTTACAAGATAAAAAGTTGTACACGCATCACTTGAATAACTATTTTCTAGTTTATGTCCTACTGTACGAGACATCTACTTGATCGAATTTAAGCTCTGTTACTGTTGCTTCCTCAATAGGTTCTGTGAGTTGCTTTTCTTCTACTGTCGTTTATTCAAAAGACTTAGAATCTACATCAACGAAATAGATATGTTCAATCATACCTTTACCTGCAAAGTAATCAAAACCTGCATCAATTAGATATTGCTCTACGGAAGCACTAACAGCTTTCCCCTCTTCTTCAAATTTAAATCCGTTTTCTGTAGCTTCGTCCCATCTGGTAGATAAATAGACATCTAAGTTTGCAGCTACATCTCTTGATTATGCATCGCCAAATGTAAAGTGCTCAGCTACTAATGGAAACTCTGCTTTAATGACTTTGATGAATTACTCTTCTTTTGTTAAAACTTCTTCAACAGGTGTTTCTTCAACAGGTGCTTCGCCTTCTGGGTCTTCACCGACATATTGCTCTTCGTCGCTGATAAGGTCCCCAGCTTGTTGTTCTTCTTCGCTTTCATCCGTAGGTTCTTCTTCAGCAACATCGTCAGCGGGTTCTTCTTCAACAACGTCTTCAGTTGGTTGTTCTTCTTCAGCAACATCGTCAGTTAGTTGTTCGTCTTCAACAACATCTTCAGTTGGTTGTTCTTCTTCTACTGGATTTTCTTCAACTGGGTTAGAAGGTTTTACTGGCATATTTTCAACAGATGCAGAATCTACATCTACAAAGAAGATATGTTCAATCATGCCTCGATTATCAAAATACTCGAATCCAGCATCATTAAGATATTGTTTCACATTATCCGCAGCTTTTTGTCCGTCTTCTTTCATTTCAAATGCGTTTTCAGATACACCTTCCCATTTAATAGAAAGTAATACATCTAAGTTTTCAGGAACGTTGCGTGATTGCGCGTCACCAAATGTGAAGTGTGCAGATACTTCTGGGAATGCCGCTTTTAAGTTTTTGATGAATTGCTCTTCTTTTGTCAAAACCTCTTCAACAGGCTCAGTAGGTTGTTCTTCTTCTATCGGATTTTCCTCAACTGGATCAGACGGTTGTTCTTCTTCTACTGGATTTTCTTCAACTGGGTTAGAAGGTTTTACTGGCATATTTTCAATAGATGCAGAATCAACATCAACAAAGATGATATGTCCGAACATGCTTCGGTTATCTAAATATTCGAAACCTGCATCAACAATATATTGTTTCACGTCATCCGCAGCTTTTTGTCCGTCTTCTTTTAGATCATATGCATTTTCTGACACGCCTTCCCAATCAATCGTTAGGAATACATCTAAGTTTTCAGGAACGTTGCGTGATTGCGCGTCGCCAAATGTGAAGTGTGCAGATACTTCTGGGAATGCCGCTTTTAAGTTCTTGATGAATTGTTCTTCTTTTGTCAAAACCTCTTCTACTGGCGTTTCTTCTTCTGGCTCAGATGGGGTTTCTTCTGCAGGTGTTTCTACATCAGATCCAGTTTCTTCTTCATCTTCTGGTGTTTCTACATCAG
>OMJG01001788.1_pt1 | contig 11633 bp, 11 predicted proteins | sample 1646431 | NCBI WGS metagenome assembly OMJG01 (sample SAMN03771674, study PRJEB25209) | food metagenome | isolation source: Cotija cheese | place: Mexico:Jalisco,Michoacan | collected 2011-12-12 | reverse complement strand
CATCTACATTATAGATATTGGGGGTTATTTTAACAATGATTTTGAGGGGTTATTTTTCCTTAATCGCCCCTATAAAACAGCCCCCGTTATCTAGTGGATAGATAATAGGGGCTGTTTTTTTGTTTAATGGTATTATAGGTACTATATTAGTATGAATATATTGGAGAAATAACATGTATAAAAACATCAAATAAATCGTCAGCGGATTGGGCGCTTTTATAATTGCCCAATGGCTCTATCATACTCTGTCACAATATCCAAACATCAATATTTGGCTGGCTAGACTGCTTCCTATTCTTATCATTTTTATTGTGTTCTTTTCTCTGCAATGGATAATCAACACATTTGAAAAGTAACCTTATAAATTTTAGTTATTATATTGGGCTGAAACCCTTGCTACAAGCGGACTAGCAAAAATGCAAGCTCGACAAAAACATAACTAAATAATCTATTGCTCTTATGATGATATTTTACCAAACGAGAAAAACTAGTCCGGAATATCAGCATAAGAGCAAGTGTGTTAATCAGTCCGTATTAGATAGTTTTCCGTCGACAATTTTGTAGACATTATCAGAAAACTCTCGCAGACGATCATCGTGCGTGACGATGACGACTGCTTTTTCCTCGTCATGCGCAATATTAGCAAAAAGTTGGCCAACTTCTTTGACACGTGCCGTATCTAATGCTGCCGTAGGTTCATCGGCTAGGATGATCGCCGGGTCTGTATACAACGCACGGGCAATTGCAACGCGCTGTTGTTGACCGCCAGACAATTCGCCAGGGTATTTGTTTAATAATTTTTGAATGCCTAGCGTTTCAATAATTTTGTCAAATCCATCTTGACTGAGGTTATTGTTAGGCTTCACCTGGTCAACAAGTTTGAATTGGTCTGCTACGGTTAAATATGGCACGAGATTGTACGCCTGTAAGACGAAACCGATTTGTTCAAGTCGTGTTTTTTCGGCTTCTTTGGTACTCAAATCACTGATGTCGTGACCATTCAAACGAACTGAGCCGTCTGTTGGTGTCTGTAACCCGCCTAAAATGGTTAGCAAGGTACTTTTACCAGATCCTGAAGGACCAATGATAAGCGACACCTCACCAGCTTTAAACGCTAAACTGACGTCTTCTAGTGCCGTAACTAAATTGGTTTTCTGACCAAATTGTTTCGTCACGTGTTCAAGGGCTAGTTTTTCTTCACGCATCTTTTTAACCTCCAATTACTGATACCGGATCAATCTTACTAATCACACGAATCGGAATGATTGCACCCAGTAACCCGGTTACCATCAATCCGGCCGCAATGAGTCCCATCAATCCCCAATCAAATGCCATTGGTACGCTATCTGGAATCCCAAATTCAGTTAATGCCGATAGTACAGCACCAACGACGATACCAGTTGCCATAATAAAGAACGTCTCAAATAACGTATTTTGGGCCAAGAAACGATTTGGAATGCCTTGTGCACGCAAAACTGCCAAGTTAGGCAATTTTTGAACCGTTAGAATGTAGAGGAAGATGGTAATCACAATCAATGAAATGACAATCAGGAAGCCAATCATGAGACCAAACGTCGCTTTTTGCGGTGTATAACCTGGCAATTTATTGATAAAGGCTTGGTATGAATAAGTCTTTAATGCTTTATCATCGACCGATTGTGACGTTTTTGAAGTAACTACGCTACCTTGGAATTGATCTGACACGCCCTTAATGACACGCCATTGCGCTAACGCGCCATAAATAACAGGTGCGGTGTTATACGTGGCATTTTTCGCATAACCCACGATTTTATATTTCGTATCAGATAACCCAATCGAAATTTTATCCCCCATACCGTAAATATCCTTATCAACTGAGTCAGCGAGGACGACTTCGTTAGCTGCCTTTGGCAAGTGCCCCTTGGTTAATTGTAGGTTTTTAGCGATGTACTCGTCGTTATTCATCCCAACGAATTGTGCGGATTCACGTTTTCCGCCAATTTTCATATTAACTGGTGTAATGCCAAGTGTTGCGGTTTTGTCGTCGCTTAACTGATCCACCTGTTTCGTTGTCAGTAATGACTGTCCGGCATTGCCATTAGCGTCTTTGGTCATTACAAAGGACTTAGACTGCCAGCTGTCCACCGCAGCGGTGTTAGCTGTTGCCAGCCCGAGCGCCAGGGCACTTAAAATGAAAATCAAATAACTGATTAAGACGACGACTGTTAGAATCAAGCCGTACCGTAGTTTTTCTTTTTTAATCTCTCTAATTGCTAAAAACATTTGTTCCTCCTGTATTTGTTGCAGTTCAACAAACTTACTATACACAAGTATACATGCTCTTATGATGAGATTCCGGACTAGTTTTGCTAGTTTGGTAAAATATCATCATAGGAGCATTTTTATTTATGGTTACACGTTATGAAGAGGACTTAAAAAAGTCCATTGTGGAGATGGTTAAAGCGGGACGACGATCCGATGAATTATCCAAGGAATACGGTCCTTCAGCCGATTCAATTCGGAATTGGGTGCTCAGAAGTCAATAAAATGTCAACCTTTGAATATCGCATGTTAGTGTAAAGTATTTGTGGGTAAAAATAAAAAAAGACAAAAAAGAGAAATAACTCTCTGTTACAATTGTAATTGCAAACGAACAATGAAAGAGAGAGTTATTTCCTAATGAATATTTTACAACAAATGAGCGAAGAAATGTGGACGGATTTTACAAAAAATGGTGAAAAAGTACTGGATCAGGCACTTACCTTTGATGAATGGATCGAAAATACTATGGCTGCAGGGAGAAAACTATGCCTAAACTTGATCAGAGCCTTTCTAGAAGAAGCCGACCGGAAGTTTAAGGAGTCTGAGATTCGCAAACATCAATTTGCAATCAAAGATATCCGTGAAACAACTAAGTCGACTTTGTATGGTGATTTCACTGTCAAGCGAACGTATTATCAAAATAAAGAAACCCAAGATTATTTCTTTTTGCTGGATGAAGTCCTAAGCTGGCAGAAATATAGCCGGATGACCCTTGGGGTCAAAGCGCGAATTTTAGAAAATGTTGCGGGGCATACTTACCAAGAAGCACTTTCTATGATCCCACATCTGGGAATACATTCCAAAACAACGGTAATGAACATCGTTCATCATGAAGGAAAACAATTGCCCAATGAACCTTCTGTGACTGAGAAACCTACTAAAAAACCAATCCAAACGCTATTTATTGAAGCTGACGAAGATCACGTTGCTTACCAGGATGGGACTAACCGTTTCATGAAATTGGTTTATGTCCATGAAGGTTATGATCTAACTGATTCGCGGCATCCGCTGATCAATCCACATTACTTTACAGGTAACTATCTGAGCGGAGATAATGAAGAATTATGGACGACAGTCCTAGATTATGTAAATGCCAACTATCAGTCAGAAAGAGTTTATTTGAGTGGCGACGGTGCTCAATGGATTAAGTGTGGAGTCGACTTTATTCCACAGTGCACCTTCATCTTAGATCGTTTTCACTTACGTAAATATTGTAAAAAAGCTTCCGTAGGAATTGCCGGTCTGGATCGGACTTTATATCATTGGGCTTTAGCTGGAAAAACCAACTTTATCCAGGATTACTTTAAGGTCCGTTTTAGTGACCCAATAGTAACTGTTAGCCAATGCCAAAGCTTGAAACAGGCCGCTAAATATTTGACCAACAATGCCGTAGCAATCCGCGAAAACCACTTAGAGGACTATCATGGTTGTTCAGCTGAAGGTCATATCAGTCACTATCTGTCACGGCGTTTGAGTTCACGTCCGCAAGGTTGGAGTTTGGTTGGTGCGCAAAGTGTCGCACGGACACTAATCTTCCAACTAAATGGTGGCAACATCACCAATTTCTTACAGATGGAACAGCAAAAAACGTGCAAGCAGGAAAAAATTATCCGATTCGATCGACGGCTGAATGTTAGAAAAAACATTAAAAATAAGTATTATGAACAAACACAAGTTGCATTCAGTGGTCACCTACGGGGACAGCGGAGTTTGTGGCAACATAGCCTACAGGCTGGTTGGTAGTTCAAAGATGTCAATTTTAAGCTCAGTAGGCGGCTAATGTGCTTGTCAACTAATTCCTTGTTTTCATTGGGATCATGTCAAGAGAAGGAGCGTCAGCGGCTCTTGACGTGATTTCAATGAAAATATAAAATAATTCAAGCACAGAAGCTGAATAAAAATAAAGATCGCAATTACAAAAAGCAGCGAAACAGGCTCTCTAAAAATTTACCCACACAAAGTTGACACTATCATATATGTAGCATCACTTTTACTCGATCAAAGGTTGGAAAACTTCTTAATCCGATAAATCTGTGACCTTGAAGTCCCAATTGTTCTAGCAATCTGTGCAATCGGCACTGGAGGATTTTGCTGCAGCATTTGCACTATCTGATGATACAGATAACGTTTCCGGCGGTCAGGTGAATCTGGTGCATACAAACGGACAGCGCCTTTATAAGCGCCACGTTGTTTAGCCATCTCAATTCCCTGCCGTTGGCGTTCGCGAATCTTGCGCCGTTCTTCTTCAGCCGTATATTTGTAGATCTCCAATACCAAATTGGATAACAAAGCTTTCAAGTTTTGGTCCACGACGCCTGCAAAACTTGGGAGATCTAAAATATTTAGCACGGCTCCTTTATGGCGGACCTCTTCAATAATTTCCGTCAAATCACGTGAACTTCGCCCTAAGCGATCCAAACTCAAAACAACAATCTCATCTTGATCATGAATATACTCCAACATAGCTTTTAATTGGGGACGGTCTACATTCTTTCCCGAAATTTTTTCGGAAAAAATTTTTTGCACCCCGGCTTTTTTAAGTGCGTCTAATTGGCGATCTAAGTTCTGTTCAGTGGTACTCACCCGTGCATATCCAACTTTCATTTCCTACATCCTCCTTGGTACACCCAAATGGTACACATGTTTTTCTTAGTATAACACAACCAAAAGAGTGTACCACCTGGGTACACTCTTTTGGTACAAAATTTATATTAATTCTGCCAATATGTTATTTTACACAATATAAACTTTTATAAAAATCTATCTACATTTAGAAAAAAACTTTTTACAATATTCACTATAACCAATCAAATTATAGACGTATCCATTTATTGGATATTTATATCCTCATGCAATGTTTGGAAATGATAATGTATCATATGTATTATCTTAGTTTATGAAATTTTACAAAAATTTAATATAGGTTTATTATGACACCATGTGTTTTCACCATAATCTTTTTCAAATATTCATTTGAAACTATCAACAATATATAAAATTTTGAGGTGCATTTTATGGAAAATATAAACGTTTTTTTGATGAAAAAGGACCTACAAAAACAATAAGAATTAGCAAAAGCCCAAAAAAACAGTTTAATTACCAAACAGGAGATAATATACCCGCTTATATTGGTATTTACTTAGCTATACCAAAAAATAATCAAGAACATTTTAATAAAGAATATCCAAAAATAGAAACTGAATATCAAGCACATACAAACAACAGTCAAGCCACAGAAATTAAAGGATTCAAAAATATCCATTCGGATATTGAATCTGTTAAATGCTGCGGAATAAGAGCATGCGATGTATTGTGCGTATTTTTCGGAAAAATTATTTCCTACATAGATTTAGAAACACATTATGACGAAAAAAATCCAGAAAAAAGAAAAAAATTGGATAATAAATTTTTCGTTCCTTTATCGTCATACCCAAAAAAATTTGTTAAAGAAATTTATTCTCTTATATTCGGTTCTTCTAATCAATACAGCATTGTTCATAGTCATTTTGCAGATTACATATGGTCATTTCAATCACTATTAGAAACACTTAGTAATGATGCTACAATAACTGATCCTGCAGAAAACCATTTGAAAAGAACTCTAGAACTAATGCAAATTATGTTTGATATGTGGGAAGAAACTAATTATGCTTTAATAGTCTCGGGATTTTCTAGTATAAAGGGAGCTATAGATGCCAACGTTTTAAAATCTTTTTGCCATTATCTTACATTTAAATAACTATACAAATGCTGATATATCAGACAACATTGTAATAAAATAACTAATCAACTTTATTTACTAAAAAGATCTTAAAACCCACTTTCTGAAATGGAAGATGGCTTTTTTGCACATAAAAAGAACGTAAAAGCTCGAACAATCTGCTATAATTTCACTGGCATACCCTATCGGAATTTTCGATAAGTATTTAACAATTCTTCAATGGCAATCGATTTTCGCTCATTACGCACACTAACTGATTAACCTGAGTAACGACTAACTCAATTATTTCATGTGGATAAGTTGCTAAACCTTTGCTCTTGCTGGAAAAACCAAAAAAATTGCTACTACTGCAGAAACAAAAAAACTTATTATTGTTTTCTTGCCAGTAAAATATTTATTTATCTTAGACAAATAATCTTTTTGGTTTTGAAGATCTAATAGAGCAAGCCAAGTCGCATATATAGGCCCCACAATAAATGCTATTCATATTTGCTCCTATGATGATAATATAGACCATTTTTATGGTATACCTTTCAGGTATAATAATTATTAAAGGAGCCTTTTTATGCCAAAATCATATTCAAAAGAATTTAGAGAATCAATTGTTGAGCTAGTGAAGCAAGGTCATACAGTAAAGTCTCAAACTGAGGAATACAATGTCTCAGCCAATACCATTAACAGATGGATTAAACAAAATAAGGTTATCAATGTAGATGGTAAGAATATTTCATACGAAAAATACGTTCAAATGGAAAAGAAGTTAGCCGAAGCTCAAGAGGAACTTGAGATTTTAAAACGAGCTGCGGTGTTACTTGGAAAACGCTAATAATCAAAATAGACCCTCAAAAATTAAGTCTGAGGGCCCATGAATAACGTGGATTGGTCAAGTCCACTAAAGCGGTATAGTTTTAATGATTATCTACATACCTACTACTCTGATTATAGTTCTATTCCTTTTATGGCTTTTATATCAAAAGTGAAATTTAAACCTAACTCCGTTACTTATTCCGGATAAACGTGTTCCATAAGTCTTATTAACCTAAATATACCGCTATATACTCGCAACTACCCTAATCAACAACTTAAAATTAACTTACTGATTTTCATAATTTCTTATCTTGAATTGGTATAGTTATTTTACTTAGTAAGATCTTTAGTAACTTAACTTGTGAAATTCAAGCACCCTACCTTGAAAACTCGCTTACATTCTCAACAAGTTATTCACCAAATATGGATAAACAAGTTGACAACCAGCACCCACTGGCTTAGTTTTTAGGAAGGCAGAAGTGATATGAGCAAAGTTTTTCCCTGGTTTTCGCAGCGAAAAACAAATCATAAGTTGACTCAGTTTTTGAGGTTTTGCCTCGCTCAACTCACAAGTAATCTAGTTTCAGCTTTTTACAGCTATCCTAACAATTAAGTTTTTTTCTCACCAGCAAAAACATGCCCTTACTGTATGTTAAGACTCCATTCATGTTACCACTCTAGCCATTAGTCAGCAGCTTCTATGTCTGCAGGTCGGCTCTGAACCCAGCCTACAGATCAGATTACAGAATCCATAGACTACTCAATTATTTTTGTGAAGTTCTGGCTGAGTTCACCAGATGTCTACTTTTTAGCGTTCATCCATAAGCAGCTGTCGCATATCGAAATATGAAACCTATGTACTACTAACCTACTACTCAGCTTGTCTCCTGAGTCTTGAAAATCACCACATTGAACACACTAGTAAAATGTGCTACAATGAGACCATAAATAAAAACTTAGTTCGGGTCATTCCAATACGCCGATATTGGGTGGCTTTTTCTTTTATGTAGAAGCTTATCTATCAATTTAGATAAGCTTCTTTTTGTTATTTATAGATTACTCCTTTTTATCTCTAGTGTAAAGCTATTATGCAAAAAATCTCCTTTTGATATTTTAGTACACTATTCTCCTTTTCTCTTAGTACACTATTCTCCTTTTCTCTTAATCTCTTTTTACACTAATCTCTTTTTCTCTTAATCTCTTTTTCTCCTTTTTAATTATTATTATTGATTAGAAGGTCTTTTTATAGTGTTTATTCTCTTAATCTCCTATTCTCTTAAGGTACTAAGAGAATAGGAGATTAATCTCTTTTTCTCCTTTTCTCTTAGGAGCATAATCTCTTTTTCTCTTTTTGATAAACAAGTATAAAGGAGATTTACTACATTTTACTTTACTTTTAAATAAAATTGACTTACTATGTATTTAATGGAGGTGTCTAAATGACGTATACAATAATTAACGCTCAACAAAAGGGTGGCGTAGGTAAAACAACAGACACAGTAATGGAAGCAGTAGTGGCCGCCACCGTATTTAATAAAAAAGTGTTAGTCATAGATACAGATCTACAGGGGAATGCAACTCAGTTTTTATCAAAGACTTTCGGAAATCCTGAAATTCCAAACACTTTAATGGCCTGCTTGGAAAAAGAAGACCTGTCGCAAGGAATTGTACACTTAGCTCCGAAGATAGATTTAATTGGGTGCGACTATGACATGCGTAACTATACCGAATTCCTGGATAAAAAGTTTAAATCATTAACAGATAAGACCTTCTATTTAAAAAAACTTTTAGATCAGATCAAAGATAACTATGAATTTATTTTCATTGATGTTCCACCTTCCACAGATATTAAAGTCGATAATGCTATGGTTTGTGCCGACTATGTTATTGTTATTCAAGAGACACAACAATTTGCTTTCGATGGATCAAAGCGTCTTATTCTTACATATTTACAAACTTTGGTAAATGATTTTGGGAATATTATTAATGTTCAAGTTGCTGGTGTCTTGCCAGTTCTTTTACAGGCGCGTAGACCTTTACAGCAAAAAATAGTTGATGAAACCATAAAATATTTTGGCCGTGATAACGTATTTAATAACATTATTAACAATCATGCTAGATTGGAATGGTACACAGCACAAGGAGTTCAATTTGAAGACTTTCATGATAAAAGAATTTTTGCACTATATGCAGATATATTCAAAGAATTATTATTAAGAATCAAATCTTTTGAAAAAACTGGTGATGTCGTAGATTTTAAATATGAACATGAATTTATTAATAATAATAGGCTCACTGAAAAAGGAAAGGGGCTGACGCTTAGTGGCTTTACTGAAGAGGGATAACAATGTTCAACCAAACATCAAAAATACTGCCGATGTTAGCAGAAATCTTTCAATCAAAAAAGAATATAAGGCTAATGAACGAAAGACCATTAAGGTTGATCCACCTGTATATGACTTAATTAAAAGTATGTCTGTCGTTACCGATACTAAGATGTACGATTTAGTTAATCAGATGTGTAAAACCTACTTGGATAATAATGTTTCTCAACGGCAAAAAGAAACGATCCTGCTTATGTTAAAACAAAATGAAAAATAAAATTCAACAAACAAAATCAATGAGAATAAGCATTCAGTTATAAATAATAAGTTATCTCAAGAAACACCCAAATCAAGCAAATCAGGTTAAAGTTTTGAATCGTGAAGAAAAAAATATTAGGTAACTAACTATATTCAAAATATGATTAATCCTCATCATCCGAAAAACATCCACTAATATCAACAGAAAGGTACTCTGCTTAATTTTCAGAGTATCTTTTTTAGGCTCTTTGTCAAACATCCTAAAGTAAGAGGTATCAAGATTGTCGTCACAATCTTGATACCTCTTTTACTATACTTAAATTGAGGTTGAGGTCGTCAACATCAGTGGAATATAAATTCCGAGTGTCAAACTAGCCCAACAACACGTAGTGAACAGTTAGATTTAGGATGTTGGTCCTTGAGATCGAATATAGAAAATGAACGAATCTGCGAAGTTGTTACCTCAAAAATATATGGAAGGCGATAAAGTGCACGTTTTAGGTATTGATGTGAGTCATGGAAAGAGTAATTGTGCTGTTTTACACGATCATACGGTTGTTAAGGGATTTCAGATTATCCATAATAAATCTGGATTGGCAAAGCTCAAGTCAATAATTGCGAGTGATTTGCCAGTCATGGCAGTATTTGAAACGACTGGTATTTATTCTAGAGTTCTTACTCGTTTTTTCATCGATGAAGAAATGAATTACCTTGAAATAAATCCTTTGGAGTCCTCAATTCGCATGGCGGGGTTGAGAAGGCAAAAGACAGACCGTTCAGATGCAGTTAAACTAGCACTCCTGGGAATTGATCAGAAGTCACTGATTCATGGTCGTAGACCATATTCAAGGCCATATGAGCAACTTCATTTAATGGCGCACCGCTATCTAGAAATAACTAAGGAGAGATCCCGGATTATCAATCATTTACATGCCGCACTTGATCAAACGTTTCCCGAGTTAAACGATATATTTAACCCAATTCGATCAGTGCTCGGCTTAACTTTTGTTAGCCTCTTTCCCCACCCTGATTTTTTAATAGGATATATTCCAGGAACGATGGCAAAACAAATCATTAGCTCGGTAAGTCATAAAATCCGTTCGGATTTAATTGTACGTAGATGCAAAGAAGTCTGGCAAGCAGGCCAAGTATCATATCCTGCACAATCTGCAGACTCATTTATAATTAGCCAAATCCATAGTTATTGCGAAAAGATTCAGCAATATAATCAGGCCCATGACTTATTAAAGCGCCAATTGATCAATTACGCGAAAACTTTTCCGGAGTTTAAACTCATTACGAGTATTTCTGGGGCGGGAGAAATATCAACGGCGCTGTTACTAGGCTTTACAGGAAAAATAGCGAGATTCCCAAGCTATAAGCAATTAAATGCTTACGTTGGAATAGATTTACGACGAATCCAATCCGGAGGATTCAAAGAAGCTGATCGGATTAATCGGAGAGGTCAAAGTAGTGCCCGTTATATTATGTTTGAAATGATTAGATCTATGCTTAGAAATAAAGCACGTATTGATAATCACATTGTAGATTACTACTATAAGCTAAAAAAAGGACCACACCCTAAACCGGATATGGTTGCCATGATTGCTTGTGTGAACAGACTTGATAGGACGATTATGAATTTGGTCCGCACAAACCAAATTTATAATTACGCGAGAACTTCCCGTTAAGCAGACTATTTAAATACCAGTATAGTTGATATTTATGACAGTTTTTTCTCGTTAAAAGCTATCACTTTTTAGTGTACTCTTTTTTAATTGAGTTGGTATTTGACATCATATTAGAACTGTTGTTGCTAATTTTTTTATGGGTGCTTAGTCGTGCAACGGCTAGGCACCTTTTTTTATTCGAACATTAAAGGTATACGTAATCTGAAGTTATTGAAGTTTAGTAAGCAGAGACCCTTAAGATTTCTTAAGGGTCTCTGCTTACTAGTTGATTGATAATTATCATATGATTTGGACAATGCTATTGAACTTTTGTAGGCATCCTCAGTTCATGAAGATAAGTCAAGCCACTAGGGTATACCTTGTTGGACATTAAGCTTTTCCACTCTAATTCAAAATTTTCCAAAGCTTATTTTATTTTTGCTGATTCCATGATAGATATTTATATTAGAATTAATATAACTTGTTCTTTTTAACGGTGGTTCTGTTGCGAAGTTTGAAAATCAAACGCGCCCTCTCTGAACTCCAAATATC
>OMJG01001786.1_pt1 | contig 11645 bp, 13 predicted proteins | sample 1646431 | NCBI WGS metagenome assembly OMJG01 (sample SAMN03771674, study PRJEB25209) | food metagenome | isolation source: Cotija cheese | place: Mexico:Jalisco,Michoacan | collected 2011-12-12 | reverse complement strand
CTCGCTGGGCTCATAACCCAGAGGTCGTAGGTTCGAATCCTGCCCCCGCTACCAAATGTGAGACGATGTCCCCCTTTCCTTCGGGAGAGGGGGACATCGTCGTCTGCGTCCATTTTGCCAGTAGCGAGGCTTCAAATGGCACCCTGAAGGTGAGGCATGTACAGGAATCTTGTCTACTGTGGACGGGGAGCCTTCCATTCTTCTAGCTGCTTAATAACTGTGGGTGCGTTTCGAGTCAACGTGGATTTCCAAGAAAGTCGGGACTCTTTTTGAAGCCTCCCAATCAAAAGTATCGGGTGAATGGCAAGGTCCTCAGATTTCGCCTCAACCCAATCCGCGCTGATTCTTTCTGGGACATCCTGTAATGGATCCGAAATGGCAAGTTGTGCAGCTAAACGGTCTGCCTCATCTTCTATTGAATCTGACTCACTTGAGAGATCATCCAGAATGACTTCACTATCGTCCGAAACATGTCCCAAAAGCACATGGGCGACCTCGTGCAGCAGGGTGAAGAACACCTTGTCTAGCCGTTTTCCGCGGCCTGAAAGTCCAATAGTTGGATGCCCGTTCACCAATTGGGCGCATCCATCAAGCTTGCCTCCTGGGAAAGACTCCACGTAGACGAGTTTTACGCCAACCTCGGCAAAAACCTTCTGGAACTCTGCGAAAGCGTTTGGATCTTTCGTTCGAGCAGACAACGTCTCAGCCAATTCCCTTAAAGCTTTGGGCGAATACGTCGAGACCTCCAGTCGTTCTGCGCTAGCTCGAACACACGCAGCCCAGGATTCTTGGAGAACAGTTATGGATTCTTCATTGTTACTCCGACGCGCAACGAACTTAGTGGGGGATGGATCCTCGAAACTCGATTTTCCAAACAGATTCAGGACCTCTTTGGCTTGGTCTGTTGGGTCCTTTGAACGTACGAATCCACGTTTGACTAGGTGGGATATTGGTGCGAGATCTCGGATTTGTGCTCGGATTCTGACCTCATCTAGGTTGTGTTGAGTTTGGGCATCTTGGGACTGCTTCCAAAGAAAATACGAGTCTTGCAGATTGAGCCAAAACTCAGCGGATGTCCCCAATGCGGTACCGATCTGTGCGGCGGACTCGCGAGTGATCTCCTTCTTGCCTGAGATGATTTCTGAGACAAACTGAGCTGGGCGTCCGAGAACTTCGGCAAAATCGGCTTGGGACCACCCGCGCTCGTCGAGCTCATCGGCTAAGAATTCTCCCGCGGGAAAGCGTTCAGCGGCTACTACTGTGTTCATTTTTAACCTCCTCTCAGTGGTAGTCGACGAGTTCAATGACGATTACTGTGCGGCCTGATTCGTCTGACTTAAATTGAAGAATCAAACGATACTGCTTGTTCAAACGGATAGATGAAGTACCAATTCTGTTTCCTTTGAGCTGTTCAAGGTGCAGTGACTTTAATGCTCTTAGGTCACGTTCGTCTGTGGCGGACGTTAGAATCTGAATTTTCTTGCGGTAGGCCTTGACGAGATCGGAACTCCATTTCTTCGATTTGAAGTTAGGGTCATTGGCCATCCGTTGCAGTTCGTCATCATCGAAGAGGATTCGCAATAGATCAACCTCGTCCAGTTTGCCGATGCCTCGCCAATATGACGCGACCGAAAAGTTAATGGCTCGAATAGGGTTCTTCACCCCTGGTATGAAGCACTATATCCCTCAAGTTTATCGAAAGCAAGAGTATTGAGATTCGAAGCGATCTAATTGTTTACTTTGCCCCGAGGCGCGCCTGAATCTGGCGGTAGGCAAGGAATCCGAAGAAGACGAGTCCGAAGTAGCCGATAGAAGGGTAGACGAATCCGACGAGAGCGGCGAAAGGCAGCTTCAGGCCGCCGATGAGTGCGACGAGCGTCAGAGCGAGGCAGACAATGGTGTAGGTGCTGCGGGACTTCAGCGGGAACTGGTCGGCGACGGTCCACAGCATGGGTGCTGCGGTGGAGTAGATGCCCAAAAGAGTAATGGTTGAGAAGACGTAGCCAAGCCACGGGGCGAGGTCAATGCCGAGCATCACCAGGGGAGTGGCCTCGTTATAGACCATGGGCAGTGTGGCAAGCAGTGCGAGCGCGCACAGCCCCATGACCCCGCCGTAAAGGAAGCCAGTGAGAATACTTGGGCGAACAGTGGATTGCAGGGAGCGGTCTTCGCGGCCAAGGCTGGTAAGAAAAGGCACTGCGATAATCAAGATGGCGGTGCTGTACAAAATAGTGCCGATAAACCAGTTCTCACTCGCCTTGGCGGGTTGGTACTGGGCAAGGTTTTCGGGGACATCGGCAAGCGCTGCGAAATTCTCAACAACTACCCATAGCGCGACGATGCCAATCACGATGACGATGAGTGGCCCAATGCGGCCGATGATTTCCACGAGGTTGCGGAAACCAAACATCAACGTAATCGCCACAACGGCCGCCATGCCGGTTGCACCGACCCAGGTGGGCATGTCGAAGACGTCCCCGAGCAGCGCGCCGGCGCCGGCGAACATGGTCACCGCAATCATGAAGACGAAAACCGGAACGCAGTAGCGAAGCACCGTGCCCACTACGGGTCCGCAAATATCCGTGAACGGTTCGACCTTGTTGTCCTTATTCTTCCGGCCCCATTCGGTCAGTGATGACAACAGCCATGAGAACAACAACACCACGATGATGATGGCGACCATGCCCCACCAGCCGTGCGCGGTGAAGTACTGCAAACTCTCTTGTCCCGTGGCGATGCCCGCGCCGATGAAAAATGAACACTGCGCGCCGGTAAACAGCAGAACATTCTTTATCCTGCTCGCGGGGGAAGTGGCACCTCCAGACAGCTGTGCGCTTGTCCTGTTCAGTGTTGATGTGCTGCTGTCCTGCATGCAATATTCCTTTAGAGATTAACAATTGGCGGCAAAAGAACACATGAAAGCTCGCGTGCGACGCTGTGCAACTGCGCCGCTCGAGCTTCGGCAGTTATGTGACCTTAATCAAATTCACCTCTCTCATGGTTGTGGATCACTTTCCGAAAGTCATTGGTAATGCGTTGAAGATCTGTTTGACATATGTCGCACAAAGAAATGGATAGGTAGATTGAAGTTCATGATTGAGCGAAAATTGCCGGCGTTGATTTTTGGCAACGTGGTTATCGAGTCATCGTTATTGGGAGGCGAACTCCGGGTATATGGCGAAGATTGGTGTTCTTATTCCACGGGTGGGGGCCGGGCTGTCCAACTGAAGTATCCCCTCGACGAAATGCGGTCAAAGGTGGATGCGGAGACGGCGCAGCAGTTTAGTGAGCAATTGCTGCAGCATGTAGAAGATGAGCTGGAGGCGACGTATACAGGTGGGGTCGAGCGTGCGAAGTGGGAACTGTGTCGATGGCTCCTGCGAGATGAAGACGTGTGAACGCAGGAGTAGCTGAGTTAAAGCGCGGCGGACGTGCGAAGCCTGAATCTTTGGGTTTCCTGTGGGAACAAGTCACGATCGGGGGTACTCGAAGGTGTATTACATGGTTGTGAGCTATCTCAAGTAGTGGGCAATTACCTGCGGTTTTGGGATCTGCTATTGAAAACCCGCAGGTGGGAATTCGGGTGGATTGTCACGGGAGTGTAACGCTGAGGAATTTTGGGCGACGCGGGGTGTTTGCTCGTGACATGATGGGGGAGCTCGTGCGGTGTGATGCTGCACTGGGAATTATGTGTGTGTGAGACGTGGAAATGAGGCAATAAGCTTATGCGCTGTATGCCGCACCTAAAAAGGGTCTTAGTGGGCTCGGCCTTTGCGGGTGCATTTTTTATTGGAGCCCCAGCTGCGGGAGCTGCTGAACTACCAAATCCGGTCATTGATTCGGCAGGATTTGTAGATCATGTTCGTGGGGAGCTGTCGAACTTCGGCGTTGAGGCCCCTGAGGTAGATACTCAGGTAACTGACGCCGTTGATGACGCGCTGCACCAGGTAGTTCCGCAGGAAATGCCGCAGGTACCGGATGTGCCTCAGGTACCTGAAATTCAAGCGCCAGCGGTGCCTGAGTCAGTAGCGCCTGAAGTTGATGTGGTAGAAGAATTCGCTACTGAGGTCTATAACCAGACTGAAGTGCTGACTAACCCGAACCCGATTGGATTGCAGGAAGCAACCCAGCCGGAGTTTAAGCCAGTACTGGTGGACCCGAACTATGTATGGCGCAACGACATGTTCTCCAAGGTTGCCGCAGGCAAGCCTTTTGAAGAGTTCGTGCTGCACCGTGCACCGGGTTCTTACTTCGATGCACCTCGTGTGCCCGAAGAATCCAATCAGTCCATGACCAGCGGCAAGTCCTTGTACGGTCCGGGCACTCCGATCTACATCAATGATCAGACCATGTGCACCCTGACCATGGCAGGTACTGACGCTGAAGGTCGCAAGGTTGGCCTGACTGCTGGTCACTGCGCCAACGTAGGTGACTCTGTGGCATCTGCTGACTCCTGGCAGGTTGGCCCAACCGGCACCGTCGTGTCCAAGAGCGATGAACTGGATTACGCAGTCATCGAGCTGGGCTCCGATGCTGAGGTCACCAACTCCTACAACGGCGTTACCGCAACCGGTGTTGGCGGAACCGTCAACCCAGGTGATGTTGTCTGCAAACGTGGCGTTGCAACCGGCACCACCTGCGGCATGACCTTTATGAATGGCAACAACATTCAACTCAACCAGGTATGTGCCACCGTCGGTGACTCTGGTGCCCCAGTGTTCAAGGATGGCCGAATCGTTGGTTCAATCTCCGGCGGTTACCGGCCAGGCAACGTTGGTGTTTCGTGCGTGACCCCTCTGCAGGGTGCGCTGCACGTTCCAACCGTTGCATCTGATTCCAAGGCAGTAGTCGCGGATATGAACCGCCGCGGCGGAGTAGGCGCAGGCTTTAAGTTGGCCTAGCACTACGCACTGTTTAAACAACAAGGAAGTCCTCGAAGTTATTGCTTCGAGGACTTCCTTGTATGTGCATCGCACTTACAAGAGCAAAACCACGTCAAGGCATGCTTGCTTGCCGATGCGTCGGCGTTTCCTCTTGAATCGGCTTGTAGTCCCTTTCAGGTGGGGTTTAAATCAGATCCATCGCTCCCATCGTGCTCAAGTTATGCGTGTTCAAAGATGACTGCGGGCTAGTTGCCGAAGTCAGTCAACGTCCATATTGAGTCTGGCTGGATGAGCGTGAAGTCGAGCGTGGCTGAGATTGGTTCCAAGGTCAAGGACTGAGAGCTTGAATTTGTGGGGTTACATAAGTCCATTTCTGAGCGCGCGAAGCGAATCCATTTCTCATTGCGGTCGTCGGATGCGAGGTAGAGGTAGTTCTCATCTTCTGAAAGTCCATTGTCCGGAATGGGGGAATCTTCCGTGCCAAGAGCATCATCAACAGCATGCTGGGGCGAATATGGGCAGACGGTGGCGAATTCGGCCCACTCCGGCCCGTAGATGTCGCGCAGGATGGCGGTGGCATCGGCGGGTTCACCCGCGATGTTGCTTTCAAAAGTCTTCAGGTGCGCCAGCAAAGGATCGTTTGCGCCGCACGAGACCAGAGCAAGCGCGGCAACTGTGGTCAAAGCAGCTACCGGAAAGGTTTTGGTGTGGCGCATCACTGTTCGGAAGGCGCTGTCCCGGAAGCATCAGGCTTCGGACGGTTGGTTCTGTACACAATCCAAGCGAAGAAAACCCCGAGCGCGACAAACACAATCGGAGCAATGGCATCGGAATGTTGCAAACCTATATAGCCGCCAACGAAGACTGCCATGACGAAAACGATGAGTGCTTTGATGATGGCATTTCGCGACTGTTGTGAGTCGGACATGAAAAGCCCCCTTTCTTTTCCAGCGTGCTTCAAGCACATCACAATTGCCGGGGTGGGGCAATAGCGTAGAAGAAAGGGGGAGTGAAGCTACTTGTTGAGCTTGCTCAAGACTTTCTCGTGCAGCAGGCCGTTGGTGGCAATGGCAGAGCCACCGGCGGGGCCTTCATTGCCGTCGAGGTCGGTGAAGGTGCCGCCGGCTTCAGTGACCAGCAGCGAAGGTGCAGCCAGGTCCCAGAGGGAGACCTCGGGTTCGGTGGCGATGTCCACAGCGCCTTCAGCAACCAGGCAGTAGTTCCAGAAGTCGCCGTAGCCGCGCAGGCGCCAGGTGGATTCGGTCAGGTTGATGAAGTTATTGAGCATGTTGCGCTCGCCCCAGCCAGACAGGGAGGAAAACGCCAGGGAGGCATCGTAAAGACGGGAGACTTCAGAGACCTTCAGTTGCTTTGGCTCACCACACCAGACGCGGAATGCGCCAGCGCCTTTCGATGCATACCAGCGGCGACGCAACGCCGGCGCTGACACGACAGACACCACCGGAACGCCATCTTCCAGAAGCGAAATCAGTGTCGCCCAGACCGGCACGCCTCGAACGTAGTTCTTGGTGCCGTCAATCGGGTCAATGACCCACTGGCGTCCTTTGGTCACAGCATCCCCGCCGAATTCCTCGCCTAGTACCTCATCTTGCGGGCGGGCCTTCTTTAATTCGGCGCGTAGCTTTTTCTCACACGCCAAATCAGCGTCCGATACAGGTGTCATATCGGGCTTTTCTTTGACCGAAAGGTCGGAGGCCTCAAAGCGGTGCATGGTCACAACATCGGCGTGACCTGCTAGTTCTAGCGCTAATCCGAGGTCTTCTTTGTACTTACCCACGAAGCATGTTCTCCATTTCCGAAACTACCTGCTGGTTGCCAGCGATACACCATTCAACTCCACCGGCTTCAATTTTGGAAGTCGCACCCCCGGCAGCGTGTACTAATGCCTGGCCAGGCAGCCAATCCCAGTCCGGAACGGAGTGCTGAATCCATGCCCCCATCGTGCCATCGGCCACGGTGGACAGGTCCACAGAACCTGCACCCAGCATGCGCACGGAGGCAAAGTTCTGTGCCACGGACTGCCATGCGCCACGGATGGCATCGTCAGCCATAAAGCGTGGATGCAAGTAGGTGGCGAGGCAAATCTGCGACGCCGGAGCATCGACAAGCTGTGCAACGGCCTTATTATCCCGCGAGGTGGGGAAGTCCCTGCCGCCGAACCACGTGTAGCCCATTGCCGGGCGATGCACCGCACCCAGCACGGTGCCGTCCTCATCAGTCAATGCCAACGCCGAGCACCAGTAGTCGGAGCCGTTGGTGAAGTTATAGGTGCCATCGACCGGATCAATGACCCAGGTACGCCCCGACTTGGACTCACGCTGCGCGCCTTCCTCACCGATGATGCCGTCATCGCCGCGGATGGCCTCCAACACGCCTGCGACGAATTTTTCTGCCGCGCGGTCTGCTTCGGTGACCACATCGGAGACGGAAGTCTTTTGTTCAGTGGAAATGCCCTGTTCACGCATGCGCCACGCCAAACGGCCCGCGTTGTACACCAATGCCTGGGCGAGGTGTGCGTCGGTGTCATCGACGTGGGCGACAATAAATGTCTTGGTGATAGCTGCGAGCATCTCTTCGAAAGTGGGCTGCGCTGATTCAGTCATGCCCGCTATTGTTGTCGCTTTATCAGGTGATTGCGAATCGAAATACTTACGCGCGGTAGACTCTTGTGCCATGCGACCAGATATTTCTGCAGCGATTGATGATCTTTCTGCTACCTTGACCACCATTGAAAAGGTCATGGATCCGCGCGCGCTTGAAGAACGGGTGCGTGAGCTTGAAGCACAAGCTGGTGATCCTTCGCTGTGGGATGACCCAAATCATGCGCAGAAGGTCACTTCAGAGCTGTCGGCGACCCAGGGCAAGCTGCGCAAGCTGACTACGCTGCGCGGCCGCTTGGAGGATCTGCCGGTGATGTATGAGCTGGCAGAAGAGGAAGGCGATGCATCGCTTGCCGATGAAGAACTTGACGCTGTTCGTGAAGCCATCGAATCCTTAGAAGTCACCACTATGCTCTCTGGCGAGTATGACCAGCGTGAGGCGGTTATCAACATCCGCTCCGGTGCGGGCGGCGTGGATGCCGCGGACTGGGCGGAGATGCTCATGCGCATGTACACCCGCTGGGCGGAAAAGCACGGGCACAAGGTGGATATCTATGACGTCTCCTATGCCGAAGAAGCCGGAATTAAATCCGCGACCTTCGTGGTGCACGGTGAATATATGTACGGCACCTTGTCCGTGGAACAGGGCGCGCACCGCCTAGTGCGTCTGTCGCCTTTTGATAACCAAAACCGCCGCCAGACCTCCTTCGCTGAGGTGGAAGTGCTACCCGTGGTAGAGCAGACCGACTCCATTGAGATTCCAGATTCTGAAATCCGCGTGGATGTTTACCGTTCCTCCGGCCCAGGTGGTCAGTCTGTGAACACTACCGACTCCGCTGTGCGCCTGACACACGTGCCCACCGGCATTGTGGTGACCTGCCAGAATGAGAAGTCCCAGATTCAAAACAAGGCGTCTGCCATGCGCGTGCTGCAGGCGAAGCTGCTAGAGCGCAAACGCCAAGAAGAACGCGCCGAAATGGACGCGCTGGGTGCTGGCGGCAACGCCTCCTGGGGCAACCAGATGCGCTCCTATGTGCTGCACCCGTACCAAATGGTCAAAGACCTGCGCACCAACCACGAGGTCGGCGACCCTTCCAAGGTCTTGGGCGGCGAGATCGATGATTTCCTCGAAGCCGGCATCCGCTGGCGTATGTCTGAACAGTCTTCTGAAAGCCAGGCGTAATCGGGCGTAATCGTTCGGTTCGTCCGATTACCTGATAGTTCGGTGAACTAAGCCTGTTAATTTTGGTGAGATAGTTTCCTAATGTGTCTGATGTTGCTAATCTGATCTCCTGTGATCACCTTTGAGAATGTAACCAAGGTTTATAGCACCTCAACCAGGCCGGCCTTAAATGACGTGTCATTTAAGATCGAAGACGGGGAATTCGTGTTTCTTATCGGGCCGTCCGGCTCCGGTAAGTCGACTTTTTTGCAGTTGATGGTGCGTGAAACCAACGTGACTGCTGGCGATATTCACTTTGATAAGTTCCACGTTAACCAGCTCAAAGGTCAAGAAATCAACAAACTGCGCCAGTCCATCGGCTATGTTTTCCAGGACTTCCGCCTGCTTCCTAAGCTGGATGTTTATTCCAATGTGGCGTTTGCGTTGGAAGTGATTGGCAGGAAGAAAAGCCGTATTGAAAAGCAAGTGCCTGAGGTGCTGGAAATGGTGGGCCTGGGTTCTAAAGCTCACCGCATGCCGGCGGAGCTTTCCGGCGGTGAGCAGCAGCGAGTGGCTGTTGCCCGCGCCTTTGTTAACCGCCCCAAGTTGTTGCTGGCGGATGAGCCGACCGGCAACCTGGACCCGGGCACGGCGGATGAGATTATGACCTTGCTGAACAAGATTAACCGCCACGGCACTACTGTGGTGATGTCCACTCACAATGCGCGTGCTGTTAATGATGCACGTCAACGCGTTATCGAGCTGAGCAACGGCAACCTTGTGCGCGATGAAGCCAATGCAGAATACGGAGAGGCTAACTAGATATGCAGCTAAAATTTGTCCTCCGCGAGGCGTTTAAGGGTCTTGGCCGCAACCTGACCATGACCATCGCGCTGATTATTACCACCGCGATTTCTGTGGCTTTGGTGGTCGCCGGCGTGCTGGTGTCCAACATGGCGCGCGAAACCCAAGACATCTACCTTGAACGAGTTGAGGTGATGATCCAGTTAGATGAGGAGATCTCCAACTCGGATCAGGACTGTTCCACGGAGGGCTGTCTTGAGGTCAAAGAGATTCTGGAAGCCGATGACGGCGTGGAGACGGTGACCTACCGTTCCCGCGAGGATTCCTACCAGCGCTTTGTGGAAGTATTCCAAGACACCGACCCGGTGCTTGTGGAGGAAACCTCCCCGGATGCACTGCCGGCGGCATTGCATGTGCGCTTGGTGGATCCAACCGACACCGCTCCGATTGATGCGGTGCGTGACCTTCCACAGGTAGACACCGTGGTGGACCAGGTGGAAGAGGTGCGTTCCGCAACGGATAACCTGAATTCCATTAGAAACGCAACGTTCCTTCTAGCATTCGTCCAAGCGATTGCCGCCATCTTCTTGATTGCGAATATGGTGCAGATTGCCGCCTTCAACCGCTCCACTGAAATTGGAATCATGCGCATGGTGGGCGCCTCCCGTTGGATCACTCAGGCACCTTTCGTCTTGGAAGCAGTAGTAGCGTCCTTCATCGGTGTCATCCTCGCCGGCGTCGGTGTATTCAGCGCGAAGTCCACCATCATCGACTCCGCCTTGGCCTCGCTCTATCAGTCGCAGCTGCTCGCGCCAATCCAAACCGCGGACATCTGGGTGGCCTGGCCACTGGTCGGTATCGCCGCAATTCTTGCCGCGGCAGTTACCGCATCGATCACGCTGCGCGCCTACGTACGCAAGTAGCGCGCGCCACCGCTTCGCGCCGCAGTGAGCAGGGCGCCTTCAAGAAGTCAGCTTAGAACGGACATGCATTATGCTGTCCGTTCTTTTCTTGAATAGCGGGCCTTAGTGCAGGTAGTGTTATTTGCTATGGCTAAAAAGGGCAAGAAAAACAAGAACGCGGTTGGCGCTGACGGTACACAAACGTTAGCCACTAACCGCCGTGCCCGCCATGACTACAAGATTCTCGAGGAATTCGAGTGTGGCATTGTCTTGCTGGGCACGGAGATTAAATCATTACGTGAAGGCAAGATCTCTCTCACTGATGCTTTCGCAACCGTAGACAACGGCGAGGTTTTCCTGCGCAATCTGCACATTCCGGAATACTCCATGGGCTCATGGACCAACCATTCGCCCAAGCGAACCCGGAAATTGTTGCTGCACCGTCGTGAAATCGACAAAATCATGGGCCAGGTTCGTGATGGCAACAAGACGCTGATTCCGCTCAAGGTTTACCTGCGCAACGGTTACGCAAAGCTAGAGCTAGGTCTTGCACAAGGTAAGCAGGACTACGACAAGCGCGAAGACATCAAGCGCCGCGACCAAGACCGTGACATCACACGTGAGCTCGGCCGCCGCATCAAGGGCATCAACGCCTAACCGCTAAGCCTAACCGCTAAGCCTAAAGGTTCTTTCGTCGCTTGTGGGAATGAATCGTACTGCTGTAGTGTTGTGAGAACTGTAGGAAGATGCACATCCCGCCTACATCAATGGGGTTGATTTGGTTTCGACTTCGCTCATTGAGCCAGGGGAAGCGTGCCGGTGCAGGCTAGAGACCACCGTTAAGCGTCGTAGCAACCAATAAGCGCAGAGAAGAACTCTCAGCGTGACTACGCCCTCGCTGCCTAATTACAGCGACGCGTGTCTGTCAGCCTAGGTTTTGTTCCTGACCTAGAACCTGGCATCGACTAGGGAACTTGCCGTCTGGTTGGGTCGACAGGACCAGATGGGACTTCTACTGGCGACTGGGCTCATCATCCGGAACGTGTTCGTCCGAGCCGGAGAGCCGAGCAGAGATCCCGCGCGAACTGCGCACGGAGAAGCCCTGGCAAGATGACGGAGGACCCGGGTTCAAGTCCCGGCAACTCCACTCCAGAGCACCGCTGACACTGGTCAGCGGTGCTTTTTAATTTCTCAGATTGTGCCCGGGAGGGTTAAGTAAGGGTTAAGTAAAGAAAAGTGTGTCTGTCGGTGTGTTGCCGGCGGACATTGTGTT
>OMJG01001785.1_pt1 | contig 11652 bp, 10 predicted proteins | sample 1646431 | NCBI WGS metagenome assembly OMJG01 (sample SAMN03771674, study PRJEB25209) | food metagenome | isolation source: Cotija cheese | place: Mexico:Jalisco,Michoacan | collected 2011-12-12 | reverse complement strand
CTGTGAATTATTAGAGATTGAGGTGGCAATTTTTGAAACTCCGTCGTTTTTTTGATAAGCGCACATGGCCATTGTGGATCAGTTTTTGGTTACCCTTACTGATTATGACCGGTTATTTTATTTATCGGCACATGGCTCCCTTTGGATCAAGTAGTCTGTTAACAGTCGATCTAGGCCAACAATATGTTGACTTATTTTCCTATTTCCGGCATACCCTGCTACATGACCCAAGTGCATTTTTCTATTCCTTCTCCAAGACTATTGGTGGCGAGATGGTGGGGGTCTGGGCTTATTACTTGATGAGTCCCTTTAATTCAATCTACTTACTGTTCCCTGGTCAATCAATCACCACAGGTATTTTTATCGTCACCGTTTTAAAGTACGGTTTTGCGGGGTTATCCTTTGCCTGGCTACTGACCAAAACGCGGACGCAAAAAGGCTGGCTAGTCCCAACTTTTAGTACCGCCTACGCATTGATGGGCTGGATGGTCGCTAACCAGCTGAATATGATTTGGCTAGATACCGTTGCCATTTTACCCTTAGTCATTCTGGGACTAGAACGCTTATTTACAACTGGTAAAGTTCGTTACTTCGCCGGCTGGCTAGCTGTCATGTTGATTGACAACTATTACATGGGCTACATGGTCATTTTATTTAGTTGTTTGTACTGGTTGTATGGCGCAACTAAGCATTGGCAAGACGTGAAAACTTTAGTATTGCACGCGCTTAAGTTTGCTTGGGGTGGCCTGCTAGGTGTCGCTTTTTCTGCATGGTTGCTACTACCAACTTTTTGGGCACTCGTACAAAGTAAGGCCCAGTACAATGTCACCAAAATCCATTGGAAGTTCGAATACAGGCCTTGGAAGATGTTGGCTAAGTTTGTCACGGGGACCTTCAATTTTGATCAGATGCCATCCGGTCAACCGAACTTTTATGTGGCGTGGCTGGCCGTGTTGGCATTTATCTTATTTTTCTTAAGCCGCCACTTCAAATGGACCGTTAAATTAAGTGTGTTGCTCGTCACCGCGACACTGATCTTATCATTTTGTTACGAACCACTTGATTTATTGTGGCATGCGGGCCAATTTCCTGTTTGGTACCCCTACCGTTTCTCCTTTGTCTTCTGTTTCTGGATTGTCTGGATTGGGGCCCATGCACTAACCGATAAAATGACGATCAAACTCTGGCAAGCCCTGACAATGCTCACGCTATTAGTTGCTTTGTTTACAACGATTTACTTGAACATTAAGAAAGTCAGCTACGTTACCAAAGCTAATCTTTTAATCACGATTGCCTTAGCAGCCATTACTTTGATTTTCCTAACACTACCGAAGGAACGACGGCTAATTTATCAAATTGTCGCGTTAATCTTAGTTGCGACTGATATGTCAATCAACGTGGTAGCTTCCTTGAATAACATTTCATACGTGTCACAGAGCGAGTTTGGGAAATACACGCAAGTCCTTGACAATGCGGTTAATAAAATCAAAGCTAGCAACAATGGTTTTTACCGGATTGGCAAGACCTTCACCCGAACTAAAGATGATCCGATGCAAGCAGCTTATAATGGTGCTGATCACTTTAGTTCAACCTTTGAAAGTATTATCCCGAACTTCTTCGGTTCAATTGGTCAACCAGATGGCGATGGCGTCGTTGCTTACACTAATGGGACCATGATTACTGATTCGTTACTCGACATGCAGTACTTTATGGATAAGACCGTACCAACTGACCAAACCGATAACACTAATTATCGGAGTTATATTCCGGTAACAAGTACGAAAAAGGATTTGACGAACTACAAACAGTCGACTAAACTCAGTACCAGCAAAGTGACGACTTATAAAAATCCGTACGCCTTAGGATTAGGGTTTGCGGCATCTGATAAGATTACCAGCCTAAAAGTTTCAAAAACAACTGGTGATCCGATTGCCCGGCAAGAATTGATTTACCAAACTTTAGCTAATCGTTCTACCAGCGGGCTGATCAGCGCCGAAAACTTTAACGAAGTGGTCTTCCAAAACGTTAAAAAAGTCACGACACTGACTGGTGCCGTACTCAACAAACAAAATCTCGCTAAAACGGGATCAGTTTACTTTAAGTTCACCCCTACGACGAACGATTCCTATTACATCACGTTAGGACAGAACTTAACAACTTCGAATGCTAGTTACTATATTAATGGTAAAGAGCTTAAGCAGTACCCAACTTACCGGCACACGATCGCCGTTAACGTTGCTTCTAATAGTAAGGGTAAAACCGTCACCTTTGGGATTCAGATGAAGAAGACCTCTCTTTGGTTGCAAAACTTCACCCTCTACAAGTTGAATAATAGCCAATTTAAGAAATCTGCTAATAAGCTTCAACAGTCGCCTTGGAACATTACGGCCCATTCGAGTCGTAAAATTACCGGGACGATCAATATTAAGCATCAACATCAAGTCCTGATGACGACCATTCCATACTCTAAGGGCTGGCACGCCACTGTCGATGGTAAAATGGTGGCAACCAAGAAAGTGATCAATACCTTTGTTGCCGTTCCTTTAAGTAAAGGTAAACACACCGTCACCTTAACGTATCGGCCACCATTTTTAGTCACTGGTAGCCTCATTACTGGGGTCAGTGCGTTAGGAACGGTTGGCTGGGTGCTTGTTCGGCGCCGACGTCGACAAGCTTTGTAATTAACCAATTAGTCATTAAAAAATCAGTGCCACTAGAATTGTAACTTCTAGTGGCACTGATTTTTTCAGCAATAATTATATCTGATAGTAACCCGATCAACGCTACGCCTTACTCGTTATTAGGAATATAGTCGTACTTAGGACCATCGTTTTGCTCATCATAATCGACCGTTAGATCATACCCTTTGAAGAACCACTCGTCACGGTCATTGACATAGTAATTAACACCATCTTTTTCAACCATGGCAATCGGTTGATGCGGCTCATCATCGCGCATAATTCCAATTGAAAAGCCACTGTGGACCGCTGTCTTACCATAGGTTTTACCGTAAAATCGCACGCCGTTACCCGTTGTAACCCCCATATCGTCATGAAACCATTGACTAGCCGCATCTGTAATCGTTATTTTCATTATTGCCACCTCATTGTTGAAATCGTTTACAGCTATTGTGACCTTTTTACGCTCAAAACGCAACATTGCCAGTCAGTGAGCAAGCAATTGACCACTTGCGCTGTTAATATGACCACTAAGGAAATCGTGATTTACAGATACCTTAGTTTATGGTGTACTTAGATTATTCAAGGAGGTGAAACCCATGAAGGTGAACATTGAACCCGACCCTGACATTACATTGCCGACGATCACCCTTCACATTCCAACGGACTATCCCGAGGCGGCCACTCTCATTGCCGCCCTCGAAAACTTTTCAGTAACGAGCGCTACGTTAACCGTTTCACAACAAGGACAACTGATTCAGTTGCCTCTCGCTCAGATTCTATTTATTGAAGCTACGGGTCATCAAGTCGCTGCCCACACGATTGACAAGGTTTACCGGGTACCCCGGTCACTGAGCGCTGTGGGTGCTGAATTACCAACCCACTTTATGCGGGTCGCTAAATCAGCAATCATCAATACCCAACAGGTTTATTCATTAACTAAGACGCTGACTGGTAACCTGATTGCGTTTCACAACTCACCTAAACAATTATATGCTTCGAGGCGTTATTACCACGGTCTCAAGCAATGTCTTGAACAGAAAGGACTGTTATAAATGCGTAAAAATTGGTTCTGGCCAGTCTTCTTAATTGCAAGCGCCGTGATCCTTGTCGTCAGTCAACTGGGCCTATTCACCTTCCGTGTCAGTGCCTGGAGCCTGTTTCTAACCTTAATTTTAATTGCCGCACTAATTAGTAGTCTCCGTTATTTAAACATGCCGGGCGTTGTCTTTGCCCTTGCATTCTTAGCCATTATCTACGCACAGCCACTTGGTATTACCAAACTGGTGCCATGGACCATTCTGAGTGCTGCCTTATTATTAAGCATTGGACTAGGGCTATTAATTCGACCACGTTATCGTTATCACCATCATGACCATTATCATCATCATAACCACGGTGATGATAATACATCAACGGGCACAATTAGCGATGACCACGTTAATTTAGACTTATCCCTGGGCAATAGTATCCGCTATGTTCACAGCGACCATTTTAGCTCTGCTAATCTGAACGTATCGATGGCCGGTGCCAAAATTTATTTTGATGACGTTGATATCCAAGAAAATCAAGCCATCATTAACGTCGACGTCTCATTGGGTAGCTTGGAGTTGTACTTACCAAAAGCTTGGCAAGTACAAGATAGTCTCAGTAATTCAATGGGTCACATTTCGTTTGAAGGCAGCCCGACTACGGTTGGTCCGCGTATCACGCTAAGCGGTAGCGTCTCACTTGGTGAACTACGAATCATCTATATTTAGACAAGCCTCAAAAACGTCCAGGTCAACCAGCTAAGTGCGGTTAACCTGGACGTTTTTGTTCTAATCACTAGATCTATAAATTGGGCTAGTAGTTATCGCACGCTGTGTCATCAATACACACGACTACTATAATAGACTAAGCGCAAGGCCAACATTAGCTGGCCCTCAAGATGCTTGGTAATAGCAAGCAAACTTTGTTAGGCAACTTTCATCACCCAATAACAACGATTAGACGGCTCAATTGGACCGCCAATTAAAAAGTCTGAGCACACTTTTTCTCTCAACATTTTCGAAACGTGCACTCACAGGTTGCTTGTTTTGCGTCCTTTTTAATTACACGTTTTCAACCTTCAAAATTTTAACCGTCATCGTACCAGCTGGAATATTGATGGAGACCTCTTCATCAACATGATGACCAATCAAACCCTTAGCAATTGGTGAGTCATTGGAAATCTTACCAACCATCGGATCAGCCTCGGCCGCCCCAACGATTGTATAGCTTTCAGGTTCTTCATCTGGTAGCTCTTGGAACGTGACCATCTTACCAACGGAGACTTCCGTTTCGTCAATCTTATCACTATCAATGATTTCAGCATATTGAAGCATGTGTTCAACCGTCTTAATCCGGTTTTCTAACAAACTTTGTTCATTTTTTGCTGATTCATATTCAGAATTTTCTGATAAATCTCCGTAACTACGCGCAATTTTAATACGGTTAATAATTTCTGGACGTTGATTAATCCGAAGGTCTTCAAGCTCCTTTTCAAGCTTGACCTTCCCTTCTTCTGTCATTGGATATGTCTTATCTTCAGCCAATGTGTTTCACTCCTCAAATACTCAATATAGTTATCAAAAACCAGCCTACCATTTCAGATTTTAAAAGTAAACTCTAAAATCCAAAATAGCGCTGGTTAAGTCGTTATTTTTATAAAATTGAGCGAACTTTAGTTGTCAATAAATCGATGGCAACTTCATTTTCGCCGCCTTCTGGCACAATTAGATCCGCATAACGCTTAGTTGGTTCCACGAACTGATGATACATTGGTTTGACCGTCGCTAGATACTGCCCAATCACAGAATCTAACGTCCGACCACGTTCTTTAATATCACGCTGAATGCGCCGAATAATGCGAATATCATCATCGGTATCAACGAACACCTTAATATCCATCAAATCGCGCAACCGCTGGTCATCAAGGATCAAAACACCCTCAACGATAATCACATCACGTGGTTCTTGATGAATCGTCTCTTGACTACGAGTATACTGCTCATAATCATAGACTGGTTTTTCAATCGGTTGATAATCTAGCAATTGTTTGATTTGTTTAATCATTAATTCCGTATCAAATGCCAACGGATGATCATAATTAACCGCATGTCGTTCAGCCATTGTCATTTCGCTTTGATCGTTATAGTAGGAATCTTGTTGCAAGATCAACAACGATTGGCCAGATAATTGATTGTAAATGGCATTGCTAACCGTAGTTTTACCACTACCGGAACCACCAGTTACCCCAATGACTACTGGTCGGCGATGTTTGTTTTCAGTCATTTAAGTTACGCCTCATTCTTATTTTTCAGCGGCTTCATTATGCTTCGAAACCTTTTTAATATTGGCTGCGTGTCCCGCAGCATCTTTTGCATAGTAGACGTCACCAGTCTTCAAATCTGCCACGAAGTACATGTAATCCTTACTACGTTGGGCAGGATCTAAAACGGCCTTAATCGACGTTAAGCTAGGACTGTTGAACGGTCCAGGGCCATAGCCCAAGTTTAATCGTAGGTTATATGGTGAATCAGTCTGCAAATCTTTATTCGTTAACGTTGACTTGTTCGAGTTGATCGCATAGAACACTGAAATATCAGAATCTAAGCGCCACTTAGCATCTAACCGGTTTAAAAAGACGCCGGCAATCAAACGTCGATCCTTAGTCGTACTGCCTTCACGTTCAACTAGGGAGGCCAATGTCATCACTTCTTGGACGGACATCTTCGACTTTTTAATTTGGGCATAGTATGGCTTTAGTTCATCATTGGTCTTAGAAACCATCTGTGTCACTAACTGCTTCAACGTTGTCTTTTTCCCAACGACATAGGTTGCCGGGAATAGATAACCTTCTAAGCGGTACCGAACTTGCTTAGCACTCATTGCCGAATTCAATAGTTGCGGGTACTTCTTGGCCAATGATTTAATGAACGTTTGATCTTTCATCAAGGCTAAAAATTCCGCTGACGTAAAATCAGTTTGTTTTTGTACCGTCTTGGCAATCGTCTTGATCTGACTACCCTCAACAATCAAAACCTTACCACTTGAACTCTGAACGGGTTCAGATGAACCGCCCTTATTCAAAGCCTTCGCGATTTGAGCCAACGACATTGATGGCTTTAACTGATAATAGCCTGCGTGGAAATTCGATAAGTTGTGCGCCTTGGTCCAATATTCAAACACAAAGCCACTCTTAATCACTTTTTCACGTTGCAAAATATCCGCGATTTTCTTGCCATTGGCACCATACGGAATGTCAACTTGGACGACCCGCTTATCACTACTGTCGTACGGCTGAGTTGCATTATCAAAATACCGGTAACCCAATACCCCAATCACGACTAAAAGTGCGATTAAAATACCAACAACGCCACCAATGACGTGCTTCGAAAATGACTTCCGCTGTTTTTGTTCCGAACGATTAGGTTCGTTTACCCCTTGATCTTGTGAACCGTTTTGATTCTTTTGATCTTGGTTATCCTGGTTGTTATTCAAGACTCGCCCCTCCATTTATTGATTAATCTTATCAATTATACAAAACTGTTGCCTAGTTTGCACTAGTTCACCATTAGTTTTATGGTTTTTTAGTATCTTAGGCACACGATAAACGCCGAATGACCTAAAATCATTCGGCGTTCATCCAGACTATCAACAAACTAACGGATCTCGGCACCTAATTCGTCCGTCAAGGCTGTCAGTACTTTTTCAAAAGCAGTTGTGACATCATCATCGACTAACGTTGCCTTTTGGTCTTGATACGTTAACGTATAAGCTAGCGATTTTTTGCCAGCTGGTACGTGACTACCATTATAAACATCAAAGAGTTGCACTTGCCGCAAATGGGCGCCACCCTTCTTGTTAATCAAGGCGACTACGGTTGCATTCGTCACGTCATCATCAATCAACATCGCCACGTCCCGAGTAATACTTGGGAATTTTGAGATTGGTTGATACTGCTGCCGGGCTTTTGGCAATGCAATCAATGCGGTCAAATCTAATTCAAAGACGTAGGTCTCTCGAATCTTATAAGCTTTGGCCGTCGTTGGATGAACTTCACCAACAAAACCAACCAATTGGTCGCCAACATAAATGTCAGCGGTCCGACCAGGATGCATTTCTGGATGGTCAGCCGTTGCAACGTAGCTAACCGCATCTTGTAGGGCTAAACTCTTCAAGTAGCCCGCGACAATTCCCTTGATTTGGAAGAAATCGACCGGTTGTTCAGCAACCCCCCAGCTCTTTTGCACCATTGAACCAGTGATGGCCCCAGCAATGTGTTCAATTTCTTTGGGCCGGACTTGTTCAGGTTGACTGTAAAAGACCCGTCCTTCTTCGTATAAGGCAACATTATGTTCTTTACGGGCATTATTGTATGCTAAGTCATCTAACAAACCAGAAACCAAGCTCAACCGTAACGTCGTCCGTTCTGAACTCATTGGAAAGTCTAATTTAGTGACGTCACTGGCATGGAGCGCAAAGGCCTTCGCCTTAGTCTCCGTGGTCAATGAGTAACTGATTGCTTGGGTCAGACCAGCACTTTCCATCAACTTTCGTGAATCACGAATCACCTGTTGGGTCTCATTAAGCTTACCGATCGTTGGTTGGCCCGTTGGTAGGGTCGCTGGTAAGTTATCGTAACCATACAAGCGGGCAATTTCTTCAATTAGATCGGCTGGAATATGGATATCCCAACGCCGTGATGGCACCGTGACCGTGAACGTTTCATCAGCAACGACCGTTGGAAAGTCCAATCGTTTGAAAATATCACTGACCGTGTCCAATGACAACTCAGTTCCTAAGACGTGGTTGATCCGTGCTAAGTCAATGGTTACTGTCGTTGGTTGCACATCCTCATCACGACCGATGACCATACCACTAGCAACTTGACCATCACCAAGTTCTGCAATCATGGCTGCGGCAGCGTCTAAGGCCGTTGCGGTCATGCCGTGGTCAATGCCCCGTTCGTAGCGCATTGAGGCTTCGCTGTGTAAGTCATGATTATGGGCCGTTTTACGAATCTTAACAGCATCAAAAACCGCACCTTCCAACGCAATGGTCGTCGTCTGATCAGTGACTTCGGTCGCTAAACCGCCCATGGTCCCAGCCAAACAAATTGGTTGATCGCCACTACAAATCAACAAGTCACTCGCTAACAATTCACGATCCTCACCATCTAGCGTCGTTAAGTGTTCGCCAGCTTTAGCCAACCGAACGTTAATTTGGCCATCATTCAATTGATCAAAATCAAACGCGTGCAGTGGTTGCCCATATTGCATTAAAATGTAATTAGTGGCATCGACGACGTTATTAATTGGCCGCATGCCAGCATTCCAAATTCGAATTTGGAGCCATAATGGACTTGGCTTAATGGTCACATTCTTAATGAGTCGCATCTTATACATCGGCACATCATGCTCATCAGCAGTAACTTCAACACTTAATTCATCCGCTGCCATAGTCGCTGCATCTTCATGCAAATCAACTTTTGGCATCGTTGGTTGCTGATCGTAAATGGCAGCCAGCTCATGTGCCGTCCCATTCATACTGAGCATGTCACCACGGTTGGGGGTAACGGACATGTCAATAATTTCATCATCCATCCCTAAGTATGAAAAGACCGGGTCGCCAGGTGTGGCATCGTCAGGAAGAATGAAAATACCATCCGCAACTTCCTTTGGCACTAATTTTTCGTCAAAACCAAGTTCATCTAACGCACACAACATACCGTTTGACGGTACGCCACGCATCTTACTCTTCTTGATCTTCGTATGACCGCCAATCCATGAATTGGGTAATGCCACGATCACTTTTTCACCAGCCGCAACGTTAGGCGCTCCACAAACAATCTGTAAAGGCTCAGCCTCACCAACGTCCACTTGGCACACGTGGAGATGATCAGAATCTGGATGGGGTTCACACGTTAAGACGTGTCCCACCACTACTTTTTTTAATCCTTCACTGGGACGAATAACACCGTCAACTTCAACGGCCGTCCGTTCAATCTTTTCTGCTAATTCATCGGCCGGAATGTCCAGCTTCAAATAATCGCGTAACCATGTCGTAGAAATTCTCATGTGGACGCCTAGCCTTTCTTATAGAACTGTGACAAGAACCGCACGTCATTTAAGTAGAAGTTGCGGATATCGTCAACACCATATTTCAACATCGCAAAACGGTCTGGTCCTAACCCAAAGGCAAAACCACCGTATTCTTCTGGATCAATGCCAGACATTTCTAACACGTGCGGGTGAACCATGCCGGCACCCAACACTTCGATCCAACCAGTCTGCTTGCAGATTGCACAGCCCTTGCCATTGCAATTAAAGCAAGTGACATCAGCTTCAACGGATGGTTCCGTGAATGGGAAGAAGCTTGGCCGTAGCCGGACATCGAATTGATCGCCAAACAAGGTCTTGGCAACCAGAATCAAGGTGCCCTTCAAATCAGCCATTGTAATATGCTTATCCACGACCAATCCTTCAATTTGATGGAATTGATGTGAATGGGTCGCATCATCGGTATCGCGCCGATAAACGCGGCCAGGTGACAAGACCTTCAACGGCCCCTTCGAGAAGTCATGATTTTCCAATGACCGCGGTTGGTCCGCAGACGTTTGTGTACGTAATAATACGTCTTTGGTAATGTAGAACGTATCTTGCATATCACGGGCAGGATGATCCTTCGGTAAGTTCAGACGTTCAAAGTTGTAATAGTCTTCTTCAACCTCATCACCATCAACGATTTGATAGCCCATCCCCATAAATAAATCTTCTAACTGGGTAATAATCTGCGTAATCACGTGCGGTTGTCCTTGAGGAACTTCTCGACCAGGCAATGTCACGTCCAACTTTTCAGCAGCTAATTGCTGATTAACCGCTTCTCGTTCTAATTCTTCACGTCGCTCGTCAATCGCGGCCTGAATGCGATCACGAACTTCGTTGGCATAGGCCCCTACCTTAGGGCGCTCTTCAGGACTCAAGTCACGCATCCCACGTAAAACCTCGGTAATAGGCCCTTTTTTACCAAGTAAATCAACTTTTACTTGATTGACTTTTTTTAAGACGTCAGCTGACTTAATATCGGCCAAGCCTTGATCACGTAATTCAGTTAATCGATCTTGTAAACTCATGTGCTGCCTCCCATTTTTAGTTGCGTTGTGGACAAAAAAAGACCCCATCCCCAAAAAGGGACGAGGTCATCGCGGTACCACCCTTGTTTGCACAGTAATCACTATGCACACTCACTACCCGTCATAACGGTCGGGATACCGGAAAATTATTTGTTTTCACAAACGCCCAATTTCAGCTCGGAGAGTGAATTCGTCAACTTTGGTTGTCAGGGTGCTTTCAATCGGTGACACCCGTCCCTACGACCCCGCAGTCAACTACTATTTCTCGTCAAGGCTTTTATCTACATTGTCAGTTTATGGCAAAGTCCCTTGCACGTCAACCCCGTATTAGGATTCGGCCGGGCTAAACCACTTATCGGCCCAATTATGGACCGTATCCATCACTTGTCGTAAATCTTGGCCCTTAGTCGTTAACCGGTATTCAATCAAGGCTGAATCACAATGTGTGACCCGGCTGACGATCCCATTTTCTTCCAATTCTTTAAGTCGGACCACGAGCACCCGGTCACTACACTTAGGAATCCGGCGAGCCAGATTCTTAAAACGTTGCGGACCGTCCTCCAATAAAACGTCAATAATTAACCCATTCCACTTCTTACCTAGAATGGAAAATGTTTTTTCGAATTTTGGACACAGTTCAAAATCCACGTTGGATTCTGTAACCGTGTCAGCTAGCATTTCTGACATGCAATGACCCCCAATTATCGAATTAACCGGCGGAGACCTTGCCTCGGAACCGATCTAGTTGTTTGGCCACTTTTATACGTAATGGTCCAAAAAATTCATGTTCTGCTTCATAATCATCAACTAAAGAGA